>Ga0129299_1000945_pt1 | contig 19426 bp, 13 predicted proteins | sample ConPoolayeCmetaG_FD_94477 | JGI IMG/M metagenome (GOLD analysis project Ga0129299, IMG submission 94477) | Hot spring microbial mat communities from California, USA to study Microbial Dark Matter (Phase II) - Cone Pool mat layer C metaG ...
CCTGGGAATGGCGCGGTCGTACTGGGCCACGGCGGGTGAGGTCGTTCTACTGGCCGTTGCGATGGTGGTTGTGTGGGTCGTCAGCGACAAGCCGACCGGCCGACAGGCGAACCTCCCACCGGTGGCGGCGGTGAGGACGTGATCCGATGACGGACTGGAGAGAGACGGACATCATCGAAGTTCGGGAACCCGCGATGGGTCCGGGGCGGATGATCTACCTGCCGGAGATCCTGGCCGGGTTGAAGATCACGTTGAAACACCTGCTGGGCAAGCGGCGGGGACGGGACCGATTCGTCGTGCAGTATCCGGAGGAGCGCCGCGAGGCTCCGGAGACCTGGCAACACGGAACGAAAGCCGGTCTGGCGTTGAACCCCCACACGTACCGCGGATGGCACCGCCTGAACCGGGACGAGCGGGGGAACGTCGCATGCGTGGCGTGCTTCATGTGTTCGACGGTCTGTCCGTCCAATTGCATTCGGATCGTCGGTGCGCCCGCGCCGTGGGATTACCGTGAGAAGTACCCTGAGGTGTTCGAGATCGACGAGTTGCGGTGCATTTACTGTGGGATGTGCGAGGAGGCCTGTCCGGTCAACGCGATCGAGCTGACCTACGAGTACGACGTCGTCGGCACCCACCGCCGCGAAATGGTTTTCGACAAGGAGGCCTTGTTGGCCGTCTACGACCGGACGAAAGGCCGCAAACCGAGGCCAAACCCGCCCATCACGGGCTACCCGGAGACGGGGCATCCGCAGGACTGACGGCACGGACAAGAGGGCCCGTGCCGCGAAAGAGGAAGGGCTGCAAGCCCCTCCCAGAGGACGTGGCGAATTGACATCGTTCCTTGGTTACATGGTGTTCTACCTCGTGCCGGTGCTCGGCGGGGTGGCCGTGTATCTGGCGATGCCGGGGGCTCGCCGGGACGGACGGTTCGGACCGGTCGTCCTGGGGGCAATCGGTCTGGGGGCAATGGTGGTCATCCTGGCCGGCGCGATCGGTCACAGTCGGGTACTCTTCTACGTTCTGGCGATGCTGGCCGTCGTGACGGCGGTCCGCGTCGTGACGCATCGGAAGCCGGTGTACTCCGCCGTGTACTTCCTTGGGGTGGTGGTGTGCGTGGCCGGCATCGCCCTGCTCGCCGGGGCGGAGTTCCTTGCCGCCGCCCTGGTGATCGTCTATGCGGGAGCCATCCTGGTGACCTATTTGTTCGTGATCATGCTGGCCCAGCAGTCGATCCCGCCGGAGTACGACCTTCAGGCCCGCGAACCGGCGTTCGCCGCCCTGGCAGGGTTCGTGTTAATCGCCGCCCTGGCCGGACCGATCGTGTACCGACCGCCCCCCGAGGGCGCATCCGCCAGGGAGCCGAGAGCAGGAACCGTGGACTCCGGAAAGGCCGGTGGCCGATCCGCATCGGGTCTGCCGAACGGTCAGACCTGGCATCCCGGAAACACCCTGACCGTGGGGACCGAGCTGATGACCGTCCACGTTGTGGCGTTTGAGACGGCCGGCGTCCTGCTGTTGGTAGGGATTGTGGGCGGGATCGCGTTGGCCACCCGACGCTTGGGCGCCCCGGCAAACGGGTCGGTGGGAGGTGCCCCATGATCGCCGGCGCGACGGTCCTGGTGACGTTCCAGTGGCAGTGCGTGCTGCTGGGGGCGGTGCTGTTCGGCCTGGGGTTGGTCGGCTTTGTGGCGCGGCGGAACCTGATCGTCATGTTCCTAAGCACGGAGGTCATGCTCCAGGGCGTGCTGGTGAACCTTTTGGGCTTCAACGCGGTTTATCCGACGCTGAACGGACAGTCGTTCGCGTTGTTCGTCCTGGTCATTGCCGCTGTGGAGGCAGCCGTCGGGTTGGGAATGATCGTCCTGTTGTTCCGCCGTCGGGCGACGCTCGACAGCGAGGCGTGGAAGCAAATGAGCGGGTAGCATGGGCGTCCCGCCCATGAATCACGGGCGAGACGCCCGTGTCACCGCAGCAATGGATGTCCTGCCGATGAGCACCCGGGCGGGACGCGCAGAGCACATGAGAGGTATGCGATCGGCGTGCTGATGGGTTGGCACTATTCCTGTCTGATTCCGTTGCTTCCGCTCCTGGGAGCCGCGCTGGTGGGTCTGCTTCTCCGCCCGCTCGGCGGGCGGGCCCATTGGCCGGTGATCCTTGGCGTCGGCGGTGCCTTCGCCGTCTCGCTGGGGATGTTTCTGACCCACGGCGAACGGATCGGGGATCTGGAAATCTACCGCTGGATCCCCACGGGGCTCGGTCCGCCCACCCGTGGAGCGGCGTGGTTCAACGTCGAGTTTCTGATCGACCCCCTCACCGTGGTGATGCTCCTGACGGTCACCTCGGTCAGCACGCTGGTGGTGATCTACTCGGTGGGTTACATGCGCGAGCATGACGGCCACCCGGAGCGGGGCTACGAGCGGTTCTTCGCCTTCATGGGCCTGTTCGTCTTCTCGATGTGCTCGCTCGTCCTGGCGGGGAACTTCCTGCTGCTGTACCTGGGATGGGAGGCGGTCGGTCTGTGCAGCTATCTGCTGATCGGCTTCTACTACCACCGACCTGCCGCCGCGGCGGCGGCCAAGAAGGCCTTCCTGGTCAACCGGATCGGGGACTTCGGGTTCGGTCTGGGCGTGCTGCTGATCTACTTCACGTTCGGCTCGCTGAACTACCAGACCGTCTTCGACGCGACGCGGTTGGCGCTCGAGGGCCACGTCGAGGGATTGGTGAAGCTCGGTATCGCCGACCCACCGGAGCTGATCCACCAGCTTCAGCACACGCCGCGGTTGACGTGGATCGCCCTGCTGCTGTTCTGCGGAGCCGTCGGCAAAAGCGCCCAGATCCCGCTGTACGTCTGGTTGCCCGACGCGATGGAGGGCCCCACACCCGTCAGCGCCTTGATCCACGCTGCGACGATGGTCACGGCGGGCGTGTACATGGTGGCGCGGTGCGGCCTCTTCTTTGCCCACTCCGAGACGGCGATGACGACGGTCGCATGGGTCGGCGCCCTGACCGCACTGCTCAGCGCGACGATCGCCCTGGCCCAGTACGACCTGAAGCGGATCCTGGCGTATTCCACCGTCAGCCAGTTGGGGTACATGTTCCTGGCGCTCGGCGTGGCGGCGCCTTCGGCGGCCATTTTCCACTTGCACACGCACGCCTTCTTCAAGGGTCTGCTGTTCCTGGGCGCCGGCAGCGTGATGCACGCCATGGCGGGTGTGATCGACATCCGCCGACTCGGTGGGTTGAGCAAGCAGATGCCCACGACGTGCATGACGTTCTGGATCGGCGCGCTGGCCCTGGCGGGATTCCCCCTGCTGTCGGGGTTCTTCAGCAAGGATGAGATCCTCGCCGCGGCCGTGGTCCGAAGTCCGGTCTTGGGTGGTATCGGGCTGGCCGTGGCGGTTTTGACGGCCTTCTACACCTTCCGCGCCGTCTTCATGACGTTCCACGGTCAACCGCGTCTGCCCGAGGGCGCCCACCCACACGAACAACCCCGGGTGATGACCGTTCCGTTGGGGCTTCTTTCGCTCGGGGCGATCTTCGCCGGGTACTGGAACGTCGCAGGGCACTTCGGTCGCTACCTCGGTCCGTCGTTGGTGGCCCCGCATGCGGGTGAAGCGGGTCATGACTACGGTGTAATGACACTCTCGGCCGTCCTGGCGGCGTTGGGCATTGGGGCCGCCTGGTTCGCGTACAACAAGAAACCCCAGGTCGCCCAGCGGATGGCCGAGGCGTTCCCGACGACCTATCGCCTGCTGAACAACAAGTGGTACGTCGACGAGATCTACGAGTTGTGCATCGTCCGGCCGCTTCGCGCGATCGCTCGGGCGTGCTGGACCATCGACGATTGGGGCATTGACGGAATCCTCTGGTTGATCACGGCCGTTCCGCGGGCGACGGCGTGGGTCTTGCAGCAGGCGTTCCAGCGGGGCGCGCTCCAGGGGTACGCGCTCAGCGGAGCGGTGATGATCGCGGTCATCCTGGCCATCGTGCTGGCCAGGATGTGACGGGGAGACGCCGTGAGCTGGATCGGTGAGTGGATCCTGACGCTGATCATCTTCCTGCCTCTGGTGGGAGCGGTGGCGATTGGCTTCGTGTCGTCGTCCAACCCGGGCGAGGTGCGGCGCGTCGCCCTGTCCACGTCGGTGGTGACGCTCCTGCTGGTCGTCGTGGCGACGGGGCTGTTCCTGAGCGAATCCGCGGCCGAGTCGGGGGGCTATGCCCTCGAGAAGGACCTGCCGTGGATCGGCGGCGGGAGCGGACCGCTCGCCGGGCTGGACATCCGCTATCACGTGGGGCTGGACGGCGTGAGCATCTGGCTCTTCGTGATGACGGGTCTGCTGACGCCGCTTTCGATCTGGGCGAGCTACACGGCCATCCGCGAACAGGTGAAGCTGTACTACAGCCTGATGCTCCTGTTGCACACCGGGATGCTCGGCGTGTTCTGTGCGATGGACCTGGTGCTGTTCTACGTGTTCTTCGAGTTCACGCTGGTCCCGCTTTTCTTCCTGATCGGGATCTGGGGCGGGAAGGAGAAGCGTCGGGCGGCCAACAAGTTCTTCATATACACCGTGGCCGGCAGCGTGCTGACCTTTGCCAGCATCCTCTATTTGGCGTGGCACGGATACGCCCATTCGGACCGGATGGCACCGGACGCGGTTCGCACGATCGTCCTTCGCGACATGCCGGCCGGCACCGACCCCGCCCGAATCGATCGGATCGTTCAGGGCATGACGCAACCGCGTTTCAGCTTCGACATCCAGCGCCTCTCCATGCAGGCCCAGCTCGGGTTGATCCCGCCGCAGGTCCAGTGGTGGGCGTTTCTGGGCCTGATCATCGGGTTTGCGGTCAAGGTGCCGCTGTTTCCGCTGCATACGTGGTTGCCGCTGGCCCACACGGAGGCCCCGACGGCCGGTTCGGTCATCCTGGCCGGCGTGCTACTGAAGTTGGGGACCTATGGTCTGATGCGGTTCGCCCTGCCGTTTTTCCCGTCGGCAACGATGGCGTTCGGACCGTTCATGGGCGTACTCGCCATTGCCGGGATCCTCTATGGAGCCCTAGCCGCCTGGGTGCAGAACGACATCAAGAAGCTGGTGGCCTACTCGTCCGTCAGCCACCTGGGCTTCTGTGTGCTGGGCATGTTCAGCCTAAAGACGGCCGGGTTGACCGGCTCGCTGCTCTACATGGTCAACCACGGGTTGAGCACCGGGGCGTTGTTCCTTGTGGTCGGCATGATGTACGAGCGCTATCACACCCGCGAGTTCGGCGACCTCGGGGGGCTGGCGCGGCGGATGCCGATTCTGGCGTTTTTCCTGATTGTCTTCACGTTGTCGAGCATCGGTCTGCCGGGGCTGAACGGTTTTGTGGGCGAGTTCCTGGTCCTGCTCGGCACGTTCACATCGGCTCGCGGTCCGCAGGCGGGTCCGCTGGGCATCCCCTATGCCGCCGTGGCCGCTACCGGCATCATGCTGGGGGCGGTCTACATGCTGTGGATGTGCCAGCGGGTTCTGTTCGGGCCGGTCGTCGAACCCCCGCATACCCCGGACCTGTCGGGTGGACTGACGTCCGACCTGACCGGACGCGAGATCGGCGTGCTGACCCCCATCGCCGTTCTGTGCCTGGTCATCGGGGTCTGGCCGGGATCGGTCACCCGGTCGATGCAACCGGCGCTCGAGCGGCAGATCCTCAACCGCGTGCTGCCGGCCGTGGTTTCGCAGACCGCAAGCGCGGGCGACCGGGAACAGGTGCTCGGGTGCCCCACTACTTCAGCGGTGGGGGCGCGACTCACCCCCCAGGGGCGTGACTCTTGGGATTCCATCACGAAGCCCCTCGGAGCTTCCGACATGGAAACACGGTCCCATCAGGTCGGGTGCCCCACCGCTTCAGCGGTGGGGGCGCGATGTACACCCGAAGGACGTGATCCAATCCCCGAAGGAATGAGGTGCCCGATCGACATGGGAGTTCCGACAAGGGCGCGAGTGATCTCAATGGCCTCGACGCAAGAGCAGGTGGACTGATCGCGTGTTGGCTTACGGGTACATCCAGGCGTTGGCTCCGGAGTTGATCCTGACCCTTGCGGCCATCCTGGTCTTGCTCGTCGGGATGTTCGGTCGCGGACGGGGGCCGTGGTTGGTGTTCTGCGTTGCGGCGATCGGTCTGCTCGCGGCGTCCGCGGCCATGCTGAACGCACCGGACGCCGCGTCGGTTCATCTGGCCGGGGTGAAGCTGGGTCCGATGGCCACCTACACCCGCCTGATCACCCTGGCCTTCGGTTTGCTTTTGTTGCTGATCTCGTGGCATCTGCCGGGGGGTACCGACCGCGGCGAGTTCTTCGCCCTGGTCCTGTTCAGCACGACGGGCGCGATGCTGACCGGGTTGGCGAACGACCTGATCGTCCTGCTGATCGCCCTCGAGCTGGTCAGCGTCCCGACGTATGTCCTGGTGGCGTCCGGTCGAACCGATCCCCGCGCGCAGGAGGCGGGGTTGAAGTACTTCTTCTTGGGCGCGATGGCCTCGGCGCTCGTGGCGTATGGGTTCAGTTTCCTGTACGGTCTGGCGGGGACCACCGTCATCTTCGCCACGTCTCCGGGGCAGGTCAGCCTCAGCAGCGCCGTCGCGGCGCACCGCGGGGAGTTTTTGCCTGTGGCCGGACTGTCGCTGGCCATCTTCGGTCTGGCGTTCAAGGTGGCGGCCGTCCCGATGCACTTCTACGCCGCCGACGTGTACGAGGGTGCCGCCGCACCCGTGACGGGAATGCTCGGTTTCCTGCCGAAGCTGGCGGGGTTCGTCGCGCTGGCCCGGTTGCTCGGGACGATGGGCGGCTACCTGCCCGACGTGATCTTCTGGCTGGTTTGGGGGCTCGCGGCGGCCACCATGATCGTCGGGAACGTGTTGGCCTTGTTGCAGGGCAATGTCAAACGCATCCTGGCGTACAGCAGCATCGCCCATTCCGGTTACATGCTTGTGGCGCTGCTGGTGGGTCCCGTCCACCCGCTCGACGCCCCGATCCGCGACGGGGTCGGCGCGATGATGTTCTACATCGGAATCTACGGTGCGATGAACCTCGGCGCCTTCGCCGTCGTGGGTCTGCTGCGGACACGGGGCGGTACGGCCGAGGGGGAACGACTGGACGACTTGGCCGGTCTGGCGCGGACCCGTCCGGCGGCGGCACTGGGGTTGGCCGTCTGCGTCTTCAGCCTGATGGGCATGCCCCCGACGGCCGGGTTCATGGGGAAAGTCTACGTGTTCGGGGCGGCCCTGTCGCTGGACAAGACCAGTCCGGACAAGCTCTCCATGATCGTGCTGGCGATCCTCGGCGTGCTGACCTCCGCCGTGGGGGCGGCGTACTATCTGCGGATCATCGCCGCGTGCTACCTCCGCGAGCCGACCGGCGAGATCCGAACGGTCCCCTGCGGGCTGCTCAAACTTGGCGTGGCGCTGACGGCGGTCCTCGTGCTGGTAGCCGGGCTCGTTCCGGGTCGGCTCATGGCCGGTGCCCGCCGCGCCGCCGGAGACGTCGCCCCCGCAAGGATCGCCGCTCCTGCGCAGACCGATCAACCCACGACGGGCACCGTGGCTTCGCGCGACTCACTGGACGGCGGATCGCGGGCAGCCATGGATGAACGATGAACGTGCGCGGTGATCGATTGCCCATGGGCCGGATGGCGTCCGAGATCAGATCGTGAGGGGAGATTCCCCGCGTCGGATTCGGTCGATCAGCTCGCGTGCGTGCGAACGCTGCTCCTCGTACCTTTCGACGAGAAACCCAAGGAACCGATCGACGTCAAAACCCTCGAGGTTGACAAGCCCAACAAAATCCGAGACGTCCTGGTAGAATTTCCGCATCTCGCGAGTACCGCTTACCATGGCCACATACTTGGTTGCCGCCAGGGCTTCTTGTGATGGAACTCCCGTCTCTCTTCTGAGGATCTCTTTGAAGACGGGATTGGGGCCTGCATCAATTACGTCGATGCCAAGCGACTCCGATCGAACCAGACCCCCGTGATCCTCGTATGCAACACCCGCCTGTTTCAGCCACCGCCGGACGTTCAGGAACGTCCGGTGCGCGACAATGTAGTCCGTGTCTTCCGTAAATCGCTGTTTCATGTACGTTGCCAGGGCCTTGGCTCCGACCAGCAGGTGTCTGCCGGACTCGATGATCTCTACAAGCTTCAGGTGCTCGTCCATTCTTTCTCTGGCGCGCGCGCGCGACACCACCTCGTCAACAAGGGCGTTCACGGACCGGTATGCGGACGAATCGGGATGATCCACGAACGTCATTATACCACCGGGCACACCTCGACCGATGTGATCCGCCTTGTGCCGGGGCCACTCGGTTACTCTACCCGTTGACCAGCCAGTCCCTTCAACGCCTTTTCCAGCCAGTGGTCGTGCGCCATCAGCTCGCGGCGGATGTTCAGGTGGAGCCGTTCGAGCCGCCGCTGCGTTCGGTCGAAGACCGACCGCCAGTGCGATCCGTCGAGCGGTTCGGCGCCCCCGCGACCGGCGGCCTTTCGGGCCCCGTGCGGCCCGTGGAGCTGAATCAATTCATCCTCCAGCGACAGAAGAAACTGCCCGCTACCGGGGTCTCCCTGTCGCCCCGCCCGGCCGATGAGTTGCAGGTCGATCCGGCGGGCGTCGTGGCGCTCTGTGCCGATGACGTGAAGTCCCCCTTTTTCGGCCACGCCGGGTCCGAGGACGATGTCGGTCCCGCGTCCGGCCATGTTGGTGGCAATGGTGATCCGCCCGGCCTGCCCGGCCTGGGCGACGATTTGGGCCTCCCGTTCGTGCTGCCGCGCGTTGAGCACCGCGTGAGGCAGGCCAAGCCGGGTCAGTCGTTGCGAGAGGTACTCGTTCACGGCCACGTTGCGCGTCCCGACCAGGACGGGTCGTCCCTGTCGATGCGTTTCGATGATCCGCGCCTCGATTGCATCGAACTTGGCGGCCGCCGTTCCGAAGACGAGGTCCGGCAGGTGCGTTCGTCGCAGGGGACGGTTGGTGGGTATCCGCACCACCGGCAATCCGTAAATCGCCCAGAACTCCCGTGCGCTCGTCGCGGCCGTTCCCGTCATGCCGCACAGATGCTCGTACATGCGGAAGTATCGCTGGAACGTGATCTGGGCGAGGGTCTGGTGCTCGCCGCGGACGGTCAATCCCTCGCGGGCCTCGATGGCCTGGTGCAGCCCGTCGCTCCAGGTCCGGTCCGGCTGCTGACGCCCGGTGAATTCGTCGACGATGACCAACTGTCCGTCGACGACGATGTAGTCGCGATCCCGTTTCCAAAAGTACCTGGCCCGGAGGGCCTGCTCCACGCACCCGGACCACGGGCGTTCACCGACGTAGGTCCTGGTCCCGGCCGGCAGCCGTTCGTAGATCCGCCGACGACCGGCGTCGGTCAACTCGATTTGCCGCTTCTTCGGCAGGAGCTTGAAATCGCGGCCGGGCACCAACTCGCCCGCAAGGAGATCGGCGCCGTAGTAGACGTCGGCATCCTTTGACGCCCCCGGTTTACTGGCAATGATCAGCGGGACGCGGGCCTCGTCGATCAGGATGCTGTCCACCTCATCCAGGATGGCGCACGCGTGTCCACGTTGAACGGTTCCCTCATCGGACCGGACCTCCACACCGAGCAGGGCGTCCCGAATGGGCTTGCCCAGCCGGGTCCGTTGTGACAAACGGACGAGCTGGTCCCGAAGGTAGTCGAAGCCAAACTCCTTGTTCGTGCCGTAGGTGACGTCGCATGCGTAGGCCCGGCGGCGCTCGGCGGGGCTCATGCCCTCATGGATCACGCCCACCGTGAAGCCCAACTTCTCGTAGACCGGTCCCATCCACTCCCGGTCGCGCTTGGCCAGGTAGTCGTTCACGGTGGCGATGTGAACGCCCCGCCCCGTCAGACCGCTTAGAAACGCCCACAGCGTGGCGACGAGCGTCTTACCTTCGCCGGTAGCCATCTCGGCGATCCCGCGGCGGGCGAGTACGAGACCGCCCATCAGCTGCACGTCGAAATGCCGCATCGCGATGTGGCGCCGCGCGGACTCGCGGACCAGCGCAAAGGCCTCTGGCAGCGCGTCGGAAAGCGGACGTCCGGCGCGGACGTGCCGGCGAAGTTCGTCCGCCCGTTCGCGCAGCCGGGCGTCGGTCAGGTCGGTGACGGACCGCTCCAGGGTGTTGATTTCGTCGACGACGTCGCGAATCCGGCGCGCCGCTCGCCACGACGAAAGCCGACCGGAACCGAAATGCCTCTTGGTTGGGTTGGACGCGGCCATGCGATCAACTTATCTTAACGAGCTCGTGGCCGTGTTGAAATTGCCCGGACATTCGACGGAGGATCGCCCTGTGGCACAACGCAAGTTCCGGGAGCTCAGCGGCGTCTGGGCCGGGTTGCCGGTGCCGTGGAATGAGTCGATGGGGATCGATGAGGAAGCCGCCGCGGCCGACGTCCGGGCCTGTTGCCGGGCCGGCGTGCACGGCGTTTACACCGGCGGGACGACCGGGGAGTTTTACGCGCAAGATGACGACACGTTTCGCCGGTTGGTAGAGCTCGTGGTAACCTCCGCGACCCCGACGGCGACGCCGGTTCAGGCGGGTTGTACGGCGCTCAGCACACGGTGGGTCCGCCGTCGCATCGAGATCGCCGCACAGGCCGGCGTCGACGGCATTCAGGTGGCTTTACCGTTCTGGTTGCGGTTGAGCGACGAAGAGGTTGTCGCTTTTTTCCGTGACGTCGCCCGGGCGGCTGGCAACCTGCCCCTGGTCCTCTACGACACCGACCGGGCCAAGCGGCGCGTCGGCGTGGAGCTGTTTCGGCGGATCCGGGAAGTCGCTCCAACCTTGATGGGCTGCAAGTTCACCGGCGGGGATGTCGAAGCCCTCCGGCCGCTCGTCGAGGCCCTTCCGGAAGTGAGCTTCTTCGTCGGCGAACACATCCTGCCCGACGCGATGCGGATCGGCGCCCGGGGCAGTTGCAGCAGCCTGGTCTACCTGAATCCGGCGTTCATGTTGGAATATTACCGGTTGTGCGCGGCCGGCGAGTGGGACCGGGTGGCACCGATGCAGTCCGATATCGTCAGGCTCTTTACCGAGGGCATCCGACCCTTGAAGGACCGCGGGCTGATGGACAGCGCGATCGACCGCGTCTTCGGCAGGGTGTTGGGATTCCTGCGGTGCGGATTGCGCTGCCAACCGCCTTACGTTCATGCGACGGAAACTGATCTCGACGCGCTGCGAAACTGGATGAAATCGAACGCGCCGATGCTCCTGGAGGACCCTCAGTCCTTCCGGGGCAGGACCCTTTCCAGCTCGTCCAGATAGTACAAGGCGTGTGGCATGTCGCGCGCGGCCTGCGTCAGACTCTTGCCCATGCCGGACATGTCCGCCGCCAGGGCGGCTTTGATGCCGACCCGCGCGAAGTGGGCCAGTTTCGCATCGCGCTTCATCATCGCGGCGTAGCCGATGCCGTCGCATGCCAGAAAGCTGCCCCAAACCCCCGCGCTCGTGCCGCGACAGGACGTGTAGCGGAATCCCTTGACCTTCTCCTCCCACATGTCGTCGATGAGGAAGTGAGCGGCCCGGTGGATCGATTCGAGGACCCGAGGGTCGTTCGTCTCCTGGTGGTACCATCGCATGCCCGTCATCAGCACGGAAACCATGAAGCCCGCGTTCCCATGACAACGGGGCAGGTGACTACAGTGCCCCGGTACCAACTGCCGCCGCCAGCCGCCGTCGGGGGTCTGCCGTTCCAGCACGCGGTCCATGATCAGGTGGCACGCATTGAGATGGAACGGGTCGCGTGTGGCCCGATACATGGCCATGGACAGAATCAAGTGCCAACCCGGCTCGCGGCAGTTGCTGAAGTCGTAGTTCCGCGTCCCGTAGGCGCCGTAGTTGCTGGCGATCATCCCGGCCGCCTCCAGCGACCGCCCGTCACCGGTCAGGAAGTAGTCGTCCAGGAATCCTTCGGTCCACGTGTGACTGACGCTCGTCGGGCCGCTGGGGATGCCCTGACCTTCGACGGGGGACGTGCGGTAGTAATCCCCGGTGTGACCGATGCAGTGGAGATACACCCGCCCGACCATCTCGGGACGGGCGCTGTGGCGAATCAAGTCGACGTCCATGTGGTGGTTGGCCGCCTGGATGCCGGCCCGGAAGTACCGGGGATCACCGGTCCGCGCCCATTGGACGAGGAACGCGTGCGGCGTGTCGTACTCGATGTTGCCCCAGTTGATTCCCCGTTCACCCCACCAGTCGCCGAAGTTAAGCATGCCGTATTCTCGATTCTTTTCCCGACCGGCCAGGTAGGCGTCAAACCCCTTGGCGAACTGCGCGTCGTATTCCGGCAGGAAGACGGACGTGCCGCCGGCGATGTCGCCGAAGACCTTGGTGCGGGTGTACCAGTCGGGCGGCGCGGTCAGGATGGGCGGGTCCTCAAATGCGGCCGCCTCGGCGGCAAAGTGATCACCTGGGACATCAGAACCCAGCCACACAAGGATCTCGTGGCGCTTGCTCACACCCGCCTTGAGCTTGTAGTTGCCGGTCTGGAGGTAGTAGTAAAGCCGGTGCGCGTCCGTGCCGGACGTGGGGATTCGCGTCTTATCGAGCTTCGGGCATATCCCGATCTCGACGCCTTGCGAATCGGCCGACAGGGTTTTGGGCCAATGTTGCCAGAATTCCCGGACCGCCACACCGCCGAACGGCGGGCATGCAATCCGACCGAGTGGGCGCGGCGGTTGGTCATCGTACGCGGCGATCGATTGCGGCTCGCCACGTCGTGGAATCGGCAGGTATAGCCGGAGGCTTTCGATTTCGGTGAACAGCTCGCGTGTGTTGTCGTTGGCAAACGCGAAGAGCATCCTGGCGAACGGCTTGAACGCGTAGAAATGCACTTGGGCGTCGTAGCGAAAGAGCGATTCCTTCTGGTGGGCGAACCGTCCGCTGACCCGCACGACCGACCGCATCGGACCCTGCTCCTCGACGACGACGCTCTCAGGCGGGCCGAGTGTTCCGAATGACCGCCCCGTCGCCTCCGTAAGCACCGCCCCAGCCTTCGGGGCCGAAGGGGACGCATCGACGTCCGGAACCGTCCGATCGCCGCATTTTGCCCCGGCGAACGGCGCGAACCGGTCCCGCGGAAAGCTGACCTGCATGACGCCCGTGTTGACCTGCACGCCTTTGGCGTCGGACATCGTGCGGAGCTCGGTCTTGGACGGAGCGGGCGGACCGACATCGCGTCCGTATTCCAGGACATAGTTCCGATCGCCACGAGGATTGGTTTGGAAGTCCAACAACAGCCACCGAATCGATCCATCGTCCCATCGGGACGTCACCTTGGCCTGAAGGGGTTGTTCATGGCCGTCCCCATCGAGAAGTCGGACGTGTTTGGTCGAACCGATCGCCCCGCGAGGCATGGGGATACCCCCCGTGATCGGCCAGCCGGGGAGGATTGTAGCCGGACCGGTCAGCGCGAGGGGGATGCGTTCGCGGACGGCTTGGCCTTGGGGAACCGGTGGGGGATTCACCAGGAACGATCTCACCGGGGTGCGGCAGGGATCACCATTCGGTTTCGGACAAAAGAGGCGGTAGTAAACGGTTGCACCGGGGCGAAGTCCGCTCAGTCGGACGCGGTGGTTGTTGAGATCCACCTGTTCCTCAACCACCTGACCGAGCGAATCGGTCGGACCGAATTCGACGCGGCCGCGGGTCGGCCATGTCGTGGTCCATGTGACGTCCGCCGACGTCGCGTCCGTGTCGTGGGGAATCGTGGCGGCCACGCGCTCGATTTCAAACCGGCGCTGATACGCCGGCGGACTCGTGGCCAGGAGCATCATCGTCTCGATACGGTACTTGCCTGTCGGCGAGAGGGTCCTCAGCACGATCGGATCACCCGCCTGCACGTCGACGGCTTGCGCGGTGGCGTAGAGGTACTGCCTGCGGTCGTCCCAGTCGGCCACCAGGACGGCTTGGCGCGTTCCGCGGACCGCCACCTCCAGCCGTTCCTCCCCACCGTCATCGTACAGGACAACCCCCACGTGCCATCGACCGGGCTTCGGAACCGATGCGGTCAAGGTTCCTTGGGGTCCGCTCCGAATGACGGAGCTTTCCCGGTACTCGGAGTGAATGTCCTGCGTAAACCCGTCGAGCTTCCAATCGGCCATGGGAAGGACGACGTTGGCGGGATCCGCCTTGATCTTCTCAATCTGCTTCAGGCCGGTCGTGACGGTCAGCCCGCGGGTCGTCTCCCCAACCTTGCCGGGCGGACCGCCGGGATCGGCGCCGGCGGCGGGTTCGGCGTGTCCATACTTCCCGAACGCGACCAGAAACACCGCGACCGTTACGAGACGTGCAGGGTTGTACTTGCTCATGCTCAGGCTCCCATGGTGGTCGATTGAAGGATTGGTCTGCCCCAGTCGACTTGTGCTTATAATACCCTGCATGCCGGCCAATCTGACACCCGAATACCGCCGCGCCGACCAGCGCTACCGCGAGGCGCAGACCGCCCATGAACGTCTGGCCGCCTTGGAGGAGATGCTCCGCGTCATCCCCAAGCACAAGGGGACGGACAAGATGTGCGCCGACCTCAAGCGGAAGATCTCCGAGACGAAGAAGGAGATCGCCCAAGCCGGTCGGAAGGGCGGTGTTCACCGGGACCTCTTTCACGTCCCGCGGCAAGGGGCCGGGCAGGTCGTGCTGCTCGGCGTTCCCAATGTGGGCAAGAGCGCCCTGGTCAGTGCGATGACCAATGCCGACTGCAAGGTGGCGGACTACCCCTTTACCACACAGGTGCCCCAACCTGGAATGGCCCGCTACGAAGACGTACCGATCCAACTGGTGGACATGCCTCCGTTCACGCGCGAGCACGTGCCGCCGGGGTTCATGGGGCGGGTCAACATGGCCGATGCGATCCTGTTCGTGGTCAGCTTGGCTAGTCGAAACCTGTTGGATGACCTGGAATGCTGTCTGGAGCTGTACACCGACCGGGGATTGGTTCCGACGAATCAATCGGACCCCGACCTGTCCGAAGACCCCGACGCGCCGGACCCCAAAAAGACGCTCGTCGCCTGTACGCACGGGGACACGGAGGGGGCCACGGACGAGTTCGCCACGCTGAAGGAGCTTTATGGCGATCGGTTGGAGTTGCACCGCGTGTCGTCCGTTACGCGGGAGGGATTGCCGGAGCTCCTCGCACGGCTGTTCGAGTTGCTTTACGTCGTCCGCGTCTACGCCAAACCCCCCGGCAAGCCGGTGGACAAAGAGGCGCCCTTCATCGTACCCAAGGGCAGCACGGTTCGGGATCTCGCCATCACCATCCATCGCGCGCTGGGCGAGCAACTCAAGGGGGCCCGCGTTTGGGGTCGGGCCGTCTATAGCGGACAGAACGTCCCGCATGACTACGTGCTGCACGACAGGGACATCGTCGAGCTGCACATGTAAGTCCCGCTGCACACGCCGTTCCTTCGTCCGATCCGACCTGTGCCACGGCCCTTAAGCCGTGGCATAGGTTCCCCACCGCATGCGGGGAAGGGAGGTTCCTCACCGCACGCGGTGGAACTAAGCCGGGGTTGCCATCGGAACGACGAGAGGAAAAGAGCGCCCGAATCCAACCGAAGGGCGCCGCCGCGTTCGCGATTCTTCCAGGCGTCCGCGTCGGTGGAGTCGAGGGGTGACGCGGCGGTTTCGGCCTTTGGACGGCGCCCGGTGCGAGACTGTTTTGGCGGATTCGGTTCAGCCTTGAAGGGTTGGGTATGGCGCGTCGAAGGCTTGTCTATCGCCTCCATGATGCTAAACTACTGCATTTTTCCGGCCCGCACGGTCGAGCCGGGTTACGAAGACGCGGTTCACAAGGGATCAGGACGATGGCATCGCGTGACGTTCGGGTCGTGATCGTCGGCTGTGGCGGCATGGGCAACGTTCATGCCGAGGCGTGGCGTAAGATCGAGGGCGTCCAGATCGTCGGCTGTTGCGACAATCGCCCGGCGGCGGCCCGGGAGTTTGCCCGGAAGTTCGACATCCCCAACGTCTTTAAGGACACCCGCAAAGCCGCCGCCTGTCCGGCCGAGGTGCTGGACGTGTGCACGCCCAACATGCACCACACGTCGGCCGTTCTGGCGGGGTTGGCCAATAAGAAACACGTCCTCTGCGAGAAACCCCTTGCCGTCACGCCGGGCGAGGTGGTCCGGATGATCCAGGCCTCGCGCAAGGCCGGGCGCCTGCTGATGTGCGCACAGCACATGCGCTATGACGGACCCAGTCAGGCCCTCAAACAGTGGATCCGCGCCGGGAACATGGGCGAGATCTACTACGCCCGCGCCTGGCACAACCGTCGGCGGTTGGTTCCCTCGTGGGGCGTGTTCATCCGCAAGAAGGAGTCCGGTGGTGGACCCTGCCTGGATGTTGGAGTCCATGCCCTTGATCTGACGATGTACCTGATGGACAACTTCGAGCCGGTCAGCGTGACCGGCATCGCCCCCTGTAAACTGGCCCGGACCCCGGGCATCTACAACACCTGGGGGCGCTACGACCCCAAGGAGATGACGGTCGAGGACTTTGCCGTCGGTCTGGTCCGATTCAAGAACGGCGCGGCCCTGAGCCTGGAGGCCAGTTGGATGCTCAACATCCACACCCCGGATGAGGTCGCGACGTGGCTCTACGGCACCAAGGCGGGTGCCAAGTGGCCGCATCTTGAGATCGTCACCGAGCAAAACAAGATCATCCTGGAATGCAAGATCGCGAACCGACCCAACATCGAGGGGCATGAAGCCGAAATCGCGGCATTCCACGACGCCATCGTGAACCGTAAACCGTCGCCCGTTCCACCGGAACAGTCGCTCGCGGTGATCAAGGTGCTCGACGGGCTGTATCGAAGTCACAAGACCGGGCGCGAGGTCTCCTTGCGGTAGGTCGGCGTGGCAGGCGCAAACCGACCCGGAGGTCGCCGTCGGACATGACAAAGTGTCGTGAACCAAGCCGGCCGAATCGAACCCTCCGGTCTCATGCTGCGCCGGCATGGGTCATCAGGCTGGCCGTGCTGAGCGCCGGCGTCGCGGGCTGCAACGGCCCGATTCACCTGCGGTTGGCCGACCACGTCTCGCGCCCGAATCCGCGCGTGGTAATGTTCTTCATCGACGGGGTCGATCGCCGGTTGTTTGGGAGCTGGCTGGCCTCCGGCGAGCTGCCGAACATCCGGCGATACCTTGCGGATCGCGGTACGGAAGTCCTCCACGCCGTGTCCTGCGTCCCGACGGTCACCTATGCGAACACGGCCACGCTGCTCACGGGGCGCCGTCCCGGGCACCACGGCGTGGTGGGAAACAAATGGTTCGATCGCCGGCGGATGTTCTATCAGGACTACGGATACAGCGAGACCTACTCCCGCATCAACCACGACGTGACCGGTCCGACGATTTACGAACTCCTGCCGGATCGGTTCACCGTAAGCATCCAGTCGCCGCTGACCCGTGGCGTGAGCCGAACCTATGACAATCTGATCACGGGGAGCGTCACGTGGTGGCTGGGATTCATCGACTGGACCGATCGCCTGCCGCCCTTGAGGTACGAGGAGATCGCTCAAGAGGCGTCCGCCGATTCCAAGGGGTGCTGGCCCGAGTTCATCCATACCTACTTCCCGGCCGTGGACGAGTACGGACACCGCTACGGCACCCGATCGTGGCAGTATAAGTACGCCGTCCGAAACGCGGACCATCAGATCGGGCGCATTTGCGGAGGGCTGAAAGAAGCGGGGCTGTTCGACAGAACAACGTTCGTCCTGGTGAGCGATCACGGCATGGTCGATGTCGCCCCGGGGCAGCAATTCGACGTAGCCAAGGCGCTGGCCAGGCAGTTCGGTCGTAAGGTCCCCGCCACGTGGCCGGAACTTTCCACGAACTACCGCGAACGACAGGACTACCTCAACCGATATGACACGCTGGCGACCCCCGACGGGGTCCGCAAGTGCGGCGTGTATTTCCGATTTGCGGAGGACTGGACCGAACGCCCGACCCATGTGGAGGCCGCCACCCCCTCCCTCCTCGGGGCAAAACGACCGACCGCAGACGGACGGAGCCCCTCCGTGGGAACCATCGCGCGGTGGCTGGCGAGCCAACCGGCCGTATGGATCGCGGCCGTTCCCGTCGGACCGAACGAGGTGGCCCTTTACGGTGCCGGCGGCGTGGCCGTGGTGTCTCGAAAAGGCATAGGAAAGTCCGCCGTCTACCGCTACGCCGTTCGGGAGGGTACGGACCCGTTGGGCTATCAGGACCATCCATCTGCTGGTCGACGGGTCGACGGGGGTTTCCACTCGGCGGAGGACTGGTTTGACGCGACGATCGAGACCGCCGCTCCCGACCTCCCCGGACAGATCTGCGAGCTGTTCGATTCCGACCGGGCCGGTGAGATCGTGCTGTTCGCCGCGAGCGGTTGGGGCTTCTCCACCTGGGAACACGCCGGTCACGGCTCCATCACCGCCGAAGAGATGTTCGTCCCCATGATCTGGGCCGGCCCCGACATCCCCGCAGGGCAAAAGCTGAACCGCGCCAGAACGTGCGATGTCACCCCGACCATCCTGGAAATCCTTCACGCACCGGAGCAGTCGGCGGTTGGTCCGCCGTTCGACGGCACCAGCCTGCTGTCCAGGCTCCGCAAGCCCGATGGTGTTGCCGGACTATGAACGCGAGTTGCCCCTTTGGCCGGAATCCCGCCTTCTTGCGAGATGATGAACCGCTCGGCGCTTCGCGCCTCGGGTCCCGTGGTTCGAACTCGAAAACCCGGAACTCCGCGTCCGATCGAGCCCGTTGCCCTGCACCCTTCCGGCCTCGCGCATCGCATGGGGTCTGGATCGTCGGGTGGACGTTGAGCTTCTGTCCGCCACTTCACGCCCAATCCTCCGCTCGCACGATGCCCTCGGGAGACTCGAACGCCACGGTCACGAAGTACCACGGCCTGGCGATCCAGGTGGACACGAGCAATAGGCCCGTCGAGATGTTCGGTCCCCTGATCCGCGAGGTGGCGGGCTTGGGGGCCGACACGGTGCTGATCGGCGCCGACGCCTATCAGAAGAACGCCACCACCGGACCGATCTACCTCGACCCCAAGAAGACGCCCACCCCGGAGCAGTGGAGGCAGTTGCTGACCATCGCCCGCAAGGAGTGCGGATTGAAAGTCATCCTGGCCCCGAAGATCCTGCTGGCCGAACCCGTCGGTACGGAGTGGCGCGGCGTCATCCAACCCCCGAGTTGGCGCAAGTGGTTCGTCGAATACCGCACCGTCGTCAACCACTTCGCCGAGATCGCCCAGGCCAACCAGGTCGAGGTCTTCATGGTCGGCAGCGAAATGGTCAGTGCCGAGAAGCACCTCGACGAATGGCTCGAGGTCATCCGTCAGGTCCGCCAGCGCTATACGGGCAAGTTGAGCTACTCGGCCAATTGGGACCACTACCAGC
>Ga0129299_1000946_pt1 | contig 19421 bp, 14 predicted proteins | sample ConPoolayeCmetaG_FD_94477 | JGI IMG/M metagenome (GOLD analysis project Ga0129299, IMG submission 94477) | Hot spring microbial mat communities from California, USA to study Microbial Dark Matter (Phase II) - Cone Pool mat layer C metaG ...
GAACGCCTGCTGCTCGATGTGCTGAATGGGGACAAGAGCCTGTTCATCAGCCTGGATGAGCTTTCGGCCGCATGGGATGTTTTCACGCCCTTGCTCCATGAGATAGACATGGGCAAAGCAGCGCCGGAGACTTATGCAATCGGAAGCTCGGGCCCAGCTTCAATGAAAGGATTGGCGGATAGATACGGGATACCGTGGCCGGCAGTGTGACCTGTGAGAGTCAGACGATTTGATAATTTTCCGTTGTTTGTCGAGGAGGCGGCCGGACTCATTGCGTCGGAAATGTTTGCCGGCTCCGGCAGGCGCATGATTGTCCTTCCCGGCGGGCGCACGCCTGAACCTGTTTATGAAAGGCTGAGGCTGTTCGAGCGTCGCGCGGACGACAATGTTGTGATTGCTCTAAGCGATGAAAGAATGGCGCCGGCTGATTCGCGGGATATTAACTTCCGGCTTCTTGAGCCATTGATACTGTCGCTTGGAATTCCCCTGTCAAGGGTTCTGAGTCCGCTCGCTGGAGTCCCTCCCGCAGAAGCGGCCCGGAGGTTGCATCACGAAGTGGCCGGTTTCCTTGATGCTGGCGGTCGGTTGCCGCTCGCGGCGCTCGGTCTGGGGGCTGATGGCCATACGGCAGGGCTTTACAAGAGAGAGATTGCATCGGCAGATGACGGAACATTTGCCGTTGTAGTTCAGCGGCCTGACGGACGGTTGGGCGTGACCCTCACCAGAAGCCTTTTCAAGCGATTTGAACGCGTGATTTTTCTGGTCAGCGGGCGGTCTAAGAGCAGAATAGTCGAGAGGATCGAAACCGATCCGATGTCTGTTGCCGCATACCATGCGATGGTTGGAGCGCCGTCGGTCGAAGTCTGGTTCTGCAAAACCGACGTTCAAGGATGATTAAGAGCAGGAAGGGATGGATGACAAATGGAAAAGAAGGTGCAGCACAAGTGCTCGGGTGATCACAAGGGACATCTTTGCGTGCTGGTAAGCGATGGGTTGTTTGACCGAATACGCGCTCTGGTGAGAAATCCGCGGTATATCTGCTTCAATTGCGGACGGGTGGCGGACAGCAGGGAAAACCTTTGCAATCCCATGCCGCTGGAACAGAAAGACCGGACATAACAGCGTGGCCGGATAGGGAGCTTTCGCCGGTGAGCAGCTGGGCGCGGCTTTTCACCGTCTGCTTGTTTTTTTCATGCTTGCGCTTTTGGCGTATGTCGGTCAAAGTGACCATGTCGTCAAGCCGCGATTCAGATTTGGCGGGAAGGCAGGGATAGAGCGTAATGTGGAGCACGCTTCGAAGCTGGTTCTCGAACGACATCGGGATTGACCTTGGAACGGCCAACACGCTGGTGTACGTGAAGGATAGAGGCATTGTCCTGAGGGAGCCGTCAGTGGTTGCGGTGCAGGCCGGAACCAAGCGCATTCTTGCTGTGGGCGAGGAGGCTAAACGGATGCTGGGCCGCACGCCGGGCAATATTGTGGCGATACGGCCCATGAAGGCGGGGGTCATTGCCGACTTTGAGATCACCGAGGCCATGCTCCGCTATTTCATGCGCAAGGTTCAGACACGGAGGAAGTGGATGCGTCCGCGCGTGATAGTGGCGGTGCCCAGTGATATTACCGAGGTTGAGAAGCGCGCGGTCAAGGATTCAGCCATACATGCTGGCGCCGGGGAAGTCTTTCTGGTCGAAGAACCCATGGCAGCGGCGATCGGCGTGGGATTGCCGGTACAGGAGCCTTCTGCGAACATGATTGTGGACATTGGCGGCGGGACCACTGAAGTGGCCCTCATTTCGCTTGCGGGGGTGGTTTTCAGCCGGTCTGTTCGCGTCGGCGGCGACGAAATGGACGAGTGCATCGTCCAGTATTTGAAAAGAGTTTATAATTTGCTCATCGGGGAAAGAAGCGCGGAGGCGATAAAGATACAAATAGGATCCGCCTACGCCATGGAGCCGGAAATGAGCATGGAGGTGAAGGGTCGGGACCTGGTGGCTGGTCTGCCGAAGACGGTCACCATAACTTCCGAGGAAGTTCGCGAAGCTCTGCAGGAACCAATCTCGTCTATCATTGACGCAATCAGGATCACGCTGGAGCGATGCCCGCCGGAACTGTCTTCAGATCTTGTTGACAGAGGCATGGTGCTCGCCGGAGGCGGCGCTTTGCTCAGGGGTATTGACAAGCTCATCGCAGAACAGACTGGGCTGCCTGTCCACACAGCCGATGATCCATTGAGCGCCGTTGCCGAGGGGACGGGCGTGGTTCTGAACGAGTTGAACTATCTTCGCAAGACCGTCAGGTCATAGACCCTTTCCTGCTCCGTCCGCTGTTTTTCCCCGGTCCGGGCCGTAGCCGGTCCGCTGAGCATGCTGCGTCCGGAGACGAAGCGCGGGTGAAAGGCAGAAGATATCTCGGCTGGATCGCAATACTCGCTTTGGCTGTCCTACTGAGTCTTCCGGCGCCTGTCTCCTGGCGCTTGAAAGCCTGTCTTCGCGACGATCTTGGCGCTTTTCCCGGCATTGCTCGCATTGCGGCCTCATGGTTCGGCAGAATGTGGCGAACCGTCGCGTCGCTTCCGTCAGCCGCGCGTGAGAATGAAAGGATGGCGCAGGAGTTGGCGGCCGCCTGTGAGGAGATCAGGCTTCTCAAGGCCCTGCGGCAGGAGAACGAGGAACTTCGAGGGATGCTGGATCTCAAGAAGCGGTCGCGGCGCAATCTCCTTGCATGCGAAGTCATCGGCAGGGGGGACGCCACCGGCTGGTGGCGGACTGTCACAATATCGAAAGGCGCATCCGACGCGGTCCGGCCCGGAATGGCTGTGATCGCCGCCGGAGGTTTGGTCGGGCGCACATGGGAGGTTGCGGAGTCGTCAAGCATAGTCCTCCTCATCACCGATCCCATGTTCAAGGCATCATGCCGTTTTTCACGGACCGGTACGGTTGGAATTCTCCAGGGCGGAGGCGTTTCTGCATGGGAATCAGGAAGAATGTCAGCGTTTGCGCCTCCAAGGCCGTTTCACGTGGAATATGTGTCGAAAGACTACCGGATTCTTCCGCGCGACGAGGTGGTGACATCAGGTTTGGGTGATGTGCTGCCGGAGGGTCTTCTCATCGGATATGCAACGAAGGCTACCATGGATCCGTCCGGACTCTTCCAGAAAGCGGATGTCGCGCCCGCGGCTGACCTGTACGACCTCGGGAGGGTTTTTGTTGTGCTTGAGTGAGGGACATGCAGAGCGGCGGCAGGAGCCGCCGGGGAGCTGCTGAAGTGGTTTGGATTGTGATGCTGATTTCACTGCTTGTGGCCGCAGCATTCCAGGGGGCTGTGCCGGAATGCGCTGTGCTGGGCCACGCCAAGGCGCCGGCTCTGCTCGGCATTGCGGCGTACTACGCGCTTGGAACAGACGGACATACTGCGCTGTTCGCCGGACTCGCGGCCGGCACAGCTGTGGATGTGATGAGCCCGTCCCCGCTGGGTTATGCGGCGTTGTGCTACATGGCGGGGTGCTGGATCATAGGAAGATTCAGGGGCTTGATAAGGACTGATTCGGTTTCTGCGGTGGCGGTGGCCGGCGCGGTTGCGGCGTTTGTCGCCGATGCGCTGCATTTTGTTTTGCTTGCAAGATCTGGCCTTTCGGAAATCGGAATATGGCGGGGCTTGTGGCATGCGACTGGAAGCGCTGCGCTTGGCGCGGTTGTGACGCCTGTGGCATGCGCTGCGGTGGGCGCCCTTGACATGCTGGTCGGAAATGTCAGGCGTGATGCGGAGGAGATGGGCGATGCCGTCTGACAGGCTGGAGACGGAGATTTCCAGGATACGGGCTCTCGCCGCGTGCATGTGTCTTCTGCTGGCGGTGCCGGGCATCGAACTGGCTCGGATGCAGATTTTCCACGCGGGCAGGTATCGCTCAAGCCTGGATCGCCAGAGCATAAGGCGGGTTCGCTTGCCGGCGCCGAGGGGAAGGATACTGGATAGAAACGGCAAGTGCCTCGCTGACACGCGGCCCAGCTACAGCATTGCAGTTTACGTGGAAGAGTTGAGGAAGCCGGGATCGCTTTCGCGGACGATTGAAGCTGTGGAGGCGGCTGTTCACAGGACCGGTGGAATCATTGGATTGCGCCCGGAGATCGGGCCCGAGGATATCCGGAGGCATATCAGGCAGCGCGCTCCCCTTCCTCTGGTGGCGTGGCGCGACGCGGATTGGAAGGCCATATCGCGATTTGCCGAGTATCCGGATCAGCCCTCAGGCGTTGACGTGTTCGTGGAGCCGGTGAGAACATATCCGATGGGGAGGCTTGCAGCGCATGTGCTGGGGTATGTCGGCAAACGGGATCAGGCTGCCGCCGAGGAGGAAGATCCATTTTCCTACTATCTTCCCGATATGACAGGCAGGTCCGGGATTGAAAGCGCATACGACAGGGAGTTGGCCGGGCTTGCTGGCGCGCAACTGATCAGGGTTGACGCGGCCGGATTCAAACACAGGGCCGAGATGGAGAGGGAGGCGGTCCTGGGCAGGGACATTACTCTGTCCATAGACTGGCGGATTCAGCGGCTGGCCGAGGAGGCTCTTTCCGACGCGCGCGGGGCCGCGGTGATAGTTGAGCCTTTCAGCGGCGAAATTCTTGCGATGGCCAGTTCTCCGTCTTTTGACCCGAACAGGTTCGGAATCGGCATTGATCCGGAAGAGTGGCGGGAACTGCTGACGGACGAGGCCAGGCCTTTGTTCAATCGGGCCATACAGGCTGCATATCCTCCCGGAAGCGTGTTCAAGCCGGTGGTGGCGTTGGCTGCTTTGGATTCGGCGGCGGCGTCGCCCGCCACGACTTTTGTGTGTTCCGGCTCCTTCCGGATCGGCAATGCCGAGTTTGACTGCTGGCAGACAACCGGACATGGCGCAATTGCCCTGGAAAAGGCGATAGAACAGTCGTGCAACGCGTATTTCTGTCAGTTGGGACTTCTCTGCGGACATCAACGGATAGCGGACATGGCGCGCGAGCTGGGGTTCGGCGAGAGGACAGGCATTGTGCTGGCGGCAGGCGGCATGACCGAGAATCCCGGTTTGGTGCCTGACGAAGAATGGAAGAAGCGCAGGCTTCGAGAGGGGTGGCGGCCCGGCGACACGTGCAACATGTCTATAGGACAGGGGTTCGTGCTGGCGACTCCGTTGCAGGTGGCGATGATGTGCGCGTGCCTGGCGAACGGCGGAACTCTGCTTACTCCGAGGCTTGTGCTGAATCCGTCGGACGGGGCTTACGAGGCAGGCCGGAGGGTGAAGTGCGACAGGCGCGCGATTGAAATCGTGCGTCAGGGAATGAGGGATGTGATTGAAAACGCGTCAGGGACCGGAAGAAGGGCGCATGTTGAAGGCGTCGAGTTAGCCGGCAAGACCGGCACGGCGGAGTACGGGCCGAGCCATGCAAGAAAGAAGTACACATGGATGATGGCGTTCGGCCCTTACGAGAATCCCCGCTACGCGCTGGCAATTGTGGTGGAGGAGGGAGTTTCAGGTGGCATAACGGTTGCGCCCCGTGTCGCGCAGATTTTCAGGGGGCTGCTGGCGCTGGAGAGCCATGACAGCGCCGCTGGAGGCGAAGGATGATGCGCTGGTTTGACAGGTTTGCGTGGGCGGCGAGAAACATGAAATGGACGCTTACTCTCTGCGCATGCTGTCTCCTGGCGATCGGGTTGGCTTTTGTTTACGGGGCGAGTTTTGTTTCAGAAGAGACGCAGGTGCGGCCTTTCTTCCAGAAGCAGATTGTGTGGGCCGTCATCGGGCTGTTGATCTACATCACGGCGGCGGCCTTCGACTATCGGACGCTGTGCAGGCTTTCCTGGGCGTTTTATCTTTTTGCATTGGCGTTGCTCGTTATCGTGCTGGCAATGGGGGTGGAAAGATACGGCGCAAGGAGATGGCTGGCTGTGGGGGGCTTCAGCATTCAGCCGTCGGAATTCGCCAAGCCGGCGCTGGTGCTTGCGCTGGCTGCGATGTTGAACCGGGCGGGAGAGGATCTGGGCGCAGCGGGAGTATTGTGCAGGGTTCTTGGGGTCGCGGTTCTGCCGATGCTCCTGATTCTGAAAGAACCGGACCTCGGCACGGTGATGATTTTTGTGCCGATTGTCGCGGCGATGCTGTTTGCGGCGGGCGCGCCCAGGCGCACGCTGCTGAGCCTGACGGCGATAGGACTCATCGCTGCGTCAGTTGTGCTGGCGATTGTCATAGTGCCTGAGAAGGCCGGAATGAGCGAGGATGATCAGGCCAGGATTCTCAAATTGGCCGGGATGAGTCCCTACCAGAAAAAGAGGATAATGACGTTTCTGGATCCGGGCCGGGATCCCCTTGGCGCGGGTTGGAACAAGCTGCAATCGGAGATAGCGGTTGGGTCAGGTGGAATATTCGGCAAGGGCTTCATGAAAGGAGATCAGAACACGCTCGGGTTCCTTCCACGGTCTGTGGCGCCGACGGATTTCATTTTTTCGGTGATAGCGGAAGAGACGGGGTTTGCGGGTTCTGCGGCGGTTTTGATGCTGTTCGCTGTTCTGTTGATGTCTGGGTTGAACGTTGCTGCGAGCGCGGCTGACAAGCAGGGAAGGCTTCTCTGCACGGGTGTTGCCGCGATGATTTTCGGGCATGTTTTTATCAACATCGCGATGACCATAGGCCTGGCTCCAATCACAGGCCTGCCACTGCCCCTTGTGAGCTACGGGGGATCGTCAGTACTTTCGACCATGGCGGGTCTGGGCATGATCCAGAGCGTATATCTGAGATCAAGGCGGAGATAGCGGGGGGTCGCGGGAAAGGAGAATGGGGTATGTTCGGTTTCCTCAGAAGGGATCGTTCGAAGCGGGAGATAATAATAAACTGCGAAAATCTTGAGACACGGGCGGCCGTAATGGAAAACGGTCGTCTTGAGGAACTCATGATCGAGCATCCGACCTCCGAGCGGATAGTCGGTTCGATCTTCAAGGGGCGCATCCAGAACCTGGAGCACGACCTGCAGGCGGCTTTCGTGGACATTGGTTGGAAGAAGAACGCTTTTCTCCACTACTGGGACATGGTCCCGGAAGACGCCAGGCGCGACAGCGATGACGAAGCAGACGATGGGCCGCGGGAGCGCAGGCGATCCTATGAGGGGAGGGAGATCGAACGAAGATTTCCGACAGGATCGGAAATAATGGTGCAGGTGACGAAGGGCCCCATAGGTACAAAAGGGCCTCGCGTGACTGCCGCGATCAGCCTGCCGGGCCGCTATATTGTCATGATGCCGGGGTCAAGACTGAAAGGTGTCTCACGGAAGATAACTGACGAAAGCGAACGGAACAGGCTCAAGAAGATACTGGCGCGTCTGCCGGTTCCGGACGGTATGGGAGTGATCATCAGAACCGCAGGAGCGGGCGCCAGCAAGGGCAGTTTTGTGGAGGACCTGGAGCGTCTTCTCGGAATCTGGGCGGGGATTCAGAAGACCGCGGCCGAAAAGCCTGCGCCGTGCTGTTTGTATCAGGAGCCCGACCTTGTTGACAGGGTGGTGAGGGACTGGATGTCGGATGACATTGATCGCATTGTGATTGATTCAAAGGATAAGTATGAGAAGATTCGCGAAGTTGCAGGTCAGATATCACGCAGGGCAAGGTCGAAGATCGTGCTGTATGACGGCGAGGCGCCCATTTTTGATCACTTCGGCGTGGAACGGCAGGTTGAGGAAACCTTCCAGAAGAGGGTGAATCTCAAGTCGGGCGGTTACATAGTATTCGATGAGACGGAGGCCATGATTGCCATTGACGTCAACACCGGCCGCCACAAGGGCAGGGGCGCGCAGGAAGAGGCGATTCTGGAGGTGAATACGGAGGCGGTAGAGGAGATTGCGCGTCAGTTGCGTCTGCGGAACATAGGCGGGATCATAGTCATTGATCTGATAGACATGAAGTCGCGCAAGCATCAGAGCGCAGTTTACAAGGCCATGAAGGCCGCTCTGAAACGCGACAAAGCGCGGACAAATGTCCTCCCTATTTCGGAATTGGGGCTGATGGAGATGACGAGGCAGAGGGTCGAGGAGAGCCTCTTCGCCTCCACATATTCTCCATGTCCCTATTGCAGGGGCCATGGGGTTGTCAAATCGGCGCTCGGCGTGAGCGTGGAGCTTCAGAGGCAGCTCCTCGCCGTCTTGCGTAAGAGGGACCGGACAAAACCGGCTTCCAGGCTGAACATTGTCGTTCATCCGACAGTTCTGGAGAGACTGCGCAGGGAGGACGAGCATTTTCTGGTTGATCTGCAATCGAGATTCGAAGGCAGCCTGACCTTCAAATCCGATCCTGCCAAACACGTTGAATTTTTTGCAATATCGGATGCGGCCACCGGCGAGATCTTGTATTCAAGCATGTGATGGGCCGCCAGGGAGGGAGGCAGAGATGTGGCGTTGGATTATGGCCGCAGTGATGGGGCTTGTCGCGTTGTGTGTGTTGCGCCCGTCGGTACTCGCAGGGCCGCTGGACACAGGAGGTGCGGCGGCTCTCGGCGGTTTCGACCCGACGGCTGAGACGCAGATCTCGGCGAAGGCGGACCAGCTCGACTACGACAGGGCGAAGGGTGTGCTGGAGGCCAGGGGGAATGTCGTCATCCGGCGCGGCACGGATGAACTGCGGGCCGACTACGTGAGGTTGGATATGACGACCCATGACGCGATAGCTGTCGGCAACGTGGTGCTTGTCAGGCCGAAGGCGACATGGCGGGGGGACAACCTGGCCTATAACTTCAAAACAAGGGTTGCGAGCTGCGACCGGTTCAGAGTGGATTTCTCGCCTTTCCAGGTCGAGGCGAAGGCGATGCCGACGGCCGCGGCCGACAGGTACATGATTGAGGACGCCTTTGTGACCACCTGCACAAATCCGATGGCGCATGCTCACTACAAAGTGCGGGCGTCGCGGCTTGATCTTGTCCCGGGAAGTTATTTCGAGGCGCACGGAGCGCTTGTGTATCTTGGCGACGTGCCTGTCTTTTACCTTCCTTACTGGTACCGGAACCTGCGGGAGGACATCGGCTACCGTTTCTACCCGGGATATTCGAGCAAGATGGGCGCATTCATGCTCAACACGGTGAGATACCGGATTAATCCAATCCTGAGGGGCGAGACATCGCTCGACCTTCGGTCCAGACGCGGACTGGCCGGCGGACAGGCTTTCAAATGGAACGATCCGGAGGGCGCATGGCTTGGAGAGGTGAGGGGCTACTATGCCGAAGATCAGGAGCCGATGGATGAGAATGACGATCCGGCGCTGGAGAATATCTCATCAGGCCGCTACAGGTTTTTCCTTAAGCACGGTGCAAGCTTCTCGGCCAACGATTACATCTTGGCGCAGTCGGAGTATGTAAGCGACAGGGATTTCAGGGAGGATTTCTTCGAGGACGAGTTTCGGGAGAGCCGCCAGCCGGACAATTACGCGGTTTACACATGGCGCGATGACGCTTTCGCGTTCAATGCCCTTGTAAGGGGACGGCTGAACGATTTCTATCCGGCGGTTCAAAGGCTGCCGGAGCTTTCGTTCCAGTTCGCCCGCCGGCAGATCATGGATTTGCCGTTCTACTACGAGGGGGCGACCGCCGCCGCATTTCTTGACCGGGTGGAACCGAAGGAACCTGAGCCTGAGCCGGCAAATGAATATTCGGCGTTCCGCTTCGACTCTGCCCACATGGTGTACTATCCGGGCCATTATTTTGACTTTTTGAGTCTGATTCCAAGGGCTGGTTATCGCGCGACGTTTTATTCCAAGACACGAGGTCATGAGACTGCTCTGGTCACGCGCACAGGCACGGTGACGAATTACCAGGTGGATGCCTCCGGGCACACGAATATGTTTGAAACCCCGTTCACCGAGACTCTGACCGTCACCAACGATGTCGAGGCTGGCGCAAAGCTTCGCAACAGGTTTGAGGTCGGGCTTGAGGCTTCGTACAGGGCATTTTCGGTCTGGGACGCAGGGGGAGTGCCAATGAGACACGTGATCGAACCGTACGCGAACTACACTCTTGTCCCTGAGCCCAATCTGGATGAAAACGCAATCTACAAATTTGACGAAGTTGACAAGTTGGGCGAGGAACACAAGTTGCGCCTAGGGGCCCGCAACAAGTGGCAGGTCAAGGACCAGGATCGGGCGCGGGATCTGGCAGATGTGGACATTTACACGACCCTTCGCTTTCACCGTCCGGAGGGCGAGGCGCTCATCCGGGACATCAGCGCGGAAGGCGAACTCACGCCTGTGTCCGGCGTTTATGTCAGATTCGATGGAACGCTGAACGTTGACGCGGGGGGAGTGGACGTTTTCAACGTTCGCACCGGGCTCAAGCCGGATGAATGGATTCATTTTGCCGGCGAGTATCGTTTCCGGAAGGACGATTTCAGCCAGGTTTCCGCGGACTGCACAATTTCTCCGAACCATGAATGGGCGTTCAACGGATACGGGCGTTACATCATCGAGGAAAGCAGGCTGGAAGAGGTGGGCGGCTATGCTCAGAAGAGTCTGGACTGCCTCGCGTTCAGGCTTGGAGCAGGCTTCCTTCCCGGATACACAACAGCCGCAGGCGCTCAGAGGGATGACGAGGTGCGGGTTATTTTCGGAATGTGGTTGACCGCTTTCCCGCATGGCAAGCTGATGGGCAGGTACACGCAGTAGCCGCGACCGGAAGGGAGGAAAGGGATATCCATGCCTGGGGGGAAAATGGCGAAAACGTGCGACTATCTTGTTACCGGAGGCGCGGGTTTCATAGGTTCCAATATCGTGCGAGAGCTTGTGAAGAGGGGTTGCAGCGTCAGAGTCCTCGACAACCTGGCCACGGGGAGAATGGAGAACCTCGCGGGGCTGGAAAAGCGCATTCGATTCTTGCGGGGCGATGTCCGCGATGAGGATGCCGTGCGCCGCGCCGTTCGAGGCGTCAGGTTCGTGATACACGCGGCTGCTCTTCCTTCTGTGGTGCGTTCAGTGGAGGATCCGGTGGAATCGAATCAGGTGAACGCGTGTGGAACCCTGCGGATGCTGATGGCATCCAGGGACGCCTGCGTGGAAAGGTTCGTGTTCTCATCCTCTTCGTCGGTCTACGGCGGCAATCCGAGGCTGCCCAAACGTGAGGACATGCTGCCTGAGCCGCTTTCTCCATACGCAGTTCAGAAGCTGACCAGCGAACATTATTGCAGAATATTCCACGGGTTGTACGGTCTGAAGACGTTTTGTCTGAGGTATTTCAATGTCTATGGGCCTCGCCAGGATCCTGCGTCGCAGTATGCCGCTGTGATTCCGCGTTTCATTTCCGCGCTCAGGGCCGGACGCCGCCCTGTCGTTTACGGCGACGGATTGCAGAGCAGGGATTTCACCTTTGTGGAGGATGTCGTCGCTGCGAATCTGCGGTGCTGCGAAGTTGACGGGGATGCGGCCGGCCGCGTCTTCAACATTGCGTGCGGCCGGCGTATATCGCTGCTGAAACTTTTGAATATTCTGAGCGATCTTCTCGGGACGAGCGTGGCGCCCAGGCATGAGCCCCCGCGGCCGGGCGACGTCCGGCATTCTCAGGCGGACATATCGCTGGCGCATAAGATTCTGGGATGGTCTCCCGAGACATCTCTTGAAAAAGGGCTTGAAAAGACCGTTGAATACCTCTGTTCGGCACCGGGAGCGCAGGGGCATGCCTGAGAAGGCGCATGTCTTGGATGGTACTGAAGCCCTTCTGTACGGGGCTGACCCCACGGAGGGAATTGTGGCGGTCGAGCATCTGGAACGCGCAGGCTCCGATGCTGTTGAGGTTTTCCTCCGCCGGGGAAGGGCTCTGGAGCGGGAGACAGTTTCGTTCGAGCCTTTTATTATCGCAAGATCTGACGTGGCAATGGATTGTCCGGGCGTTGCGGGAATGGAGCGGCTGGACGGCGGCGGTCCGCTGGATGCATTGCTGCGCTTCAGAACGTGGAGGGAAGCAGACAGGGCCCGGAAGTGGCTTGCGGACGCTGCCAAACAAAGGGGCTGCGACAAACGGGAATTGTTCATTTTTATCAATGATCCTGTGCAGCAGTATCTTCTGCGCAGCGGAAGAACCATGTTCCGCGGAATGGCGTTTGAAGATCTGCGGCGCATGCAGGTGGACATCGAATGTCTGACGACAGAGGGGTACGATTTCTGCAACGCGGAGCGGCCCGGCGACCGTATTATTGCCATTGCTCTCGGCGACGGCTCCGGCCGGGTCGAGGTGCTTTCTGGCGCCGAAATGGACGAAGCCGAGATGCTGGCCCGATTTGTGGAATCAGTAAGGCGCTCGGACCCTGACATAATTGAGGGCCACAACATATTTAACTTCGATCTGAGCTACATCGCTGCCAGAGCAGAGATACTTGGGGTCAAACTGGGAATAGGAAGAGATGGCAGCGTTCCGGCCGTGAGGACGAGCCAGTTTTCGGCCGGTGAAAGAAAAATATCCTACCAGCGGTTTGACGTGTTCGGGCGGCACGTTGTTGACACGTTTTTCCTGTTGAACTTCTACGATGTCGCCCATCGCTCGCTCGACGGGCTCGGTTTGAAGGAGGCGGCTGTGCATTTCGGGATTGCCGAGCAGGGGCGTGTTTACATCGAGGGGGCGCAGATATCTCGAGAGTTCCTGAAGAACCCGGGCCGGGTGATGGAATATGTCAGGCATGACGTCCTTGAAACCGGACGTCTGGCCGATTTGTTGTGCCGCAGCTCTTTTGTTCAGGCTTCGATGCTGCCTCTGTCCTACCAGAACATCTGCGTCAGGGGTAATGCAGCCAAGATTGACGCCCTGTTGCTCAGAGAATATGTCAGACAGGGGCACTCTCTTCCGGGGCCGGCCTCGCAGCGTCCGTTTGAAGGAGGGGCTGCGGATATTTTCGAGCAGGGGGTTGTGAAAAACGTGCATCATGTTGACGTGCGTTCCCTGTATCCGTCGCTGATGCTGTCTCGGAAGATAGCGCCGTCTTCTGACCGGCTCGGAGTGTTCCTGAAGCTGCTGGAGCATCTGAAGCGGGTCCGTCTGGAGGCGAGGGCTCAGATGGCTGCGACCCAGGATGAGGCCAAAAAACGGCATTACGACGCCCTTCAGACCGCTTTCAAGGTTCTGATAAATTCCTTCTATGGTTACCTTGCTTTTGATCAGGGGATCTTCAGTGATTTCGACGCGGCTGAGAAGGTTGCGTCGGACGGGCGGTCGCTTCTTGCGCGGATGATCAACAGGCTGCGCGAACTTGGCGCCAGACCCGTGGAGATGGACACCGATGGCATTTATTTCGTTCCGCCGCCGTTTGGCAGCCGCGCTGAGATGGAGAAGTTCAGGTCGGATTTCGCCGCTTCGCTTCCGCCCGGCATAGAGATAGAGTTCGATGGCGAGTATGTTTCAATGTTCAGCTACAAGGTGAAGAACTACGCCCTGCTTTGCGCGGATGGGGAGATCATCATAAGGGGGGCAGCCCTGAAATCACGAGGTCTTGAGCCGTTCCAGAGGTCTTTTCTGCGGGAGATGATTCGCCTCAAGCTGGAGGGAAGGGATGATGAGCTGCCTGGACTCAAGCGGCGGTACGAGGAAGCCATACGCGAAAGGCAGTGGCACATAACAGAACTGGCCAAAACCGAGGTGCTGCAGGATTCGCCCGCGACATATTCGGCAAGGGTCGCCAGGGACGGACGTGCCCGCAGCGCTGTTTACGAACTGGCTCTTGCGTCAGGACGGGAGTACAGAGCGGGCGACCAGATCTCGTACTATGTGACGGGCGACAGGAAGAACGTGGCCGTTCACGAGAATGCCAGGCTTGTCGCGGAATGGAACCCCGAGAAACGCGATGAAAATGTTCCGTACTACCTGGCAAAGCTGGAGGCCCTGTACAGAAAGTTCGCCGAAACGGAAACTTCTTTGCAGGGCCAGTTGGGATTGCGGGATGAATGAACACTGGTTTTGACATTCACGCCAGCGGCCTGTTGGTCACCATGTTGGGGGGTGCATCTCTCACCACAGGGATCGACTTTGGCGATAAGCGCAGTCGCCGGGTTTGCGCCTGCCGAATGTCAGTAGTTCTACTGGGTGGTGGACCTGCCGTTGAATCATGCCGGATCCGATCCAGCTTAGCATGAACACGGGGTGCAACATGAGACGAATTCAGGGTTTCACGCTTCTTGAACTGCTTGTGGTGGTGGTCATAATCACGATCCTGGCCACCATCGTCGGAGTGAAGGTGGCTCAGCGGCCCGGACAGGCGCGCGTCGCGGCTGCGAAAGCTCAGATCGCAAATTTCCGGACTGCGCTTCAGATGTACCGAATGGACAATGGCAGATTTCCGACCATGGAGCAGGGCTTGAAGGCGCTCTGCGAGAAGCCGTCAACCCCGCCCGTTCCGGAGCGTTACGCCGAGGGCGGGTATCTGGAGTCGCGGCGGGTTCCGGCCGACCCGTGGGGCAGGGAATACGTTTACATAGTTCCTGGCCCGGGAGGCGAACCGTACGAAATCATAAGTTATGGGTCGGATGGCGAGCCGGGAGGCGAGGGAGAAGCCGCAGATATCTCAAGCGCTTCGCTTTGAGCCTGATCCCGAACTCGTCAGGAGTCACGCGCCACCCGCAAGGCGTTTGAGTTCCGAATGGATGCGTCCGTTTGACGCTGCGAAGCTCAGGCGGTGCCCCTCGAAGGTCTGGAGCGTTTCGGCGCGGCCGCCGGCCGAACGGACAATGAGATCGGCTGCGGCTATGTCCCATAGATAGATGCCAGTCTCGAAATAGCCATCGGCCCTTCCGCATGCGACCTGGCAGATGTCCAGCGCTGCGGAGCCCAGCACGCGGGTTCTCTGGACAGTTTGTGAAATGCGCTCGAAGAAAGCGAAGGGCTTTTTTTCCTGGCTGGGCCTTCTTGTCCAAACCTGTGAGCACGAGCGCTCGTTCGACGCTCGAAACATCTGAAACTTTGATCCGCACGCCGTTGAGAGTCGCTGGGGAGTCTGGACCTGCGGCGTAGAGTTCGCCCAGCAGAGGGGCATACACCGCGCCGGCGATTGTGGCACCGGCCCTGCGCACCGCCACCGAACAGCACCAGAGTGGTAGGCCATGCGAGAAATTTACCGTTCCATCAATCGGGTCTATGATCCAAAGCCAGCGTGACGCATGCCCGCTTGGGCCAGCTGACGGGGTCTCTTCACCGAGGACTGCGTGTTTGGGAAAACGCCTTCTGATCGTTGCCGTGGCGCGTTCCTGGCATTCGATATCCAGCTTGAGCTTAACATCGTGTGGAGAAAGGGATATTGCCTCGGTCCGTCTTCGCCAGTTGCGGCGCGCATGCTGCCCGGCGGCCATGGCGGCTTCCATCGCGCACGGAAGCAATTCGGATTCCAGGCTCATTGCTGGGAAACCTGCGATGGCTCGGGCTCAGGCGCTGGGGCTTCCTCAGGCCTGGCCTGTGTGTCAGGGGCGGGCGAATCATCGCGAAAACGCATTGAAACGATGCTGGAGACGCCTTTTTCGCGCATGGTCACTCCGTAAACCACATCCGCCGCCGCGATGCTCTGGCGGTTGTGGGTAATGATTACGAACTGCGATTGATTCGTGAACCCCTTCAGCACATTTACGAATCTGCCGATGTTTGATTCGTCGAGAGCGGCGTCCAGTTCGTCGAGGAGGCAGAACGGACTGGGCTTTATCATGTAGATGGCGAACAACAGCGCCACGGCCGTCAGAGTTCTTTCCCCTCCTGAGAGCAGCGAAACATTTTGGAGCCGCTTTCCCGGAGGACGCACGAGTATTTCGATGCCGCATTCGAGCATGTCCTGCTCGTTCACGAGCACCAGCTTGGCTGTCCCTCCGTTGAACAGCCTTGAGAACATTGTCTGGAAGTTCTCGTTCACCTGGGCGAAGGTTTTGGCGAACATTTCGGACGTGGTTGCATCTATTTTGCGGATGAAATCCATGAGTTGCTGTTTAGACCTGGTCAGGTCAGCCTCCTGCACTGTGAGGAAGGCGTAACGCTCTTCGAGTTCCTTGTGCTCTTCGATTGCGACAAGGTTGACTGGCCCCATGGCTTCGAGCTTTGTCCTCAGTTCTGCAAGTTTGGCCTCGCATTCCTCCAATGTGGGGCTGGGCCCATCCCATTGCGGCGGGGGTTCGGCAAGAAAAGTTTCCAGAGTGAGGGAATAGTCCGCAAGTATCCTGTCCAGCAGATTCTGCCGCCGCATTCGGTCCTCTGTGAGACGGATATCCTGTTCGGCCTTGAGCGAGCGCTTTTCTTCGAGCGCGGCGCGCCGGGCGGAAAGTGTCTTTTCCATACCGGCCAGCTCTGCGGCGCGGGCTTCGGCGGCGCTGTGAAGTTGTTCGACTGCAGCCTGCCTTTCCTGAACCTCCTGCTTCCAGCGGTCGAGATTGGACTCGATTTCAAGAATTTCTGCGTTCAGTCTGCGTACGCTTTCCTGGTAAGAAGCCACCCCTGCCATGCGCGCGGCTATCGCGGACTCGATCTCAGATATCCGCGACCTGGCAGCCTGCGCCTGTGCAGATACGTGTTCAATTTTCTGGGTCAATGCTGCATGGGCAAGCTGGCGCTGGGTTGCTTCCGACTGGAGCCTTGTGTGCGTTTCCTCGATCCTCTGGAGATCATGCGACATTTCAGCGATGTCTGCTGTCAGCCTTTCCCTATGTTCGGACAATTCCTTCATGCGGCGTCCGATTTTCTCCCTGTCGGCCCTGCCGGACTCGTCCTGCTCGGAGAGTGATTTGATTTCCCATTCGACGGTGTCGAGCTTTTCCCTTACGGCAGCCGCATCGGCGGCGACCATACGCCGCTCCGCGTCTCTCTGTGCCCTGGCAATCACCGCTTCCTGATGTTTCTTCATGGCTTCCGCCCTCGCGGCTTCCGCGGCGGCGACCGCTTCTTCGGCTTTCCGAAGCGCCTCCTGGCGCTCGGCCAATTCACGGCGGACGGCATCGAGCGCTGAGCTTGTTTCATCAAACTGATGACGGCGGCTGAGGGGGTTGGACTGGGCGCTTCCCGGACACCAGAACTCCATAAAACCGTCGCTTCTTGCCAGAGCTCCGCTCCTGGTGACCAGCACGAATCCGTGGGGGAGCGGATCCGGGATGCTGGCGACAGATTCAACGACCAGGACATTCCCCAGAATGCGCCTGACAAGCGGCGCGACAGCTTCGTCGCATTGAACCACATCCGCGAGCACAGTTGTTCCCGGCGGAGGCTCCGGCAGAGGATGTTGTCCTGCTTCGACGAACATGAGGCGGGCGGAGCCCTTCTGGCCCTTTTCGAGGAAGGACAGGGCTGCGCGTCCATCGCGTTCGCTGGCCACCAGCACCGCGTCCAGATATGCCCGGAGAGCCGTTTCCATGGCCGCCTGATATTCGCGCGGCGCCCTTATCCGCCCGGCAAGTCCGCCTAGCATGTTTTCGCCGGCTTTGATGTCGGGACATGCTCCCGCGATGAGCGCCTGCGCGCCCTGGGGAAAGTCGGAGGAAGGATCTGCTGCGGAAAGCATTTCAAGTCTGGCCGCAAGCGATGCTTCCTGCGCCCTGACCGCCTCGACTGCCGAACGGCATTCGGTAAGGCATCGGTGAGCCTGCGATACCTCCTCCTGGGCTCTTGCCAGGGATTCAGCCATTGCCGTTTCACGGGCGGCAGCAGCGGCTGCCGCAGCGTCGGTTTCGGACAGTTTCTTTCCAAGTTCGGAGGCGCTGCGGGCTATCTGGCTGCGCTCGGCAAGGAGCCTTTCCCTGCTGATTTCGGCGTTTCTCTGTCTGGACTCCAACTCGACCAACTCGTTCTGGAGCCTGGAATACATGTTGTCAGCTTCGACCTGTTCAGAACGCAGCGAATGCAGGGCGGAACGTGTCTCCTCGAGGCTGCGAAGATGTTCCTCAAGGGCTGCCAGAGCCTCATTCATTCTTTTCTCAGCGTCGTTTTTTTCGGCGGTAAGGGCGGCCAGAGATGAGGAAATGCTGTCAAGATCGCGTTTCTTCTCCTCAAGCTGGGCTCGGTTGGCTTCAATTTCCGCCTCGTCGCGCTTGGCCCAGGCCTGATGTTCCTCGATGCGCTGGCGGTTGGAGCGAATCATTTCAAGCCCGTGGTCGAGGCGGTTCTGAGATCTGGCCGCCGCCTCCGCTTCAGCGCTTATTTCGCGCTGCGTCTGCATGAGGGCGGAGCGCAGTTCGGATGTCTGTTTTTCGGCGGCTGCAACCTCCTCCTGGGCGGCGAGTATGCAGGCGGCTATTTCTGATGCCCGTTTCTCGGCGCTTTCTATCCGCGCATCGAGAGCTTTGATGTGTTCGCGCGCCACGTGTATGTCAAGACGTCGCATTTCGTCATGAATCGCTTTGTATGCTCGCGCTTTTGCGGCCTGGCGCTGAAGGGAGCCTATCTGTCTCTTGACCTCTCTGATCACGTCCGACAAGCGGAGGAGGTTGGCCTCTGTGTGTTCCAGCTTGCGGAGCGCCTCGGAACGGTCCGCCTTGAATTTGGTGATTCCGCTTGCCTCCTCGAAAATGGCGCGGCGGTCTTCAGGATGCGCGCTGAGAACTCTGTCAATCCGGCCCTGTTCCATGAGAGAGTAGGAGACAGTCCCGATGCCGGTATCCATAAAGAGCCGCTGGATATCCTTCAGACGGCAGGGGGTGCGGTTTATGAAATACTCCCCTTCGCCCGACCGGAAGACCCTGCGGGTGATTGTTATTTCATTGTAGTCGAGTCCGAGTTTCTCCTCGCAATCCGCGAAAGTGATGCTCACTTCGGCCATGCCGATCGGTTTGCGCGTATCGGTTCCGTTGAAAATGCAATCCTCCATTTTGGAGCCGCGCAGCGCTTTGACACTCTGCTCGCCGAGCACCCATCTCACAGCATCCGAGATATTGCTCTTCCCACAGCCGTTCGGCCCGACGATTGCTGTGATGCCGGGCTCGAATTCCAGCCGTGTCTTGTCGGCAAAGCTCTTGAACCCGATCATTTCCAGGGACTTCAGGTACACTTTCCCCTCTCTTTCACGCTGTGAAATTTCACCCCATCCAAGCTTCCGTCTCTATAACATGTGGTATTGTTCGCTGCAACCACAATATATTGGGTATCTTTGCCGGAAGGCGACTCGTTCCTGGCGGTTGCATTTGGCGACGGCATCCATCCTTCCGGGCCCGGATTCTGCGTTTGATAAACGCCTCTAACCGTCCTCAATGCCTGAAGCTGCGCTGGCCGGTGAAGACCATGGCCGCGCCCGCCTCATTGCATGCTTCGATGGATTCGAAATCACGTTCGGAACCGCCGGGCTGAATGACGGCAGTGACGCCCTCCCTGAGTCCAACGTCAATTCCGTCGCGGAATGGGAAGAAGGCATCGGAGACCATGCATGCGCCGCGAAGTCCGCCGCGCATTTCCCTGACCTCTTCCTCTATTGCTGCCCTTGCTCGCCGGTCGGAAA
>Ga0129299_1000949_pt1 | contig 19414 bp, 14 predicted proteins | sample ConPoolayeCmetaG_FD_94477 | JGI IMG/M metagenome (GOLD analysis project Ga0129299, IMG submission 94477) | Hot spring microbial mat communities from California, USA to study Microbial Dark Matter (Phase II) - Cone Pool mat layer C metaG ...
CCGGCGGTTCTTGACAAGGTGTCGGGAAAATCCTATCATTTCCGCTTAAGTCGTTTGGTGGGCCGAAAATAATTACGGAGTTGACCGCAAATGAACAGGTGGAAAAATGCACGCCGCTGAATCTATTCCCTGGTACGCCGGCGCGCCATTCGTGTTGTTGCTGTTGTTGATTGCCCTATTGCCGCTGGCTACCCCTCATTTCTGGGAAAAGAACCGCAACAAGGCGATTCTGGTAGCCCTGGTCAGCACTCCGATATTGATTTACCTGATTGGTGATCATCCCCACGAATTGATTCATACGCTGAAGGATTACGTTTCGTTTATCGTGCTTCTCGCTTCGCTGTTTATAATATCGGGGGGGATACTGATGACCGGTGATGTTCGGGCGACTCCGGGGATTATCGTGGCTTTTCTGGCCGTCGGGGCGGTGTTGGCCAATTTTATAGGAACGACCGGGGCCAGCATGGTTTTGATTCGACCCATTCTGCGGACGATCAGCGAGCGCAAAAACATCGGTCATATTCCGGTATTTTTCATTTTCACGGTTTCCAATATCGGCGGCTGTCTGACGCCATTGGGAGACCCGCCTTTATTTTTGGGTTATCTCAAAGGAGTTCCATTCACCTGGACATTCAATCTGTTTCCCGAATGGATCATCACTATCGGGGTCGTATTATTGGTGTTCTATCTTATCGATCGCGCGGCCTACCGCCGGGAATTGCCCGAGGATATACTGTGGGACAAGGTTCATGTGTTCAAAATCGCGATCGAAGGCAAGCGGAATTTCCTTTTTCTGATCGGGGTGATCGCCGCAATCGCCCTGCAGGTGCCGGCCGGCTGGCGGGAAATGATCATGATCGCCATGACGCTCCTCTCCCTTATATTCACCCCGACCGACCTGCGCCAAAGAAACAGGTTCAGCTATCACCCCATTACCGAAGTGGCGGTGCTGTTTATCGGCATATTCATAACAATGGTGCCGCTGCTCATGATTCTTCACCTGAAAGGCGCTGAATTCGGCATAACCCGGCCTTGGCAGTTTTTCTGGCTCACCGGCATCCTCAGCTCGTTTCTCGACAATGCGCCGACCTACCTTACTTTTTTCTCGCTCGCCCAAGGGGTCACCGAAACCCTGCATGCCGGCGCCCATGCCGTGGCCGGTGTCGAGGTCGGTTTGTTGAAAGCGATAAGCTGCGGTGCGGTTTTCATGGGGGCCAACAGCTATATCGGCAACGGGCCGAATTTCATGGTCAAGTCGATTGCCGAAGAACAAAAAGTCAAGGTGCCGCACTTTTTCGGCTACATGGCCTATTCCGCGATGATTCTGTTCCCGATTTATGCGCTGATGACTTTTATCTTTTTCAGAGGCTGAGATTGTCGTTTTCATGAGTTTGTAATAATGTAAGGGCGCCATCGGCGCCCTTTTTCGTTTGGAATTCTACGGTATGGCGGACGTTCTGGTCGCCGGCGCTTGGTCGGCACTCTCGCGGTTCGTTCAGACTTCGGGCGGTTTCATGCCGTATTGCGGCCATTCCTCGAGCGACGGGCCGAAAATGCCGGGCACGCTCAGTCCGGCCTGCCTCATCAGCACGGTCAGCTGCCCACGGTGATGAATCTCGTGGTCGATAAGTATTCTCAAGGTCAGTCCACGCACCCATTTCTCGCCGTACATGTCATCCACGATTTTAAGAGCGGCATCGTTCCAATTGCCGGTAATCTGTTCAATCAGCGATTTTGACACCAGTTCGTATGCCGCTTTGACATCCGAGGCCCGATTCGGCGGCGGCGAGTCCGCCTTGACCCGCTCGAATTCAAGCCCGAGCTTCTCCATCATCTCCGGTATGGTGGTGACGATATGCCAACTTATTCGCCGAATTGTCCGGTGGTTTTCGGCCACCGCCTGTTTCAATGAAGAATCAGTCAGCGCTCCGAAAATCTTGAGCGTGTTACCGGAGTTAGCCTCCCAAGCCTTTTTGAATCCGTCAATGGAATCGAACATTTTTCACCTCGGAAAATTTTGCGGCGACTTAGTTTGCCCTAATATAGGCGGCGGCCGGATCAGAAACAATAAATTATAAGGGAATATTCGGCACGTGTTGGTCGTATTAACGGCAAAAGGCAGAGCGCAACCTCAGCAAAGGAGGATCCGTGAAGAAAGCGACGCTTATCGGCCTGATCATTGTCGCCGCCGTATCGCAGGCCGCCGCCGACGGCATCCTGATCCCGCGGCCGACGCCGATCCTTCCCCCTAATCCGCACACCGACGTCAAGTATCACCATGTCGATGTCGAAATCGACGACCCGGCGGCCGTGACCAGAATCGACCAAGTGTTCATCAATCCGTATGCTCATGAAATCGAGGCCGATTACATATTCCCTTTGCCCGAAGGCGCGGCGGTCAGTCGTTTTGTCGCTTGGCTCGACGGCCGCAAACTTGAGGGGGAGTTGCTTGACGCCTACTCGGCCCGGAGAATCTATGAGGATATCGTCAGAAATAGAAAAGATCCGGCGCTGCTCGAATATTACGGCCGGGGTATGTATCGCGTGCGGGTCTATCCGATCGCCGCTCACGGTGAAGTTAGAATCGCTATAGAGTATGAACAAACCCTGAAGGCCGAAAACGGCGTTGTCGAGTATTCATATCCCCTTGATACCGAAAAATTCTCCGGCGCCGATCTGCGGGAATGCCGGATCAGGGTCGATCTCGCCTCTTTCGAGAATATCGGCGCTATTTACAGCCCAAGCCATAAGGTGGAAATATCGCGCAACGGCCCGCGGGCGGCCTCGATCACCTACAGCGAAACCAATTCCCGACCCGACAAAGATTTCAAATTGTTTTTCGCTCGCTCAAGCAAAGATTTCGGATTCTATCTGATGAGACACAGGGATGAAGACCAATCGACCGGATATTTTCTCGGAATTCTGTCGCCGGGAGCCGGCAATCAGGCCAAAAGTCTGCGGAAAAATCTGATATTCGTGCTCGATTCATCGGGAAGCATGCGCGGGCAAAAGATGAAACAGGCATTGGGATCGCTTCGATTCGTGCTCGAAAGCCTCAATCCCGCCGATAAATTCGGCTTGATCGATTACGACGACGCCGTTCGCCCTTTCAGAGAAACGATGGTTTCGGCCGATAGGGTCAATATCCGGGCGGCTCTCGAATTCGTCGATAAGATAGAGGCAGGCGGCGGCACAAATATATACGAGGCCTTGAACGCGGCCTGTTCGATGATAGGCGGCGGGAACGAACCGACCTATATAATTTTTTTGACTGATGGGCTGCCCACGGTCGGGGAAACCGATGTTGGTCGAATAGCCGGAAATACCGCTGATCGGAATCGCAACCGGGCCCGGCTGTTCGCGTTCGGCGTCGGTCACGATGTCAACACTTATTTGCTGGACAGGCTGGCCAAGGAGAATAAGGGGCTTGCCGATTATGTTTTGCCGGAAGAAGATATCGAATCCAAGATATCCCTGCTGGCGGCCAGAATCAGCAATCCGGCGCTGACCGATCTGGATCTGCGGTTTTCCGGGATCGATGTTGATCTTATATATCCGCAGCCGCTTCCCGACCTGTTCTACGGAACGGAGTTGATCGTGGTCGGTCGATACAAGGGATCCGGAAAAGGTTCGGTGACGCTTCGCGGCAACAGGGGTGACAAACAAGTCGGCTACGATTACGCCTTTGATTTCGGAGCCGGAATCGGGAAACGGGATTTCATACCTCTTATCTGGGCCAACCGGCGGATAGCTTATTTGCTCGAACAGATCAAGATCCACGGGTCGTCGCCGGAGCTGATAACGGAACTAATCGAACTTTCCAAGAAGTATGGGATAGTCACCGAATATACTTCGTTTTTGGTGACCGGCGATGAGAATCTGCGCGCCGAACAATATCAATTGCTGCCGCCGGCGGTTGTCGGCAACAGAGTAAGAGATGGGATAGATAAGTTTCTTGTCGAAAGCGTCGGCCGCGGTTCCGTGGCCCGATCGAAAAGCGTGCAGGAGATGAAAACACTTGAACAGGTCGCCACTCACGACGCAATCAATATCGGGGGAGAGACAAGGGAAATCGGCAATATGAAAAGGGTCGGGGCCAGAGGGTTTTTCCTGCAAGGTGCACTCTGGGTGCAGGGCGATCTGGTCGGCGACCAATGCGATCTTAAAATCAGGCGGTTCTCCCGTGCTTATTTCCAGATTCTCGAAAGAGATCCCGAACTCGGCAAATACCTGTCGCTCGGCAGCCAAGTCAGGCTCAAAATTGGCGGCCGGATAGTCCAGATAGATGAGTCGGGCGAGGAAACGCTTTCCGAAGATCAGTTGATGTCGCTTTTCCCGAACTAATGATTTCAGATCGGAGATATCGGCAATAAAAACGAGGTCCGGCAAATCAGGGGGGCTTGCCGGGCCTCCATTCATCGGAATCCACCGCTGGATTCGGTTTCTATTTTCCGAACAATCCTTTTAGTTTGTCTTTTACCTTTTCCTTTTCCTGCTTCGCTTTCTGCTCCAATTCCTTTTTCAGGCTGTCTTCGATAGCCCGTTTGGATTCCTGCAATTGCTGTTGTGCCTGCTGCTCGATCTGTTGTTTCTGCTGTTCAACCTGCCGGAGCGCCTCCTGTTTGATCTGAGCGGCGGTTCCTTTCAACACGTCGGCGACCGAAGTGCTGACACCCGGATCTTCCAGCTTTCCCTTGAGACCGACATCGACCACGACCGTTTGGTCGGGAAGCAGACTTGTGCCGGTTTTGAGCATCTTGGCGATAGGGGAACCGCCATCCCCGGATATTTCACCGGCGGGGACGTGCAGCTTGAGTGAGTAATCTATTGTCTTATCGATACCGTTCGAGCCGGAGGCGACGACTTGGTAACCTCCGATTTCGATATTGACCGGCTTAAAATGAAATCTGCCGTTCTCGATAGAAATATCCGGGGCGAAATTCGTGAGTGTCGGATTGCGCAATTTTTCCATCTTCAGTATATCGGCCACCTTCGCCAGCGGGGGAAATCCCTCTATGGCGGCTTTCGGAATCTGCAGAGATCCCGCCGCCGAAAGCGATCCCAAATCCGGAGCGAGGGAATCGCCAAGCTCTGATGACAGCTTAAGCCCCCCGCTGAGGCTGCCCGCCATATAACCGGCGACCGGCGCCAGAGCCTTGACGGTCGTCACTGAGCGAAACATGGCGGGGATGCTCATATCGGCCAACTTGAGATCGAGATCGATCTTCGGTTTCTCCGGCCGAACGAATCTATACGTTCCCCGACAATTGATGGATCCTTCGAGAAAACCGCCGCTGAGATTCTCGAGGTAGAGGGTGCGGTTTTTCAAGGTCAGTCTCCCCTGCAGGTTGTCGATAATCTGATTCGTCAGGTAGAGCCGCTTGAACGACCCGGTCATGCTGAACTCGACTCTGTCGGGAAGCTCCACCGCCGCTATCGCCCCTCCCTCCTGTTTCAGGAACGGATTCAAATCGAGCGAATTCGATTTTATGTCGAGCGTGCCGCTTAGTACCCTGCCGCCGAAAAGATAACCGAAGATGTTTTCCAGCGATCCTTCTGCTTGGATATCGCTGCCGCCGATTCGCATGGTGAACTGTTTCAGGGCGGCCGCCTGAGGCCGGAAGACCAATCGGGCGGCATCGATCGCAATCGGTTCCGGGATGTTCCGCGATTCATAACGTATGTTATCCATGGCCAACGTGCCCGAGGCGAAAAAGCGGTCGAATTGGCGTTTTTCGATCGCCGAAAGATTGCCGCGGAAACTTAAATCGCTTTGAATTGTGCCGGAAACGTTGAGGCTGTCTCCGGACGGAATCACCTGCCGCACCCGATCAAGGTCGACACCTCCTGAGATCAATCCGTCGAGATATGGGTCGGAAACGGGTGTCTTGACGGTGAGGCGCATCTCGACCGGCTTGCCGAGGACGGCGAAGTGCAAGCGGCGCAGATCGATAGTGGTCGCATCATAGGCTCCTCCGGGATTGCTGATCTTCAAATCGATTCCGACATCGTCAACCGAAACCTGGCGCCGGCGGAACCTGAAAGAACCGTCGTCGACGGAGACCTGAAAATCGATCGCCGGCAACCTTTCCTGATTATATATCCCCGAAAAACTGCCAGAGACCGCAACGCTTCCATTCGCCTCCAAATCGGACAAATTCGTCTTGTGGATATGGGGAAGCATCGACATCAAATCACGGAAACCGATTCCGGGAGCGTCGAGGTCTATTTCCATGTTCAAATCCCGGCCGTCGCTTTTGAGCCAGCCGGTCAACGAAAGGGCCATCTCGTTGATTTTGATCCGGCATTCCTTGATATCATATCTGGCCTGGTTCAGATCCACGCCGATATCCGACCGCCAGTCCAGTCCGGCGTCTTTCAGCAAGGTTACGCCGCCGCTTTTCAACGACGTGATAGAGGCGGTGGTGGTTGTCGTCAGGGTAAATACTTTTTTCGAGAAATCACCGCTGCCGCCGTGGTTCAAATCGCGAATTTCCGCAAGCAGGCCGCTGTTTTCATCGTAATATTTTATCCGGCCACCGCTGATTTCGTATTTTTTCAAAACCAAATCGAGCATCTTTTGATTTTGCGATTCCGTGGCCGCCGCTGTCGGATTTTGCGGGACTATATCCCAGTTGGCGGTGCCGTCTTTCAAAGCTACCAGAAAAATGCTTGGAGATTCGATTTTCAGCGATTGTATTCGGACTTGGCCGCCGAAAATCAGCCTTGTCAGGCTCACAGCCAGGCTGATTTTGTCGATTGCGGCGAGCGTGTCGCCCTCGAACGGGGGATGATTTATGATGCGCAGGCCGTCGATTTTTGCCGTAAGATTTGGAAACGTGCTCAAAAGGCTTAGATCAACGTCGCCGATCTCGACTTGGGCGTTCAGGGATTGATTCGCCTTTTCCGAAAGAAGGGCGGCGACCTTGCCTTTGAAAAGCATCGGCAAAACAAGGAGAGCGATCAACACCACCAGAATCAGCACGCCGACTATCAACCATAATTTTTTCATAGTTCAGTATCCCGGTAACTTTGATTGTTATGCCGTCATGCCGGCACGGCCCTATTGGCAAGAGAAATCACCCCGTATCCGGCCGGGCGCTCAAAAGCCGATAGGTCGTTGCCCGATGACTGAAATCCGGTTTTCGCCCTGTATATTTTTCTGCCCCCGCCGGAAACAATAATCGAGCAAACGCAAGCCGCACTCGATTTCCGCATTTCGGCGGGATTACTTTTCCGATTTCTTGGCCTTTTCCTTTTCGGCTCGTCTCTCTTCGGCCTTTTTCTCCGAAATGACCTCCGGCTCAGCCGGTTCTTCCGGTTTCGTCTCGGCCGTGGTCGCCGCCGCCTCACCTTCGGCTGCTGCCGGCGCTTCTTCTTTTATCAAAGCGGGCGGAACGACGTTCACGATCGTTTCCTCGGGATCGTCGAGGAATTCGATGTTCGGAACGTTCAAATCCTTTACCTTGATCGAATCATGAATATCGAGCGATTCGATGTTGATCTCGATCGCCTCGGGGATATTTGCCGGAAGGCATGAGACCTCCAGTTCCCTGATGCTCCATTGCAGAATTCCCCCTGACGTTTTCACGCCTTTGGCGGTTCCTTGAAGCCTAACCCCGACATTAAGTCTGATTTTCTGATCCATCGAGATGCGCTGGAAATCTATATGCATGATGTTGCCGTCGACCGGATCATACTGGATATCGCGGATAAGCGCCTTCTTGTCGGCCGCTTTCCCGTCGATCCGGAGGTTGATGATGGCGTTCTCACCGTGGAGGGAATGAAACACCTTATGGAAGCCGGCGTAATCTATTTCGAGCGCCTGCGGCGTATCACCCCGGCCATAAACCACCGCCGGAATTTTATTTGCCATCCTTAGCTTGCGGGCCACTCCTTTACCGGAACCATTCCGGGAGTTGGCCTCGATTGTTATTTCTTTCATTTTTATCGCTCCTTACATTGTTTGATTTTCGAAACGCAAGATCAGTTTCCCCGTACTTTTCCCCGATTCCATCAAGCGGTGGGCTTCGTTTGCTTTTTCCGCCCGAAAAACGGCGCTGATTTTCGGCTTGATAATCCCCTGTGCGTATAGATTTATCAGCTCTCGCAGCGGCCCGGCGATCAATTCAATCTCGCCCACCAACCTATTCAGCGCCAAGCCGAAAACACCGCGGTTGTTTTGAATGAGGTCGAGAACCTTTAACCGGGGCAGATTCAAATACTTCCAAAACACTTTCGGCAGATTCCTTCTTCCGCCCGAGATCAGGTCGGTCACCCCGTAACAGATAATTCTTCCGCCCCGCGCCAGCAGCTCGAAGCTTTTACGGAAAACCTTTCCGCCGATCGGATCGAGAACCATATCTATCCCCTTGTCGCCCACGACGGACCTGATTTCTTTGGCGAAATCCCTGTCTTTATAGTTGATCGGATGCTGGACGCCGAGAGATTCCAGATAGGCGATTTTGTGGGGCGAGGAGGTCGTTCCGAATATTTCCGCCTTTTCCGTTTGAGCCAATTGCACCGCCGCCGTGCCCACGCCCCCGGCGCATGAATGTATCAACACCCGTTCACCTGAACGCAGATTCCCGAGTCGGAATAGGGCAAAATAGGCTGTGAGGTAATTCACCGGTAAAGCCGCCGCCTCCTCAAAACTCATCCCGTGCGGCATCGGAAACAGCTGGTCGTCGTCCAATAAGACGTATTCGGCTTGGGCGCCGAAACAGGTGACGCCCATGACGCGATCGCCTGTGGCGAATCTGCTTGACCGGTTCGGAGTCTCGACGATCCCGCTGAATTCATAGCCGGCAATGAAAGGAAAGCGAGGGGCGTCGGGGTAAAGACCGCTTCTGATGACAACATCGGCGTAGTTCAGTCCCGCCGCCACCACTCTGACCAGGGTCTTTCGGCCGTCGCTTATCGGCATCGCCGTTTCGCGAACTTCGACCGTGTCCGGCCCGCCGGATTTTGTCAAAAAGACGGCTTTCATACCAAATTAATCGAACAGAGTGGAAACCGATCTTTCGGAATGGATTCTCATGATTGCTTCTCCCAGAAGCTCGGCGACCGACAGGATTTGGAATTTGGGCGGCAGGTTTTTGTTTGAGTTGTCGATAGTATCGGTTATATAAAACTTTTCTATGGGGCTTTTATCGAGTCTCGAGATTGCCTCGCCCGACAGTACGGCATGCGTGCAGCAGGCGATAATCGATTTCGCCCCGGCTGCGGCGAGAGCCTCGGCCGCTTCAACTATCGTCCCGCCGGTGTCGACCATGTCGTCTCTGATTATCACATTTTTCCCGGCTATATCGCCGATTATGTTCATGGCCTCGGCCCTATTCGGTTCGGGCCGACGCTTATCCACGATAGCCAGACTGGCATCGAGTTTGCTGGCGAACGCCCTCGCCAGCTTGGTCGACCCGACATCGGGCGAAACGACCACTAAATCGCTGAGGCCCTGTTTGAGAAAATGGCGGTTGAACACTCGCGCCGAATATAGGTGGTCGGAGGGGACATCGAAAAATCCCTGAATTTGGGATGCGTGAAGGTCCATCAGGATAACCCGATTGGCGCCGGCGACGGTGATCATGTTGGCGATCAGTTTGGAGACGATTGAAACGCGCGGCTGATCTTTGCGATCGGCCCGGGCGTAGCCGAAATAAGGAATCACCGCCGTTATCCGCCTTGCCGATGCCCGATGGGCGGCATCGATCATGATCAGCATCTCGAGTATATTTTCCGCGGGCGGATTCGTCGATTGGATGATGAAAGTATCCATGCCCCGGATATTTTCGTCGATCTGGACGAAAATCTCATGATCGGAGAACCGCTTGATCTTGCAGTCGGAAAGCGGCTGATGAATGTAACTGGCCACTTTGTTTGCCAGTGGAAGATTGGAGTTACCCGCGAAAATCCTCAATTCATCCGGCATGCCCGTATCCTCGCCAAATATAAGCCTCAACTGGGGCGCCAGGATTCGAACCTGGGGATGCCAGCTCCAAAGGCTGGTGACTTACCGCTTGTCGACGCCCCAATTTTTCGCAAAATGATAAGATAATAAACACCTTATCTTTGTCAAGTTCAAAGGGTCGGCCGTCAAAACAATGCAAGTTCCGCCCATTTGCCCGATTTCTTTCGCCAAAATCGTTCCCGTAATTCAATAATGGACAAAACAGCCCGACACCGGATACATCGTCTTCGTATTGTCGAACAGATGGTCGAAGATGAAGCCTGTGCTTTCTCCCGGCCGTTGCAAGTCAGTCCCCGGGTGTTTCTTAGTCCATTTATGACCGCAGCTGTTTTTTACCCCTGCTTTTCGGTATCCCGGCAACGGCCGCCGCGTATATTGGCGTCTTGCCGCCAAAATGCACGATTCATTGATCGATTTTTATCGGCGTTTGCTCGTTTTACAGGTAGGGGTCGATTAGACATTATTTAATTATCGCGATTTCGTTTTGGGCGGCTATTCGGACACCACCGGATCTTCCATATTTCGGCCGTTTTCGTTTTCTTTTTGCGAAAAGCCGACAAATCGGCTATAATTATCGCACTTCAGGCAACCGGTTGCGCCGGGCCGCGATGAAAGACCGACAAGATTATGACTGCCCGGAATCGGCGTCGGCAATTCGGGCGGTCTGGGAAAACGGGAATAAATGAGGAGAAAACGGATGAAAACCTGCAATGGACGAATCCCTGGTTGGATCGTCGTGAATCTGATTGTTGCGGCATTGTTGTTTCCGGAAATTTCTCCGGGTCAGACTTATCCCTATTTGCCGGGCGATGTCAATATGTATTACGGTAACTGGCCGCCTTCTATTCAGACGGCCGATGTAACCTATCTGATCAACTACCTCAAGCAGAGAATTGCCAGCCCCAAGTGCGCACTTGACACTTTCTGGGCGTCGGCCGACGTCAACGGAGATTGCCAAGTGAGGGGAAGCGACGTATCTCGGCTGGTCGGTTATCTGAAAGGTCGGGCGGATATACGCTATTGTCCTCAATACGTTCCCCTCTGGCCGACACCGGACTCGTTGCCGCCATCAAGGCCGATCGGCTTTCCGGGCTGTGAGTTTTCGGGAGATACGCCGCCTTTACTGGAGACGATCGCTCCGGCAAGCATCCGGGTCGGACAACAGTTCAGTCTGCGGTTGACCGCCACGGACAGTCCGGGCGACCCAATTTTCCTTTTTGCGCTCGGGCTGCCGTCGAACGCCGTTTTCATCGACTCGTCCAACGGGGTCGGCGGTTTTTCGTTCCGGCCGACACTGCAGCAGGTGGGCACTCATGAGATAACCTTCATCGCCTTCGCCAATGCGCTTGCCGACACCGTGCAGGCGGAGATAACCGTGATGGACACGGCTGGGTCGCAGCCGGCGATCGTGGCCGATCATTTCGTCGTCAACCGATTTGCGGCGATACCGGATTCGACAATCAGGCGCATCCGCAGCAATGCCCGGATATATTATGCCCATTCGTCTCATGGAGCCCAGCTTATTCAGGGGATGTCTATACTGCGCACGCAGGACACGCTATATTCTCTGCCTTCCATCCATGAGGTGGCCGACGATCTCGGCGAATGGGGTGACACCTCTTGGGCGCCGCCGACCAGAGTCTATCTGAACGCTCATCCGGAGATCAACGTGGTGATGTATTCCTGGTGTATCGGCTTGGTGAGGGGGCATAACGATTCGGCGGGCATTTACGCTTACCTGAACAAACTCGATGAACTCGGCCGAGCCTATCCCGGAGTGGCTTTCGTGTATATGACCGGCCCGCTCGATGGCTCCGGAAACGAACTGTATGGGCACAACACGATGATCCGCAATTATTGCCGGGCCAATGGCAAGGTGTTGTTCGATTTCGGCGATATCGAATGCCATGATCCCGACGGAAATTATTATCCCGGAACGCATGATTATTGCGAGTGGTGCTACGATTGGTGTGCCGCTCATCCTTGCCCGACCTGCGCCAATTGTTCGCACTCGCACTGCTTTAACTGCTATCGCAAGGGGATGGCTTTCTGGTGGCTTCTGGCGCGCCTGTCCGGCTGGCCGGACAATTAAGGTGTCGCTGGCGCCGATTTCGCTGTTAAGTTCAGGGAAACCATCGGCAACCGCGATTTCCCGTTCGGATCCCGGATTTTCTCCGGATTTACGTTACTTCCGTTTTACCGAACGAGGCGTATCGATTACGATCGGCTTTGTGGGGGGCTTGGTTTGTCCCGGACGGGAGCGCAGTCCGGGGCTTGCGGCCTTGAATGTTGTCACATTTTTCGGGCAAGAATTTCGACGATCCTCTCGGCGGTGCGGCCGTCCCACAAGTCGGGGATTCTTCCCTGTTTGATTTTGCCATCCAGAATGTCGTCGGCGGTTCTGATAAGAAGATCGTAGTCGTCGCCCACCAGAAAATTGCTGCCGACCTCGCAAGTGATTGGCCTTTCGGTCGTCCGGCGCAGGGTTATGCAGGGGATTTTAAGGAAAGTGGTTTCTTCCTGGACCCCTCCCGAATCAGTCAGTACGAATTTCGATTCGGCCTGAAGTCGCAGGAAATCTATATAGCCGAGCGGCTCGATAATCTTAATCACGCGGTCATCGATTATCCGTTTCAGGCCGAACTCCTCCAGCCGATTCCGGGTGCGCGGGTGACAGGGGAAGACGATCGGTATTTTTCGTCCTATAATGGTCAGAATTTCGATCAGTTTTTTCAGGACGGCGGGATTGTCGACATTCGACGGCCGGTGTAAGGTGAGGGCGACAAATCCGCCTCGGACAAGGCCGAGGTTTTCGACTATCGGCGATCGCCGGGCGATTTCGAGATTTTTCACCAGCGAATCGATCATTATATTGCCGGTGAAAAAGATGCGTTCCTCGGGGATGCCTTCTTTTTTCAGATTTTCCAGCCCCGACTTTTCGGTCACGAACAGCAAATCCGACAGGCGATCGGTGACGATTCGATTGATTTCCTCCGGCATGGTGTTGTCGAAACTGCGCAATCCCGCCTCGACGTGGGCCAGTTTTATCCAGAGCTTGGCCGCCACGATAGCCGCCGCCATGGTCGAATTGACGTCGCCGAAAACCACCACCATATCCGGCCTTGAATCGACAAATACCTTTTCCAACTCGATCATTATCCGGGCCGTCTGCTCGGCCTGAGTTCCCGAGCCGACGCCGAGATAAATATCGGGTTCTTTCATTTTCAATTGTTCGAAAAATAGCCGGGACAGATCATAATCGTAATGCTGACCGGTGTGAATCAATCTCGGCTCGAACAAGTCGGGGCGGCGCTGCAAGGCATCCATAAGGGGGGCGGCCTTCATGAAATTGGGACGGGCACCGACGACCAGATCGATTTTCTTCAAAGTCAACTCGCTTTTTTGTCTATCTGCGCTGCCATCGCAAGATGATATTAATGACAGCTCATTTATTTCAATATCGGACTTAAACTTGATTAACGATATCGGGGCGAAGATTTCTCCGCAATCGGCCGCCTTTACAATGGGCGGTACAGGAGTCGAACCTGTGACACCCTGCGTGTAAGGCAGGTACTCTAACCAACTGAGTTAACCGCCCGTTTAGGCAATATTAAAGATTCGACCATGCAAGTCCAAATCAATTTTGCCGATTTTAGAATTTCGCCCAGCGCGGCACTCGCGGATATGGCACGACGTCGCGGATGTTGCCCAGACCGGACATGTACATTAAGACACGGGCGAACCCGAGGCCGAAACCGGCATGGGGGACCGTCCCGAAACGGCGCAAATCAAGGTACCAGTCCAGCACTTTTTCGTTCAGGCCGAAAGTTCGAATCTGGTCTTGCAAGACATCGAAACGTTCCTCACGCTGGCTGCCTCCGATAATTTCCCCGATTTGAGGCACCAATATATCGACGGCGGCGACGGTTTTTTCGTCGTCATTGACCCGCATGTAAAAAGCCTTGATCCGGCGGGGGTAGTTATAGACCATAACTGGCGCCTTGAAATGCTCTTCGCATAAGAATCGTTCGTGCTCGGCCTGTAGATCGCTTCCCCACTCGACCGGATATTCGAATTTCCTGCCCGCTTTTTTGAGAATTTCGATCGCCTCGGTATAAGAGCATCTGGCGAAATCGGTCTGGATCACGCTTTCGAGCGTGGCGATTCTGTCGGAGCTGATGCGGCTGTTGAAAAATTTCATCTCCTCGGGACACTGTTCGAGCGCATATTGGAAAAGGTATTTCAAAAATTCCCCGGCGAGCTGCATGTTTTCCTCGAGTTCGCAGAATGCCATTTCCGGTTCGATCATCCAAAATTCGGAAAGGTGGCGCGAGGTGTTCGAATTTTCCGCCCTGAAGGTCGGGCCGAAAGTGTAAATGTCGCCGAGGGCGGTCGCCATGGTTTCGCCCTCGAGCTGTCCGGAAACGGTGAGAAAAGTTTCACAGCCGAAAAAATCCTTATCGAAATCGATTTCGCCGTCGATGAACGGCAGGTTTTTCAAGTCGAGAGTGGTGACGCGGAACTGTTGGCCCGCCCCCTCGCAGTCGGCGGCGGTGATCATCGGCGTGTCTATGTAGTAAAATCCGCGCTCCTGAAAATACTTATGGATAGCGAAAGCGATCCTGCTGCGGAACCGGTTCATCACGCCGAATGTATTCGTTCGCGGTCTGAGGTGGGCGATTTCCCGCAGGAATTCGAACGTATGCCTTTTGTTCTGGACGGGATAATCGGGCGGACAATCACCGAGTATTTTCAGCGACGTCGGGTGCAGCTCGATTTTGTGTTCGCGCTGCGGCACCGGGACCAATTTCCCCTCGAGACGAACCGACGCCCCCAGCCTTGCCCTGACGATATCGGGAAATCTATCGGGGTTCTCGATAACTATCTGGAGGCTGTCCAGACTGCTTCCGTCGTTGACTTTCAGAAAAACCAGATTCGGTTTGTCGCTTCTTGACCGGATCCAGCCGAGCACGATTACGTTTTCACTGGCCCGCTCGGCGTTTTTCAGAATCGCCGCGATTTTTGTTCTTCTAAAATAGTCCATAGCTCAATAGATCGGTTCGATTAAGTCACATCGGGAGATTATTTTTGTCATCATAATTCTGATTCGGTGCAACTTCTGGTTCCTTTAGAGGCGGCGGACCTTTACCCTTTCAACCAAATAATCGATTATTTCGTTTTTCCCTTCGAATCGTCTAATTTCTATTCCCGCCAATTCGGCCAGCTTCAAGGTGGCGTTTTTCGATGCTTCCCAGTCATCCCCCGACAGCTCATGGAGATACACCACCAGCTTTATTCCCGTCTGGATAATTGCCTTCATACAATCAGAACAGGGGAAAACGCTGACGTAGAGGGAACAGCCGGATAGATCCTGACGGGCATGGAGAATTGCGTTTAGCTCGGCGTGGACGGTATATTGATATTTTTCCGGCCGGGTCATGGGCAACAGGTCGTCGTTTATATGGCGCGGAAACCCGTTGTAGCCGGCGCTTATCACCCGGCGGCTCTTATTGTCGACGATCACCGCCCCCACCTGCGTGCTCGGATCTTTCGATTTTAGGGAGGCCACAACCGCGAGAATCATGAAATATTCCTCCCAGCTTAACGGCGCTTTCATATTATGGCGCTCTCCGGGCCCATGTTTTTTCCGGGATCATGATCATGGCACCAATATAGCTTCGATAACGGATACTTTCAACAGAAACATGGATGAGTCAGAGATGTCAATCGTCGATGGCTATACCGATCGTCTCCGGACCGGAGATCGTTTACGAGGCTCAGGAAAACCCGGATCCGCCGCGGCATCCCTGACCGGCCGATTGAACGCCGCCGCTGGCTGTCTTGCCGGCGAACGTGGAAAAAAGTTTTATGGTGCGATCGGAACCGCAGGCCGGACAGATCACGGGATCTTTTGCCGAAACCGATCGCAAAGATTCAAACCTGCTATTGCAAACAGCGCATTTATACTCGAAAATCGGCATATTAGCTTTTCCTCAGCGATAATAAAAGCCCGACCAGTGCGAAATAGGCCATGGCTACCGGGGAATTACATAAAATCATGCACTGGGAGCTGTAATTGCCCGCAATCGTGCTCAATAGCAGCCCCACCGAAGCGCCCGCGGTCAAGCCGCCGGCTATCCGAAAGATTTTCCTGTTCCTTTTTTTGCCCGTCGATATCATAATCAACTTCTCAACAACTATCGGCATCGATTGCCGGTTCCATTATGTTACCATTCCTTAAAGTCTTTTCGCCAGTTCATTTCCGAAGACTTATGTTAATGAAATATATGACGATAACCGTATTGTCAAGGTCAATTATTATGTCGGGAACAGCCAAGCTGCTGATCGGACAGGTGCCGATATTCGGGCATTTGCCGGAGGATGTCATCGCCAATCTCAGCGCGGTGGCGAAAAAGAAATATCTTTCGCCGGGCGAAATTTTATTCTCCGAGGGCGACAGCGCCTCCACCTGCTATATTATCAAAGAAGGAACGCTGGAAATCCTCAAAAAGGATTCTGCAACCGGTAATACATTTCGTCTGGCGTTGCGCGGCAAAGGGGAATTTCTGGGGGAGATGTCGCTTCTGGAGGAATCGCCTCGCTTTGCCACGGCCCGGGCAATAGGCGATTGCGTTGTGCTGGAGATCAGCCGCGACGATTTCACCCGTCTGGTCGGGCGCAATCCCATAATAGCGATGAAGGTTATGGAGTCGCTTTCGTCACGGCTGCGTCAGGCAGACCTGAAAATGATCAACGACCTGCAGATCAAAAACGAGCAGTTGGAACAGGCCTATCGACGCCTTCAGGAAACCGCCGGCGAACTCGAACGGTCATATACCAACCTAAAGACAGCCAACAGGTTTTTAGAAAAGATAATTTCCTCGTCGCAATTTTTCATTATAGTGGCCGACGCCGCCGGCAAGGTGTTCATTTTCAACGACGCGGCTAAAACCACTTTCGGCTATTCTTTTCAAGAAGCCGCCGGGCGATCAATCAGGGAGCTGCTGCAACCTGGAGGCAAGGACGATATAATCGAGGAAATAGAAAAGTGCCTTAAAGAGGGCCGGGTTTTCCGCGGCGAAATGCTGGCCGAGAACAAATCGGGCGCCCGACTTTTCATCGAGATCGTCGGCGCCCGGGTGTTCCATGAGCGCGGCGAAGATTTCGCCAGCCTCTACATGGGGCGCGACATCACCGCCGAAAAGAATTTCGAACGGCAGGTACTGACGCTCGAGCGGATGGCCACACGGGGAGAACTGGCCGCCGAGATCGCCCACGAATTGAATAATTACCTCTCGATTGTCATAGGCAACCTTGAATTGCTTCAGATGGATCTCGATTCGGGGAACACGGCTCTGGCTTCACGGAAAATCAATGCCATGAAAGAAGGGCTGGACAAAATCACCAAATTCGCCGACGGCCTGATGATGTATTCCCGCCCAGTGTCTCATAAGGAGAAATTCGATCTTCAGGAATTCCTCGAAAACGAGCTGTTTTTCATCAAGGCGCAAAACCGGTTCGACGACGTGAAGTTCATTTGTGATTTTGCGCCGAACATGCCGCCGATCACCGCCGACAAGAGCCAGATTCAACAAGCCGTCTTGAACTTACTGAACAATGCCGCCGATGCCCTAGCCGCCAACGACAAGAAAAATAGAACAATCATCATCAAAACAACCTATATAGAAAGCACGGCCTCGATACGCATTTCGATTATCGATAACGGAGTGGGGCTGAGTCAGGAAAGTCTCGGCAGAGTATTCAGGCAGCATTTCACCAGCAAGAGCACCGGGCACGGGTTCGGTTTGATTGCGGTCAAGCGGGTGGCAAAAAATCATGGCGGAAAGGTATGGGCGGAAAACAATCCCGGCGGCGGGGCGATCTTCAATATCGAATTTCCCATCAATCTTGAAAATCCCGCTTTGACCGAATCGGCTCCCGCCGGATGAGGCGACCATGGATCTCATGTTCTTTCTGCTGCTGGGTCATTTTTATGGCGACTATGCCCTCCAGACCGACTCTATAGCGAACAACAAAAAACATTCGATAAGGCATTTGTCGATTCATTCGGCGATTTACGTGATATCGATCTGGGTGGCTATCGGCGCTTATTCTCTGGCGTATAAATCTTCACTGTTTTTATCGAGGGGAAACCTCGTCTTCCTTGGCATTCTTTTAGTTCAGCACTGGCTGCAGGATTTTTATAAGAGCCGCTGGGGAAATCGATCGAAACAGTTTTATTATATCGACCAGGCGCTCCATATCACGGTTTTGTATTTGTATCGGATATTCTTGACCGGGTAGCCTCCATGGGCGAAAAGGATCAATCGGCTCTCTGGCGGCCTTATTTTTCCGATTTACTGATCACAACCTTTCAAGATTCACGGCCGTCACCTAATCTCGGTCTGCCCGATGGCAGTCTTTTGTTCGCCGACCTGTCCGGCTTTACGGCTCTTTCGGAAAAACTGGCCGCCTCCGGAAGAATCGGCGGAGAAAGACTGGCTGGAATCATAAACGACTGCTTTACGCCCCTGCTCGAAATAGTCTTTCACCACGATGGTGACGTAATCAAGTTCGGGGGGGATTCATTTCTCGTTCTGTTCGCCGGCGATGATCACCTAAAAAGAGCGTTGCGTTGCGGTCGGGTGCTGATTTCATGGGTCAACGATAACGGGCGCATCGTCATCCCCGAAGGTGAAGTCAAGTTGGGCATTCATGTCGGTTTGAGCACGGGGCGGCCGTTCAACCTGCTCATAGGCAATCCCGGTGGTCGCCGCGAACATCTTTTCTGCGGCAGCGTGGTCGAACACGCGTACGCTGCCGCCGACAGGGCGAAACTGGGCGAACTCGTATTGACCGGGGCGGCGGCCAAGAGCTTGAATTTATCCGAGGTGAAAGAACTTGAGGGCGACTTTTATCTCTATCAATCCGGTGCTGTTCAAGTCGAATACGGAAGATGCCGGAGAAAAGCGGAGGGGAACCTGAAAAGGATCCCGGCCGGCATGTCCGATTTTCTGATCGCCGGTCTGGCCGATATGCTTGACGCCGGAGGGGGTGCGATCGAAGGTGAACACCGGATATTGACGAGCCTGTTCATAGGTGTGGAATCGCTGAGGCGTAATTTGGAAGCTGATTCCGCCAAATCTGTTGCGGCGCTGGCCGATTATTTTGATCTGATCGACCGGGCTCTGGTCCGTTTCGAGGGGACACTGGGACGGATCGATACATCCGCCGCAGGCGAGAAAATCCTGGCTTTTTTCGGAGCTCCCAGAAGTTCGGGCCGCGATGCCGCCAATGCTCTCGGGGCGGCTTTGCAGATCGAACAAGGTTTGGCGCAGGTCAACCGGAAGTTTCCGCTCCCTGTCAGGCATCGCTACGGGATCAACACCGGCGTATGCTACGTCGGCGATGTCGGCGGGCAGGACAGGCGCGAATATACGGGCA
>Ga0129299_1000951_pt1 | contig 19378 bp, 21 predicted proteins | sample ConPoolayeCmetaG_FD_94477 | JGI IMG/M metagenome (GOLD analysis project Ga0129299, IMG submission 94477) | Hot spring microbial mat communities from California, USA to study Microbial Dark Matter (Phase II) - Cone Pool mat layer C metaG ...
ATCGCCACGGTCTACATTGCCATAACCCAAAACCAACGTGTGCAACCGCTTCTTGTCTGAGCATTCGTCCATGTGCGGTTAGTCGCCAGACGTAGACATAGGGGCAAAGCGAGACCTTGCCCCTATGCGTCCACTCCATAAAAACATATCTCTGTCAAGCATCACACTTTGCGGCGACGCGGCAAAGCGCGTCATCGCTTCAGTCCCGCTTCAAAATCTCAACGGTCTCCCCGGCAGAGTTCTTGATCTCGACGATGAGGGGCATCTGCCCTACCGCATGGGTCGAACAGGAGAGGCAAGGGTCGTAGGCCCGGATGGCGGCCTCAACGCGGTTCAACATGCCCTCGGTTACATTATTGCCATCAATGAACTCTTTGGCGACCATGTCCACTGCCGTGCTCATAGCATAGTTGTTGTGGCCGGTAGCGACGATCAGGTTGACGTTGGTGATCTTGCCGGTCTCGTCCGTCCAGTAGTGATGGATGAGTGTGCCACGTGGGGCTTCGATCACGCCCACGCCCTCGCCAGTGATCTGGCCCGGTCCGCTGCGGATGTCCTTAGAAGTAATGTCTGGGTCTTCCAGCAACTCCCGGATGCGCTCAGCCGCGTAAATGTCTTCGATCAGGCGGGCGTAGTGCATAAACAGCGTCGGCTCGACCGGCCCTTCGGCTAACGCCTTGAACTTCTTGAACTCCTCGTTGGCGATCGGCGTACTGATGCGGTCGGCCACATTCAAGCGGCCCAACGGCGCGACCCGGTACACCCCTTCAGGCCACCCCAGCTTCTTGTAGTACGGGAACTTGAGGTAAGACCAATCTTCGGTATGCTCGGCAATATAGTTCAGGTAGGTGGTTGGGTCGAACTGCTCGAGCAGCCTGCCATTCTTGTCAATCAGGCGCAGTTCGCCGTCGTACAATCTCAAGCTGCCATCTTTGGGGTCAACCATACCCATGTAGCCGGTCTTGAAGTTGCCGAACCGTTGGACAAGTTCCATGTTTTTCTCCAGCCAGGCCTTGCCAATGGCCAGGCCTTCCTGCATGTAGCCGATCATCTCATCAACCGGCGCCAAGAGGGCATCCCTTTCTTTGACTGTGAGAGCCTTGTTGACTCCGCCCGGCACGGCAAAAGCAGCGTGGATTCGCTCGCCAGCGACGACGCGGATGACCTCCTGTCCCCACTTCCGCAATTTGACCGCCTTGACCGCCAGGTCTGGGTTGGTCTGAATAATGCCCACCACATTGCGAATGGCCGGATCTGCATCGAAGCCGAACAGCAAATCTGGGCTGGCCAGGTGGAAGAAGTGCATCGAATGGGACTGCACGAACTGTCCCTTGTGCATCAACGACCTCAGCAACGTAGCCGGGCGAGGCGGCGTGACACCGGCCACGCGATCGCAGGCTTTAGCCGAGGCCAGGTGGTGGCTGACCGGACAGATACCGCAGATGCGCGGGGTAATGGCCGGCATCTCAAAGAACATGCGACCCTGAGAGAACCGTTCAAAGCCACGGAACTGATCCACATGCAGGTACGCACGTTCCACCTTATTGTTGTCGTCGAGATGAACGGTAACTCGAGCGTGACCTTCTATGCGGGTCACAGGCTCAATGGTGATTTTTTGCGCCATCAAATACCTCCTCAGTTATTTCGGATTGGTGAATCGGGATTGCGGATTTTCAAGATAGTCGCAACCCCCGCTATCCGACAATTCACCGTCCGTGCTCTTGACTTTAGTGATTGTACGTGAGATTAGGCCCCGATAACTCTGGGATGCGCCCGGCCAACAGTTCCGTCAACACGTACCAAATGGAATCGGCCGGCGGTGGACAGCCCGGCAAGTGAATGTCCACCGGAACCACCTCGTTCAAGGCCATCACCCTGGGCAGCAGCTTAGCCAGTTCGTCCGACCGAGGCACTGCACCGTTGCTGTCGGTGCTGGCCGTTTTCGTGTACGCAAACTCCAGGACATCCTCTGCGCCGAAGAAATTGCGCATCGCGGAGATCCCGCCAAAAACCGCGCAGTCGCCCATCGAGATCAGAATCTTGCAGCGCTCGCGCATTTCCAGCGCGACCTCCAACTGATGCGTGTTGGCGACCGCGCCGGTCAGGATGCCTACATCTACGCCGTCCTTCGGCGGGTGTTTCAGGTCAGTGATGGGCGAAGACGTGAGCTCGATGTGCTTGACCAACTCCACAATGCGTTCATCAATGTCGAGCAATGACATTTCACAGCCCGAGCAGATGTCCAACCAATCCATTGCAACTTTGACTTTCGCCATGAATTCCCCTCCTGCAAATCGCGGCGCAGCCTTTACGCAACCCGCGCCATGTTATGATTTGCCTATTTTAATGGTATACAAACTTAGAGAAGATAGATGTAATCTACCTCACACTTCTCAATTGTACAAAAATTATTCGAGATCACATACCAAGCCGGGCAGCCAATTCCTTGAGTATCTGGTCGTCCGGTCTGGCCTCGCCTATCGGAGGTAAAGCCGCCGTAACGGCCAGTTTGCGGCCTTCTGTATTGGTGATGGTGCCGGCCCGCTCGCTCCAAATGGCCGCCGGCAGGACGACATCTGCCTTGTCCATCAGCGGCGTCTCGAAGCCGGTTTGCACCACAACGAAATCCGCGCCCTGTGCAGCATCCGTCAGATTGGCGTCCGCCGTGTCATCAGACAACAGCACGTAGAGCACTTTCACACCACTCAGGTTGGCGGGTTTGTCGAGGCCAGCCGCCTGCAAGCCGCGGCTGTTGACTCCTGGCGTTAACCCAACGAACCTGGCCTTGCCCGCCAGTTTCTCGCGCAGGAGGACCAGTTCACTGCCTGCCTTCGCTCCATAGACGACCACCGGTGAACTCGCTCCTTGCGCCAGAACGATAGCCTGTTCTATCTCGGCCGGCTTGAATTCGGCCATTGCCAAAGGCGAGAACTCGTTTTCGCCCTCGCCTACCAAGACGAGCCGGGCTCCCTTGTTGTTGACGCCACGTTTGACGGCGAACCCGGCTACCTGATGGTCCTTACCCAGGTCCGCGCCCACGACGACAAATAAATCGGCCTCATCGAGGTCGGTCAGCTTGCCCTCCTCCCGCTTCAGGTGCTCGGGCACAGGCGACATAGATCCAACTCTGGCCGCCGTACCGAAGACTTTAGCGCACAGCTTAGCCGCTTCGTTGGTCACGCGCGGCGAGACCAACACGCCTAGCGTGTTGCCAGCGGCCTTGATGCGTTGCGCAACCGCCTGGAGCGCGTCATCCCAACTTGCCTCGACCAGCTTGCCGTTCTGGCGGATAAGCGGGGTGGTGATGCGTTCACGGCGTTCATACAACGGCTCAAACCGCCCCCGCACGCACAGCAGGCCATGGTTGACTTCCGCATCCCAATCGCCCTCGATGCGAATCACATGGTTGTCACGGGTCACCAGCTCCGCGCCGCAGCCGACACTGCAGAACTGGCAGGTGGTTTTCACCCGCTCGACCTCTTCCTTGACCCCGCCATAGGCACTGGTGCGGTCCATCAACGCACCGGTCGGGCAGACCTGGAGACAAGTGCCACAGGATATGCAACTGGACTCGCCAAAGGGCACGTCCATGTCGGCGACCAACATGGTATCTACGCCGCGGCGACGCAAGCCCAGAGTGTGATTGCCGACCAGGTCGGCGCAGGCGCGGATACAGCGGCGACACAGGATACAGCGATTGTGGTCCATCACAAAGTACTGGCGAGATGAATCTACCGGCAAGTTAGGATAAGCGCGTTGATAGGCCCAGTGGTCTAGCTGGTATCGGTAGGCCAGGTCCTGCAACTCGCAGTTGCCGCTCATCTGGCAGAACATGCAGAAATGGTTTCGCTCTGAAAAGAGCAGATTCAAGACGAATTTCCGCGCTTCCACCACCTTGGGCGATTCGGTCTGAATCACCAGGCCCTCGGAAACCGGAAAGGTACAGGCCGGCTGCAAGGCTCTCTGCTTCTCTATCTCGACCAGACACATCCGACACGCGCCGATGGGCTGCACGGCGGGGTGATGGCACAGCACGGGAATATCAATGCCCGCCGCTTGAGCCGCTTCCAGAATGGTCTGTCCTGCCCGAGCCTTGACCTCGCGGCCATCAATCGTTATCGTCACAGTCGTCATTGCACTCAATGCCTCCTTAAGAATCAACTCACTTTGAACGGAGGACCAAAGCACGCCCTCATCGGGCAATCGGCCTCCGAATTTCGCTCAATTTGGTTGCCTGTCACCAAACAGACGCTCGTTAGGGGCGCAAGATTGCTGCGCCCCTCTGTCACACCTTTTCTACGACTGAGATGTCTTGACCGGTTCCACCGGGAACATGTCGGCGACGGGTCTGGTCGCGCCGCCCATCTTGCGCAACCATTCCAGGTCGCAGCGCAGGCAACGCTTACACTCCTCGCGCGCCATTTCTTCGGTGAGACCGAGTTCAACCTCGGCGAAGGTCCGCACGCGTTCTTTCGGGTCCAGTTCAGGCATGTGGGGACGTCTGGCCTCCGCATAGTCGTCCAGGTTGAACTTCTGCTCTGGGAACTGATATGGCGGGTCCCAGACCGGGTTGACCAGCCTACCCTTTTGCAGGTACATATCAACGGCCACGGCTACCTCGTTGCCATGCGCCACTGCTTCGATGATGGTAGCTGGTCCCTTGGCCGCGTCGCCGGCGGCAAATACGCCGGGGCGGTTGGTGGCCAGGGCCTTGTTAGTCACAAATGTGGTATCTCGGTTGGTGGCGATGCCATCCCCATTCAGACAAGACAGGTCTGTCTGCTGGCCGATGGCCGGAATCAGCACGTCGCAATCCAGAACAAACTCACTGCCTTCGACGGGCACCGGCCGGCGACGCCCGCTCCGGTCAAAGTCTCCCAGTGTCTGATGTTGACATCGGATGGCGACAATGTGGCCGTGGTCGACGATAGCCTCAATCGGGTTGGTCAGGTAGTGGATGATGCAGCCCTCATCAATCGCGCCTTTGATTTCCTCATCGTAAGCTGGCATATCGGCGCGCGCACGCCGGTAGACGATGTTGACCTCGGCTGCCCCAAAACGGAGCGCCGTGCGGGCCGCGTCAATGGCTACGTTGCCGCCGCCGACCACCACCACCCGCTTGCCGCGCAGGTCTGGGTTTTTGCCCAGCGCAACGTCGCGCAGAAAGTCAACGCCGTGATAGACGCCCGCAGCTTCTTCACCGGGGATGCCGAGTTTCCGGCTCCGATGAGCGCCGATTGCCAAAATCACGGCATTGTAGCCATCGCGGTTCATCAGGTCGTCTATCGTGAAATCCCGCCCCAGCGCAGTGTTCAGCCTGAGCTCGGCGCCAGCACGAATGACGTTCTGAATTTCTTCGTTCAGAATGTCGCGCGGCAGGCGGTATTCGGGTATGCCCACTGCCATCATGCCGCCCGCTACAGGCAAAGCCTCGAAAATGGTCACCCCGTAGCCCATCTGGCGCAACCGCAGGGCCGCAGTCAGGCCGGCAGGCCCCGACCCAACAATCGCCACTTTCTCTTTCTTCGGCTGCCCAACCTGAGGCGTCCACGGATGCTTCAATTCCTGGTCGGCCATGAAGCGTTTGATCGCGCGAATGGCGATTGGCTCATCAATGTCGCCTCGACGGCAGCGGGACTCACAGAAGGCCGGGCACACGCGCCCACACACGAGCGCAAACGGGTTGCGGGTGCGATGAATCTCGAGCGCCTCAGCGTAGCGACCCTGTGCTGTCAACGCGATGTAGCTGGGCACATCTACGCCGGCCGGGCAGGCGTTCATACAACGCGCCTCGGTCAGCGACTCGCAGACGCCCGCGGGACACTTTCTGTCCTGGATGTGGGTGATGAACTCTGGCTCGAAATAGCGCAGGGCCGACATAACCGGGCCAGGAGTCAGTTGGCCCAGCGCACACAGGGCGCCACTTTCCATGCCCTTCGCGATCTCTCGAATCGTCTGGAGGTCCTGCATTTTGCCTTTGCCTTCGGTGATACGGGTCAGTATTTCCAACATACGCTGACCGCCCACACGACAGGGCACGCATTTGCCGCACGATTCCGCCGCAGCAAAGGTGAGGAAGAATTTGGAGAATTCCACCATGCAGGTGTCCTCATCAACGACAATCATGCCGCCGGAGCCCATCACGGCGCCGATGTCCTTCAGTGAATCGAAGTCCACGGGCACATTCAGGTGCTCGACAGGGATACAACCGCCCAGCGGCCCGCCAGTCTGCACTGCTTTGAAATTTTTGCCGTTCGGGATGCCACCGCCCACATCGAAGATGATTTCACCTACGGTAATGCCCATCGGCACCTCCAGCAGGCCCGTATTGTTGACCTTGCCGGTCAGGGCAAACACGGCGGTGCCGGGGCTGCGCTTGGTCCCGATGCTGGCGAACCATTCTGAACCATTGGCGATGATGCGCGGGATATACGAGTAACTCTTCACATTGTTGAGGTTGGTAGGCTTACCCCACAGGCCAGAAATCGCCGGGAAGGGCGGCCGAGGACGCGGCTCGCCGCGACGGCCCTCGATGGAGGCCAGCAGCGCCGTCTCTTCGCCGCATACAAAGGCGCCAGCACCCTCTTTTATGTGAAGATGGAAGCTAAAATCTGTGCCCAGAATGTTGTCCCCCAACAAACCGTATTCTTCCGCCTGGGCAATGGCGGTTTTCAGGCGTTCGATGGCCAGCGGATATTCCGCACGGCAATAGATATAGCCTTCTTTGGCGCCGACGGCATAGGCGCAGATTGCCATACCCTCCAGCAGACTGTGCGGGTCGCCTTCGATGATCGAGCGATCCATGAAGGCGCCGGGGTCGCCCTCGTCGGCGTTGCAGACCACATACTTGACATCGCCGGGCGCTTTGGCGGTGAACTCCCACTTCAAGCCGGTCAGAAAGCCCGCACCACCGCGGCCACGCAACCCGGAGTCTTTGACGACCTTGATGACTTCTTCGCGCGTCATCTCGTTGAGAGCTTTCCCCAGAGCAGAATAGCCGCCGCGGGCGATGTATTCCTCGATAACATCGGGGTTGATCATACCGCAGTTGCCGAGTACGATGCGCTGCTGTTTACTGTAAAAGGGAATGCTCTGATAGAAGGGAACCGCTTGATGCGTATCAGGCTCCTGGTAAAGCAATCGTTCCACCGGACGCCCTTTGATCAGCGTTTCTTCTACCAGGAAAGGCACATCAGCAGCCTGAACCTTGCAGTAGAAGATGCCTTCGGGATAGACAATCATGACCGGCCCCATGGCGCAAAAGCCACGGCAACCTGTCTGCACCAGCTTGACCTCATCTTCCAGGCCGCGATTCTTCAGCTCTCTGGTCAACGCCGACATCACTTCATGTGAGCCGGATGCCACACAACCCGTGCCTCCACAGACCAGAACATTGGCACGATACAAACGTTCGGCCATTACACGTTCCTCCTTAAACTCTTGTTTGTCCGAACTCTTAATTCCACTCTTCCTGTCTTGGACTTCAAGCCCAACCAGGGTCACACCACGCCGGCCCTGTGCGACATAGCAAGGGCCGGCATGATTCAGGTCCCTGCCGCTTAGAACTCCTTGTATACGTACTCTTCGTAGTACTTCTCGACCATCTGTTTGTGTTTCAGTTCTTCCTTGGCCAGAAGATCAAACACGTCATGGGCCTGGCCTTCTTCCACCAGGTCAGCCATGCTGGCGTAGAACTCATGCGCCGATTGCTCGCGTTTGATGGCGACCAACAGCACATCCTGAAAATCGGATTTCTCGCTGAGTGCGGGCGCAACCAGATAGTCTCCGATTTTGAGGTCTTTGACTTCTTCGCGGCGCGACTTGCGGATAGCCCAGTTGAGGTCTCCCCTGAGCAAACCCTCGATTTTGGCTTTGTGCCCGAGTTCCCAATCGGCCAGCTCTTTCAGCCATTCTTTGGTCTGTGGGTTCTTGACCGTTTGCATGGCCGAATTGTACAGGTTGTACGAATCCTCCTCGAAACGCAAGGCGCGCTTGAGGATGCTCTCCACACTGCTTTCCATTGCTGTATTTACCTCCCAAAGGTTGATTGTTCAATCACATTTTCGTCAGATTGCATTGCCAACACGCCCAACAACCCATTCTTCAACAACTCTCCCGTTCTTGAGATGCTCTTCCAGCAATCGCGGGACCATATCGGGCGTCACGTTGCCATAGGTGATGCGCGGCTTGCCTGCCTGCTCGATATCAACCAACGGTTCTTTGACGCACTGGCCCACACAGCCGACCGTCTCCACATTGGCCTCAATTTCGAGCCTTTGCAGCTCATCCAGGATGGCGCGCATGGTTTCACGCGCCCCAGCCGCGATGCCGCAAGTGCCCATGCCGACAATAATCCGTGTGCCAGTCTCTCGACGGACCTTCAAGTCTTTCTGAGCATCTTCCCGGATCTTCTTCAAGTCTTCAAGTGATTTGATTTTAGGCATCTTCATTACCTCCTGAATTACCTTCAATGACAAGAGAACCGGCCTGCTGAACCTGCACTGGTTCGTACAGCGTTTTCTCTCCTTCAGAAATGAACTCTTTCAACCAATCGCGTACCAATCGGTGTGTCAAAGGAATGTCCCCCAACTCTTCTCGGATCTGAGCTGTATCGAACTCAAATGTCCTATCGCCTACGCGATGTACATAACGCAGGTCACAGGCCCGGCTGAACGACTCCGACATGATGAAAGCCAGTAAAGTGTCGCCGATATTGCCCAAAGGCGCCCGATCAATATGGCTGTGCTGGAACCTGGCGATTACAGTCGTGCCCGCCCCCGGAGAAGACAAAATCTTGAAGTCTCCGGCGCAGCGTTCTGTCGCCGCTGCCAGCAAGGGCAACCCTAAACCGACATGACGGGTTTTGCGTGTGGTGAAAAACGGGTCGGTTGCCCTCGCCAGTTGAGTTTCATCCATCCCGCGGCCGTTGTCTATGACGGTGATGGACAAGACATCGTTTGTTAAATCCTCCTCCAGAAGCAGCTCGATCCGCGATGCGCCTGCTTCCAGCGAGTTCTGCAAGATATCCAGCACATGCAAAGAGAGCTCACGCACTTATTCCAGCTCGTTCACTATCTTTAACATCTTCTCCGGCACCAGGTTACCTACCACTTTGTTGTCAATGACGGCGACCGGCGCCAGGCCACAAGAGCCCAGGCAATAGACGACTTCATAGGTAACCTTATAGTCGGGCGTGGTTTCGCCAGCCTTGATGCCCAACTGTTCCTCGACGGTGGAAATGATTTTGGCCGCGCCGCGCACATGGCAGGCCGTGCCATCACACTGCCTGATGATGTGGCGCCCACGGCGGGTCAGATAAAACTGGGCGTAGAATGTCGCCACGCCAAAAATCTGGCTGGCCGGAATGCCGGTTTTCTTTGAGATGTAGCCGAGAACTTCCTTGGGCAGATACCCGTAGATTTCTTGGGCCCGCTGTAAGATCGGTATGACCGCTCCTTTCTGCGTCTTGAATCCGTCGAGTATTTCGTCCAAAGGAGCCATATCCAGAGTTTCCTCAGAGGCCATGCGTACCCTCCTAAAAATAGAATTTAATAGTACTTAAACCAGAGCCTTCGGCTTCGGTCTTACCAAATTAGACAATCACCCGCCGTCCATCTTGACCCTTGAAGGCCAATCTCAATTCGGCGACGTTTAACTCGCGCACTTTTACCATTGTTCGACGTTGCATCTCCGCCAGCCTGTGCGCATCGCCATCCACCAACAGAGTATACCCTGAGAGCTGAGGGAAACGCTCACAAGCCTGTTCAGGGGACAACCAGTGCGACAGTTCCACCGCCTCGAATCCCAATTCAGGCGGGACAAAGCCCAAATTGGCGAGCAAACTGAAAGATGGCCGATCGACATGCGCCGGAAAGCAGAGCCCATTCAGCGCTCGAACTTCGGCTACCACCTGGTCAACAGACCAATCCACCGAGGTCAACAGCAACCGCTCATTTTCCCGCACGAACTCCCCGTCAGCATCCACGACGAATTGGGCCCCAAAAGCCTCCGGGCGATTCGGCAAAGGAGGCAGGTGAGCGTATACTTTCTCCTGCCAGGCTATGTCCTGGTCAACGGTGTCGAACAAACAGACCAGATGGACTTCTTCTCGGGTCTGGACTTCCATGCCAGGCAACACGACCAAATCAACCGCCTTGCCGGCGTCGAAGACCGCCTGAACGTTTTCGGCCGAATTGTGATCGGTTATAGCAATACAACCCAACCCCAGTTTTTTCGCCTGAGCGACGATCAGCGGCGGGATCATCTCCACTTCTGCACATGCGGACAAAACCGTATGGACGTGCAAGTCAACGTAGATGTAACGGAAATCCGGCCGACCGGTCACATGCGTTTCACTGTGACAGGTCATTGCCGTGGATACCCAGACCACACAAACGCTCCACGACGCTGAACGAGTCGTTGTTAGAACACAGAATAGGTATACCTTCCTGCTCCGCCTTTTCGATGGTGCTCGGCTCTACTGCATTTCCTTCGGTGACAATGATACAGGCCAGCCCCAGCAAACTGGCTACAGCCACGATATTGGGATGGGATTGAAGCGTCACCCACACATTTCCCGCCTGGGCGCGCGCCATGACGCAGCTCAAGAGGTCAGACGTGTACCCTCCAGTGACGTCCCGTTGCAGGCTGACTCCGGCAGTCACCACATCCAATCCCAGCTCTGTCGAAATATCAGCTACTGTTACCATTGTCCCGCTCCTTCATCATTGGGCTGGTCTACCCAGACGGCTGTTGCACGCCAGTAGAAAACAACACTTCCAGTCGGGTGCCCTGGCCTGTTTCAGATTTAAGGTCCATGTGATCCGCGCAACGGAAAATGTTGAACAATCCCATGCCGGCCCCAAAGCCCAGCTCTCGAATCCATTCCGGCGCGGTGGAATAGCCGGGTTTCATCGCCATTTCTATATCCGGAATACCCGGACCATAATCGATAGCCAGAATGCGAATCTGCTCCGGCTGAATTTCCGCTATGATCTCCCCGCCATTGTCGGTGTGAATGACAATGTTCATCTCAGCTTCATAAGTGGCGATTGCCACCCGCCGCACGACTTGGGGCTGCCCGCCCAGCCGTTCCAGCGCCCGCTTGATTTTGCTCGAAGCCTCGCCGCCGTGTTCGAAGTCCTTAGACTTGACCTTGTAGCGGAGTATCAGGCTTGTCTGATCTGATGCGATGTCTTCAAAAATATGGCTGGCGCGGTACTTGCTGATCTCTTCAGCATGATAATCAACCTGAATTGCTTTCAGAAGCCCTCTTGTAATATCTCCACTGGTCAGGATGCCAACCAGTTTCTTTTGAGTGTCCACTACCGGCAAGCGACCCACCCTAAACTGGGAAAACCGCTTGACCGCCTCGATGACCGATTCGTGTGACGCTACCGTAATGACGGGCGACGTCATGTGATCCCTGACCATTGATTCGACCTCGCCGCGGGCAATCGTTTTGATCAGGTCTTCCAGGCTGACGATGCCCACCAGTTGCCCATTCTCTACAACCGGACAACCTGAGATGCGGTTCAAGCGCAATATTTCCATCAGCTCGGTCATCATCGTATTGGGTGTGACCACAACCACGTCTCTGGTCATCACCTGCTCAATCTTCAGTTCGTAGACGAGCTCTTGGACTTTGGTGAACTCGTCTACCGGATGGCTCTCCACATCACAGGCTTTCACCAGTCCTCATCGTTAGCAGGCAATGGGTCGCTTCCTCGCAGCCCACGCTCATAGAGTTTACCGCACGCCTCGAACATGGTATATCGGCACGTAATGAGAGGAATGCCCTTTTCCTCTGCCAACCTGACCGTTTCCTCAGCAGGCCATTTGCCCCTTACGAACACAACGGCTGCCGCATCGGCCATTTCTGCCGTGCGAATCACCTGAGAATTGGTCAAGCCAGTTAGAATGACAGCGTTGGTCTTGGCGAAAGCCAGCACATCGCTCATCAGGTCGGCGGCTGCGCCATAATCAACTTCAACATCGAGATTGACTCTCTTCGATATCACTTTACCGTCGAGCAGGGATACAATATCCCGCAGTTTCATGAAGACTCCCCAACAGCCTCAGGTGGCAAGCCAATCGAGCCGGACAGATTGTAGCATTACCCCAACCTTTTGTCAAATGCGACTGCCACATTTTTCACAAATACAAACCGTGAAGGTTAGAACGGCAAACCCCACTGGGCCGTCATGAAGGCGCGGAACACGATCATGGCAGCCAATTCCAGAAAACTTACCGCTACCCCCCACAGGATAAACAGGCTGGCTTGCCCCCAATTTGACGCCATAGACTCCTGACGGGTCAGGATCATCACAATCATGGCATTGACCATCGTCAACAAAATCAATACCCCGCTGGTAGACAGAATGGCCAAAGGGTAGAGCAAGAAATCATAGCCTGATTCCATGGCGAACACTACGATACCGATGGCAGGCAGGAAAAAGGCCAACTCCCAAACCTTGTTTATGGACCGTCGGCGCTCGGTCCGTTGCCACAGAGTGAAATTGAAGACAGGATACACGATCAGGCTGATGGCTAATCCGTTCAGCAGACCCGTCGTGAGGCGCAACACATTGGCTGGCTGATAGAGCTGAGGGGCGGCGGGGAAAAAGGACAGGTAGGAGTTCAATCCGTCAATTCCCATCAGGGCGATAAATCCGGCCAGGACAAGCAACACACCAGCAGGCGGCAACTCGCCGACGCGACGACGCCCCATGATCTGCAAGCCAATAAATCCGATGACAGCGCCCAGGTAAGTGCCTGAACAGCGGGCGCACAGAGGCAGCGGCTGGTTGTTAAAAAAGAATGTTCTCGCCGGGATTTGATGGCAGACGCCATAGCCGACGAGGTGCGCCTTGTCTAGAATCGACCACGGCGGGCTGACTATCCCCAAAACCACAACGAGTGCCGGCAGAACGATGCGCAAGGCTCTCAAGAGTCTTCGCCACGCGGCCGCGCTCGTGTGTGGTAGATTTTTCGTTCCTTCCAAAATTGAACTTCCTTGTAATAGCTACCTAATCAGCATCACACTTCGCGGCGGCCTTGCAGGGCCCGGCTCAGGGTGACTTCATCCGCGTATTCCAAATCGCCGCCGATGGGCAGGCCGGTTGCCAGGCGGGTCACTTTGGGGCCGGCCTGACCAATCAGCCGCACCAGGTACATGGCCGTTGCTTCGCCTTCCAGGCTCGGATTGGTCGCCAGGACAATTTCTCGAACAGGATGCGCGGCGATGCGGTCCATCAACTCGCGGATGCGAATCTCATCCGGACCAATGCCATCCACTGGCGAGATGGCCCCGTGCAACACGTGATATACGCCATGATACTGCCCTGTACGTTCTATCGCCAGAACATCCAGTGGCTCCTCCACGACGCAAATGGTCGAATGGTCGCGCTGTGGGTTGGCGCAGATGGCGCAGGGGCTCTCTTCGGCGATGTTCTGACAAACCTGACAATAGACCAGACGGCTTTTAAGCTGTGCAATGGCTTCGGCCAAGGCGGCTGCCTGATCGTCGCTTGCCCGAAGCAAGTAGTAGGTCAACCGGGAGGCTGTCTTAGGCCCGATACCTGGCAAGCGCGAGAATTCCTCAATCAAACGTGAAATTGGCTCAGCGATGATGGCCATAACCCAGTTTCTCCCTAGCGGGTTTTACCCTGAAACGAAAGGCGTTCAAGTAGGGGGTTACAGGCCGAGGCCCGGAATGTTCAAACCGCCGGCCAAACTACCCAAACGCTGCGCTGCCATTTCCCTGGACTTTTCAATGGCTTCGTTGACAGCCGCCACAATCAGGTCCTGAAGCATCTCCACATCTTCTGGGTCAACGACCTCCGGGGCAATCTTGATGGATTCGATACGCTGGTGGCCAGTGACAACGACGGTAATGGCACCGCCACCCGCCGTGACGCTGAGCGTTTCCTGCCCCAGCTCTTCCTGGGTTTTCAGCATCTCTTCTCGGAGCTTTTGAACCTGCTGTAGCATCCCGCCCAGGCCGCCGCCACCAGCCGGCATTTTGAATCCACCACCGCCGCGGCCCATACCTCTACCTTTTGACATGGTGTATACCTCCTAATCTTCCTCCGCTTCATCCTCTATGAAATCTATTCCTTCAATCTTGGCGCCATATCTTTCGATCACTTCCTTGACCAGTCGGTCACCCGCTATGACGCCTCCAAACCTGGCCTGAGCATTTGATTGTGCCAGGCCACTTCCGCTGTCATTGGGCAACACCTCATCTGTAGCCATCGCGAGCTGTGTTGCATCACTTCCCGGCTCCAAAACGTCTCGCCTTTCGCCGGAAGACGCCCCCGCGTCCGAAAGGCTGGGGACGACAGGGTTGGTCTGAGTGATGGAGATGTCGCCAGCGACGACCTTACATCTGATGCGCAGCCGAACGCCGATCGCCTGTTCTATCGCTTGTTGGGCAATCGCTGCCCTGGCCGGATCCGCCAGCTTTTCAGCGAGCGTCTCATGCTGGAACCCCAATAAGAGTTCGCCTTCGTTCAGTGCCACTGGCTGGCACATTTGTAGCAGAGCGTGGATCATTCGACGGCTGCTGTTGTGATGCTCTCTCTGCAATTCCGCCAAGACGGCGGGCCAATTGGCGCGGATGTTTTCGAGCGTCACGGCGGTCTGGTCACTGCCCCTTGGAGGTGTACCCTTTGTCGCCGCTTCAGGCAAGCGTTCATCCCTCCGTGCAGAACCTGACACCTGACCCGCCGCCGGTGGATGCCCCGCCTGTGCGCCTGGCCGGGCACCGGTTGGCACAGCCTGCGCGACAGTGTCTTTGTGCAGGGCTGGCGCGGGGCCGCTGCGCTGTTCTGCCAGTTGCTGAGCCTGCACCGCCTGCTGTTCTGAGAAACCAGGCGCGCCTATCTGGAGGTCTGTCAAAGCCGTGACCCACGCCATCTCCAACAACAGTTGAGGATAGGTCCCTGTTCTCATGTCCAGTACAGCCTCGTTGAAAGTCTTAATCCAGGCCACCAGGCGGGGCAGATCAACCAGCCCTGCCTGGTACTTCATGGCGTCTCGCATTTCTTCAGGGGCGTTGACCAGATTGGCCGTCTCCGCCATTTTGGTCAGGAGAAGCCCGCGCAGATATTCGACCAGCTCGCGGCCGATCTGAACCACATCGGCGCCGCCGTCAACGGCCTCACCAATGGCGAGCAGCCCGCCGGCGATGTCGCCGCTTGTCAGACACTGGGCCAGCCGATGCACCACCTGATGTGGGACCAGTCCTAAGACCTGTTGCACCTGTTCCATCGACACGGTCTGGCTGCCATACGCGACGAGCTGATCCAACAGGCTGATCGCGTCACGCAGGCTGCCCGTAGACTGTCTGGCGACAAACTCGAGCACCTCTGGTTCCACCTCAATCCCTTCTTGGGCGGCAATGTATTGTAGCCTCTTCACAATGGCCGCCAACGGGATGCGACGGAAATCGAAGCGCTGGCAACGCGACAAGACGGTCGCGGGTATCTTGTGCGGCTCGGTGGTCGCCAAAACGAATATCACATGGACGGGAGGCTCCTCAAGGGTCTTGAGAAGCGCGTTGAAGGCTTCATTAGTCAGCATGTGCACTTCGTCAATGACGTAGACCTTGAAGCGAGCATCTGTGGGACGGAAATTGACTTTCTCGCGGAGAGCACGGATTTCATCAATGCCGCGATTGGATGCCGCATCTATTTCAATCAGGTCCATGAGCCGGCCCTCATCAACGGCCAGACAAATGGCACATTGATTACACGGGCGGGACTCCGTCTCCGACGCCAGGCAGTTAACAGCTTTGGCCAACAGGCGCGCCGTAGATGTCTTGCCGGTACCACGAGGGCCAGCAAACAAATAGGCGTGAGCGACTTTCCCCAACCGCAAGGCGTTCCGCAACGTTTGGGTCACGTGTTCCTGAGCCACAATATCTTCGAATGTCCGAGAGCGCCATTTTCGATAGAGTGCTTGCGAAGACATACCTGTCTCCAGATAATCTTAGGCTGTTTGGAAGTGTATCATTCTTAAGCGATTTGTGCAAACAACGCTATGGCAGGCCGAAAATCGCTTCAGGCAGGGCTTTCATTTGTTGCCCATTATGATTTACATCATATCCGGGCAACCCCATAACGCTTATAATGCAAGGCAGACTAACTGTGTTGCGACCGAAACTGGTGCAGATAGGCCAATGTTCGGGCTGTGAAACCGCGAGTTATATCGGATTGGGAGAGAACGCATGAGGAAAATATATCTGGATCACGCTGCTGCCTCGCCGCTACGCGCCGAGGCGTTTCGAGCAATGTTGCCTTTCTTTGAAGAGCACTTTGGCAATCCTCTCAGCGTACACTCATTCGGGGATGCACCCCGCACAGCAGTGGAAGAGGCGAGAGAGAAAGTGGCCCAGCTCATCGGCGCGACTGCCAAAGAGATTTATTTCACGGCCAGCGGCAGTGAAGCCAACAACATGGCGATCAAAGGGGTGGCCTTGATGAACCGCAAGAAAGGCAACCATATCGTGGTATCCGCCATCGAACATCAATCGGTTCTGAACCCGGCGGCTACGCTCGAAAAGATGGGCTTCACGGTGACCCACGTGCCCGTTGACCGATACGGCGTTGTCTCCCCTCAAACCGTTGCGCAGGCCCTGCGTGATGACACGATCCTCGTGTCAGTCATGCACGCCAACAACGAAATCGGTACCATCGAGCCTATCGAGGAAATCGCCAGGGTGGTCAGGCAGACCGAAGCCGTCTTTCACACTGATGCCATCGCCACGGTCGGCAAGATACCGGTTGATGTCAAGACGCTTGATGTTGACCTGCTCAGCCTCAGCGGCAACCAGTTCTACGGCCCGTTAGGCTCTGGCGCGTTGTTCGTCAGGCGCGGCGTCAGAATCACACCGCTGATAGAAGGGGGTGTTCAGGAGAGCGGCCGTCGGGCCGGGACGGAAAATGTGCCAGCCATAGTTGGCCTGGGAGTGGCGGCCGAGCTGGCCCAAAAAGAGATGGCGGAAAATATCGAAAAACTGAGCTCGCTGCGAGACCATTTGATTCGTCGGTTGACCCACGAGCTCGATCACGTCATTCTCACCGGCCACCCCACCCAACGGCTGCCCCACCACGTCAGCATCTGTGTGGAGTTCATCGAGGGTGAAGCCATGCTGCTGATGCTCAACATGCACGGCATAGCGGCGTCGAGCGGTTCCACGTGCACCTCAAAGGCACTGAAGGCCTCTCATGTGTTGACCGCCATTGGCGTGGACGTCGCTCTGGCACAAGGGTCGCTGGTGTTCACGTTGGGCCGAGACAACACCGTGGAGGACATAGACGACGTGGCCAACGCTCTGCCAGCCATCGTCAGGCGTCTGCGGGCCATGTCGCCGCTGTATCCGGCGGCCACCGCGCAAGCCTGACAGCCCTTAACCATAGATTTATCAAGCATGATTGCAAAAGGAGTGAGACCTATGTCAACTTATACCGAGAAGGTGATGGACCATTTCATGAACCCACGAAATGTGGGAGAAATCCCTGATGCAGATGGCGTCGGTATGGTCGGAAACCCGACTTGTGGGGACATGATGGCTTTCTATATCAAAGTGGAAGGTGATCGCCTGGCCGATGTCAAATTCAAAACGTTCGGCTGCGGCGCCGCTATCGCGGTGTCGAGCATGGTCAGTGAACTGGCTAAGGGTATGACGCTGGAGGAAGCCAAGAAATTGACCAATAAGGCGGTTGCCGATGAATTGGGCGGCCTGCCGCCCAACAAAATGCACTGTTCCAATTTGGGCGCAGACGCGCTTCACGCCGCCATAGAGGACTACGAAAGGAAGAAAAACAACCATGCCTGATGTACGCCCATTCTTTTTGTTGCAAGCGATGACAATTCACGCCAGATAAACCGTAGCCGTCTGCAAAAACGGCGGGAGATATGACATGGATAATGAAAAGGCCCAGACAGAGCAGCACGAACAACATACTGCTCATTGTTGCGTCTGCCCTTATTGTGATATAGATTTGCAGGACCCGCTTCCAATTTGTCGTCTATGTGGCGCCAAGCTTCGTTACTGTTCCGAATGTGGAACACCGGTCAAGCAAGAGGATATGGTCTGCCCAACGTGTGGCACGAGGAGAGTTGTGTGTGATGAATGACCGGGTTATGCCAGATCCAGGTACACAGAAAGTCACTCTGGTCATTTTCAGCGGCGAACTGGATAAAGCTCTGGCCGGCTTTAACATCGCGAATGCGGCAGCAGCCATGGGCATGGAGGTCACCATGTTTTTCACCTTTTGGGGCCTCAACGTGATCCGCAAATCGCGGGGACTGAGTAAACCTAAAGATTTTGCCAGGCGTCTGCTGGGGTGGATGAACCCGGGCGGCAGCCGGTCGCTGGGCCTGTCAAGACTTCACATGTTTGGCCTGGGTACAGGTATGATGAAAAACCTGATGCGGAAGGAACGTATGCCCTCGTTGGAGCAGCTCATTTCAATGGCTGCCGGCCAGGGGGTGCATTTTGTCGCCTGTACTACCAGCATGAACATGATGGGGCTCACCGAAGGTGACTTTATCGAAGAGGTGAAAGATTTCGCCGGCGCAGCCTCTTTTCTCAACGAGGCCAGACAGAGCCACGTCACTCTGTTCATTTGAGTAGAAAGGGATAGCTTGTCTTATGAAAGCGAACGACACACTCGATTGCGTGGGCCTGTATTGCCCCATGCCAATTGTGCAAACTGCGGAACGTATCAAGGCCCTTAAAGTCGGCGAAGTGTTGGAGGTAGTAGCCGATGATCGCGGCATCGAAAAAGACATGCCAGCCTGGTGTCAGGCTACCGGCCACGAGTTCCTGGGTATCGAGAAAGAAGAGGGCGAATATCGCGTTTATGTAAGACGATCGTTTTGAAGAATCTGCAGGAGCGGTGCGAGCATGAACCTGAAAGATAACCCATCCACCGATCATCGTCCGATCACAGCAGATATGACGGTAGATGCGACAATTAAACGCTATCCGCAGTTAGCGCCCGTGTTTTTTCGGCTTGCAATGAACTGCCCTCAGTGTCATATCTCTCGCTTTCATGACATCGAGACGGCTTCTGAAAAGTACGGCATCGATTTGGAACTGCTTCTCGATGAACTGAACGAGGCAGTTGAGAGCGCCCAAAGCTGAGGAAGCATCAGCCGTTAGCCTGAATTGTTGCTGACCCTCATCGGCGACCGCAAGGCATTTTATTCGCCGCGCAGGTATCGCATGGCCTTAGGTAAGTGATCTGCCACATCGCCTGCCACACCCCCAGAGACGCCAATCTCGGCTGACACCATTTCGCCGCTTAGTCCGTGCAAGAACACACCGGCAAGGGCTGCCTCCCAGGCGGATAGGCCCTGCGCCATC
>Ga0129299_1000957_pt1 | contig 19307 bp, 9 predicted proteins | sample ConPoolayeCmetaG_FD_94477 | JGI IMG/M metagenome (GOLD analysis project Ga0129299, IMG submission 94477) | Hot spring microbial mat communities from California, USA to study Microbial Dark Matter (Phase II) - Cone Pool mat layer C metaG ...
GCCTTGAGTCCGGCGGCAACACCGGCGGAACTTCGGCGAGCCGCGGCAGTATAACGAGACCGCCGCCGCGACGTAAGCCTCGATTCATTTCATCCCGGACACGGCTCCGCGACCAAGGTTGGTTTTCCCCTCGACGCCGTGGAGATCATTGGGCGCCGGCCGGGGCCGCCGCGGCGGCCTCGAACAAGGCCCCGGTTGGCGGCGTGGTTCGTGGGGTCGTGTTTTCGTACGCCGCGGCCCTCCGATAGAATCCGCGTTGTGGATGATTCCCCTGCATCTTCCGCCGCGGCCTCGGATCAAGACCGCTGGGATGAGTGGATCGCGACATTGGAAGCCGAGTTCGCCGTCGCGATGGGCCGTCCGGACCGCGTGGCGGCGGCTTGCGCGCGGATTCGCGACGGTCTGCGGGAAACGCTCCGGCCCACGGAGCTGGCCAGGCTGATCTCCGCCGCGTCCCTGCTTCGCCAACGCGGCGGCGCCGTGGCCGAGCCGCTGTTCGCCCTGTGCGCGGAACTCAGCCGTCGATGCGCCGAACCGTGGCCGCTGATGCGGCGGCTCCTGGAGGCCCGAGATCCGTCGCTGGCCCTGCGGGCGGTCGACCTGCTCGCGGAGTGCGCGAAGGGGCGGCGACTGCCCGCCGAGGTCGATCTGGTCGGCCCACTGGCCGAACTGCTGGAACGGCACGAGCGTCTGGCGTCCGATCGCGGGGCGGTGGAGACCATTGGGCGGTTGCTGGAGAACCGCTCAGCGCCAGACGACCAGTTCCTGTTACGGCTGCTGGCCGAAGATCCTCGCCGTTCCGTCCGACGGCTGGCCGCGACGGTGCTGGACCTGCCCGGTCGGCCGGTGGAGGAGGCGGCGATCCGCCGCCTGCTGGGCGAGGAAGCCGCCGCCGTGCTCGGGCCGTATCTGATCTACACGCGGGCGTCGCATCGCGACCTGCTGGATCTGGCGGCCACCAATGCGGTCCGCGAGACGGCGGCATCCTTCGCTCGCGCGGCAGACCGTTGCGGGGTTGAACCCCTGCGTGAAGCGATCAGTGAACTGGGCTGGTCCCGCGTCAATCTGGGGCTGGACGCCTTGCCGTGCGTGGGATTATCCATGGGCGGCGCTTTTCCGCTGTTGCTTTCGCCGGAGGAGGCGGCCTGGCTGGAGAAGCGGTTGCCTGCCCAGCGGGTTTTCGAGAAGACTCTGCTGGTCGCGCACGGGGCCGCGGAGATTGCCGACTGCTCGACCGGCGGCAACGACGCCGTCGCCCGCTTTCGCCGCTACAACCTGGCCCATGCCGAGGTTCTCGTGGACATCCTCGATGTCGCCCCGCTGTCGCCGCCGAAGGTCCGACGGATCATCGAGCGCATGGACCGGGTGGTGGCGGATTTCGTCGCGTTGTTCCAGCCGCACTGGGAAGAATGCGCGGCCCTGCCGGCTTTCTATGAGGGCCTGAAGGCGACGATCCTGGCCAGGCTGGAAACCCTTCCGCCCGATGAGCCGCTCTCCGCGGAACTGACCCGCCTGGTGCAGGCTTTCGAGGATCCCCCCACCCTCGCCGAGGTCCGCACGCTGCACGGCCTCAAGCGCTATCTGCACCAGCGGGGCCTGCGGCTGGGTTTTCGTCTGGTGGAATCGGGCCGGGCCACCAACCGCACGCTGGACCTGGCCGCGACCGCTCCCCGCCGCGGCTGGCAGGTCGTGCGGGCCGTTCAGTACGTCGACTTCGAACCTTCCGCCACGCGAACCGAAGCGGTGTTCGAGCGGTCCCTGTTCGGACGGCCTTTGCCGGCGGCGGAAACCCCGCGACCGCCCTGGCCGGTGTGGATCGCCGCCGAGGGGTTGGCCCGGCAACTGCTCTTCGGGCAGGAGAAGTTCCCCGCCTTGAAGGTCTTCTGCTACGGCAACGAGGTCCATTACTACGCCTCTTTCGGCAACCACCCCGCGTTCATCCGCATCGACTATTCTCCTCCGCAGCGGGGCGGCATGATCGACGTCGAGTTTTTCGGCGTCAGCAAGTTCGAGCTGGAGAGCCACCCCGCACCGGACTTGGACGGCATCCGCCAATTCTTCCTGGCCATGGAGTTCGATTGCACGGTGGACCGCACCCGCGTCCATGCCCGTTACGACAAGGAACGGGCCTTGAACCTGGGCGAGCTTGGCGAGAAGGCCGGTGGCCTGATGCGGCTCGTCCCCTATCTGATGGAGGTGGATTGGATCATCGGCTCCCTGGAATACAGCCCCGAGGCCCGCCGCTGCATCGCGCGGGCCTGGGCGGAATTCTTCGTGCGGCACGGGGTGTTGCCTGCCCGTCAGTTTCTGACGGCCGATCGCCGCCGCATCCTCCAAGGCGTCCGTGACGAGCCGGACGGCCCTCGCGAAGTGCCCTGGGACGGCGGCGGCGTCTATCGCGACCGTTTCACCGGCGCCGAGCCGAATGGCGTGGCGGCCCTGCTCTCCGACCTGCTCCGTGAGCAAGGCCTGGCTGAGGAGGGCCGGTTTGCCAACACGGTTCCTCCGGGACCATACCAAATCGCTTTGGAAGCAACGCTGCTGCGTCGGTTGCGGCAGGCCGTTGCTCACGGACGGGTCTGCCTGGTAAGCGAAAGCGGCGTGCGGCGGCCGGCGGACTGCTTTCAGGAGATCCACGAAGCCGAACGATTCGCCGAGCTGCTGCACGGCAACGACGCCGACTTCTCGGCCGCGGCCTGTCTGGCGGCGTGCATCGGCCCCCTGGAGCGCGGCCTGCATTTCACGGTGACGGGTGCGGTCAACGGTCACGAGGTGCAGCGGGCCGTCCTCCCACTGCGGGGCGGCGCCCTGGGTTTGTATGTGCTCCGGACGGCGGACGGTCTACCGGCGCTGGCCTTCTACACCGAAACGGACCCGCTCTTCCGCCGGCGGCCCGATGACGGATCGCCCTGGACGGAGAACGCCCGATTCGACGTCGCCGGGTTCGCCGCCCTGCTTCGTCTCCACAACTACCCCGTGGAGGTGGAGGCCGGTGCTTCGACTCCCTCGTCGGCCGCTGTCCGCGCGGCCCTCGCCGACGACGGCCCGATGACCCCGTCGCGGTCGTCCCGCGGGGAGCGGACCCTGGCGGGCCTCCGCGCCGCCTCCGGCCGGGCCGTGGGCCGAGCCGTGCTGGCGATCGGTGACCGATCGGAGGAGGATTTCGACGGGGCCATCCTGGTCGCTCCCGCCGTCGGTCCGCGCGATGGGCCGCGGCTGTACCGCGCCGCCGGCGTGGTCTCCACCGGGGGCGGGATCCTCAGCCACGCCGGCCTGATGGCGGCGCAGTTCCGCAAGCCGGCCCTGATCGTCAGCGGGCAGTGGCGGCGAGAACCCGACGGCCGGCACCGACTGGTCTACGAATTGTACGACTACGCTGAGGTGGAACGGGTCGTGGCCGGCTGCCGAGTGACGATCCGTCGCGATTTTCAACGTCGGGAAGAGGCACTGAACGAGGGCGATCTGGTCGTTGTGGATGCGGATGAAGGCGTGCTCCACGTCCTGGGGCAGGACCGCGACACGCTGGCTCTGCATGAGGAGCTGCGGCGGCTCCGCGAGGCCTGCCTCCGCCTCCGCGAGACGACCGCCGAGCCGGAGCTGCTGGCCTGGCGAGGCCGCCGCCTGCGGGCGGTCCATCATCTGGAGAAGCTGATCGGGCGTTTGACCGAACCCGCCCTCGCCCGCCACGCCGTCCGCGAGCTGCTGCTGCCCGAGGGTTCCGGATCCGTCGTTGCGGCGCGGCAGGATCAGGACCGGCTGCTGCGTCTGTTCCTGGCGAATTCGGCCGTTGGCTCGGCAGCGCGGGAATCGATCCGGGAGACGGCGGAATTGGCCGAGCATCGCCGCCGCCGGGCTTTGGCCCAGGCGACGGAGGACATTCCGACTTCGCTCCGCCCCTACGAAGTGCTGGCCCTGAGGCTGGCGGTGCATCGGGAGGAAGCGGCGGTGGCGGCCATCACCAACACGCTGCGGGCGTGCGGCCTGACCGCCTTGACCGACGCGGCGGCGACCACCCCGGACCGCGTGGACGGTCTGGCGCGGCGACAACTGGAGCTCCTTCGTGGGGAGCTGGAGTCACGGGCCTCCGCCGCCGAGGCCGCCGGAGAGCTGGTCCGGCTTCGTCATCTGCTTCGCTCACTGGACCGGGTTGACCAGGTCCTGCGGACTCCCGCGAACCTGCGATTCACGGCGGATCGGCTCCGCGAGGCCCTCGCCCGGCACGATGCCGAGGCCACGGCCCGCTGCCGCGATCGCCGCATTCTCGATCGGCACGACTCGGGGCTGGCGATTCAGGCCTTGATCGGCTCCAAGGCCGCCAACCTCGCCGAAGTCCAGCACCTGGTCGATCCGGAACTGGTTCCCCCGTGGTTCGTGGTCACCGACCGGGCCTTCCGCGAGACCCTGGCGCAGCCGGTCGAAGTGCCCGCCGAGATCGGCCCTTCGGCCCCCGCCGGCGTTCCGCTGGAGGAGGCGATTCGGCGAATCCTCGCCGACCCCGGATTCACCGGCGCCGCCAAATCCGAGATCATTCGCCGTTTGTGGGAGGTGGTTGTCCTGCCGGCGGGGCTGGCGGATGAGCTACGCCAGGCCGTTCGGCGACTGGCTTGCGCGGAAGACCCGGCGGCGGTGGATTCGCGGGAGACCTTCTTCGCTGTTCGTTCTTCCGGATGGGAGGAAGACACGGAAACCACGGCGCGGGCCGGGGAGTTTGAGACCTTCCTCTTTGTGCGCGGCGAGGACTCCGTCCTGCATCATGTTCGGCAGGTGTGGAGCAGCTTCTGGACCGAGCGGGCCATTCACCATCGAATGGTGCTGGGGATGTCGCCCCTGTCCACCGGCGGTGGCGTGCTGGTCCAGCGGATGGTGTGTTCCCGCGTTTCCGGCGTCTTGCAGACCGTGAACCTGCCGGAGGAGCACGCTCGCGAGATGATCATCAACGCGGGTCTCGGCTTGGGCGAAGGCATTGTCTCCGGCACGGTGGCCGCGGATCAGATCATCGTGTCCCGCCGTGGCGACGTGCAGACCGCTCCGCTGCGGTTTCGTTACCTGACCGCCGACAAGCGCGAACAAGTGGTCTTTGACCGCCGTCGCGGCAGCGGCACCGTCCGCGGGGAGACCCTCTACCACCAGCGGATGCGGGCGGCGCTGGACTATGTCGAGCTGTGCGAGCTGGTGCGGGCGGCGGACCGGCTGGAACAGGAGTACGGTTACCCGCTGGACATTGAATTCGGCATCGAGGGCCAGCGGCTGAGGCTGTTGCAGGTTCGCCCCCTGGCGATCTTCGCGGCCGTGGTGCGGGAAACGGTGGAAAAGTGGCCGCTTTAGACGCGGCTCCGCGGCGGTTGCGGATGCCGAGGCAGCTGATTCCCGGCGAGCTTGACCCCGCGGCGGGCCATCCGAGAATCGCCGGTGGGAGAGTCCTTTCGCTTGCGGAGGTCCAGCGATGATCCGACGAGAAGACGCCTTGGAGTACCACGCCGGGCAGCGGGCCGGCAAGATCGAACTGCGGGCCACCAAGGCCTGTCTGACCCCGCGCGACATGCGGCTGGCGTATCTGCCCGGAGCCGCCTTTCCCTCGGAGGCCATCGCCGCCGACCGCCAGGCGGTCTTTCAGTACACCGCTCGCGGCAATCTCGTCGGGGTCATCACCAACGGCACGGCGGTGCCGGGTCTTGGCGATGTCGGCCCCGAGGCCGCCAAGCCGATGCAGGAAGGCATGGCCGTGCTGTTCAAACGCCTGGCCGACATCGATGTCTTCGATCTCGAACTGGATACGCGGGATCCCGACCAGATGGTGGAGGCGGTTCGGCTGCTGGAGCCGACCTTCGGCGGCATCAACCTCAAGGACATTCGCGCCCCGGAGGGTCTCTACATCTACGACCGGCTCTGCGAGATCCTGCGGATTCCCGTTTTACATGAGAACCTGCACGGCACCGCCGTCGTGGCCACCGCCGCTCTGATCAACGCCCTGGCCCTGGTCGAAAAGGCCGTCAGCGACGTCCGGGTGGTCATCTGCGGGGCCGGCACGGTCGGGCTGGGTTGTGCGCGGCTGTTCGGCCAGCTTGGGGTTCGCCTGGAGAACCTGTATCTCTACGACAAGGACGGCCTGATCCACGCGGAGCGCGAAGACCTCACGCCCTACCAGCGGGCCTTCGCCCGCCGCGACGGCGGCCGCACGCTGGCCGAGGGGCTCCGGGACGCCGACGTGTTCCTGGGTGCCTCGGCGGGCGGTGTGGTGTCGGCCGACATGGTGCGGACCATGAGCCGGTACCCCATCGTTTTCGCCCTGGCGACGCCCGAGCCGGAAATCGCCTACGACGCCGCCCGCGGCAGCCGCCGGGACGTCATCGTGGCCACCGGCCTGGCCGTCCACCCCAACGCGGTCGTGGACCTGCTGAGTTTCCCCTACATCTTCCGCGGGGCCTTGGATGTCCAGGCCGCCCGCATCAGCGAGGGCATGTTGCTGGCGGCGGCCCAGGCCCTGGCCGACCTGGCCCGCGAGGACGTCATCGAGGAGGTCAGTCGGGCCTACGGCTACGAGGTCTTCAGTTTCGGGCCGGAGTACCTCCTGCCGAAGCCGATCGACCCGCGGGTGCTGGTGCGGGCTTCGACGGCGGTCGCCCGGCAGGCGGTGCTGGAAGGCATCGCCCGACGGCCGGTGGAGGCGGACCGCTACGAAGAGAGCCTGACCGCGCGGTTCGGAGCGGGCCGCGAGACGATGCGGCAGCTCACCCTGAAGGCCCGCCGCGAGAACCTGCGGGTGGTCTTTCCGGAAGGGACGGATCCGACCATCCTGCGGGCCTGCGGCATTCTGGTGGATGAAGGCATCGCCCGGCCGGTGCTGCTGGGCCGGGAGAGCGAGGTCCGCGCGGCGATCGACGCCCTGGGCCTGGACCTGGGCGGCGTGGCGATCTGCGACCCGGAGCGCAGCCCGCAGGCTGAATCGTACCAGGAGGAGTATTTCCGCCTGCGGTGCCGCCGTGGCGTCACTCGGGCTTCCGCCCGGAAGCGGCTGCGTCTGCCGGAGTATTTCGGGTCGCTGATGCTGCACTCCGGGGACGCGGACCTGATGGTCAGCGGCCTGACCCACCACTTCGCGGAGTCCCTGCGGGCCATTCTGGAGGTCATCGGCCCCGCGGAGGGCGTTCGGCGGGTGTCCAGCCATCACCTGGTGCTGATGCCCCGAGGCATCTACTTCCTGGCCGACTGCGCGGTGAACGTCGCCCCGGGCGCGGAAGACCTCGCCGAAACCGCCCTGCTCTGCGCCCGCATGGCCCGGGCCTTGAGCATCGAGCCGCACGTCGCCATGTTGTCGTTTTCGAACTTCGGCAGCGTGGACCATCCCTTCACTCGCAAGGTGCGGCGGGCCGCCGAGATCGTCCGCGAACGGGCTCCGGACCTGGACTGCGACGGCGAGATGCAGTTGCAGACCGCCGTCAGCGGAACCATCCGGCGGGAGTATTTCCCGTTCAGCCGACTGCTCAAGAACGCCAACGTCCTCGTCTTCCCCGACCTGCAATCCGGCAACCTGGCCCTCGACCTTCTGCGCCAGATGGGCGATGCCGTGCTCGTCGGCCCGCTGCTGATGGGCACCCGACTGCCCGCCCATGTACTGCGGTACGGCAGCTCGGTCGAAGAAGTGGTCAATCTGGTGGTCACCGCCGTCGTACAGTCCACCGCGCCGCGAACTTGAAACACGGACCCGGCCTGCAAGTCTGCCCCCGCGAACGTCCCGGCCGGCGGCGGCCCGATATTCCCAACGTTTTCCGCCCTGTGGGCGGCGGGTTCATTGAATCCGACCCGGCTTTCCGGTAGAATGAGCAACGAAGATCACCAGGATAAGAAGCCCGGCGAGGTGGAGGCCGCACGCACTCCCACAGTTCCGTTTGGATCCCGGCGAACGACGTCCCGGTCGAGGCGCCCGGACCGTCGCGACCGGCTGATCCTTGCCGCCGGCGTCGGAGCGTAGCCCCGGCCGGGCCGACGTTGATCGGGAAGGACCCACATGAGCGGGCACAAGATTCGACCCGTGCTGGTTTGCGGGGTGATGTTAGGTCTTCTCGCCACGGCGACGCGGGCGAACGAATGGCGGCTGGCCGACGCGGTGCAGATTCATCCCACCGGCACTCAGCCCAGCCTCTTCAACGGCAGGGTCGCCTACCTGGACTTCGTCAGCGGGGCGGTGATGTACTACGATGGCGAGGCTTCACATCTGATCTATGCCGCCCTGCTGTACAACCATGAGCCGATCAACACCAATAACGGGGTCGCCTGGCGAAATCGCACCGGCTCCAGCGTCGCGACTAACGAGATTCTGCTCTGGGACGGCACCTTTCCGGTGACGGCCCAGAACATCTCCAATACGCCGAACATCGTGGAAAGCGACATTGCCGCCGGCTCCAACGGCGACGTGATGTGGAGCCGCAACCACGCGGAGCTTTACTACTACACCGCCGCGACCGGCGTCGCCGCTCCGTTGGGCATCGCCGGCGAACTGCCCAGTCTGTACATCACCCCCGACGGCACGGCCACCTACGCCTGGCAGAATCCCACCACCGACGACATTTTCTACTTCGACGGCGAGACCACGCATCTCCTCGGCCGGGGCGCTGTCTTCGGCGGCCGCCCAAGCGTGTGGAATGGCATGGTGGCCTGGGTGGGCGAAAGCGAGGTCGGCACCTACTTCACCACCGGCGAAATCTACTACTGGAAGAACGGCGTGACGCACCGCCTGACCAACGACGACGCCATCGGCGGGCGGGCCGACGACTTCCCGAAGGTCTGGAACGACACCATTGTCTGGCAGCGGAGCCCGACCAATCCCATGGCCCGGCGGATCTACTTCTGGGACGGACAGCAGATCTGGCCCCTGAGCACCGATGAGGCCAAATACCCCAGCTACCACGACGGCCAGGTGGCCTACGAAGCCTCCGACGGCCTTTATCTGGCGCGGCTGGAGGCGGTCGTCGGCGCTTGCTGCGTCGCGGGCGGTCAGTGCCTGTTGCGGCGGCAGTCGGAGTGTCTCGCCCTGGGCGGCGTTTACCAGGGTCACGACACCCTCTGCGACCCCAGCCCTTGTCCCCCGCCGCTCGGCAATCCGAACTGCGACCTCGTCGTGGATGTCAACGACATCCCCCCGTTCATCCTGGCCTTGATCGATCCCGCCGCTTATGCCGCGGCTTATCCGGGTTGCGATCGAATGCAGGCCGACGTCAACCAGGATGGGCAGGTGGACGGTCGGGATGTCGCCCCGTTCGCAGCACTGCTACTGGGGCAGTAAGCCTGCGACCCATTTTTGCCGCCGCCGGCCTCTCGTGGATACCGGTGCTCTCTGAATCTCGTCCCCCGGCCGCTTTTTTGTCGGCTCTCCCGGATTCCGCAGGAGCGTATAATAGGCCGGCCGAGCGCCGCGAAGCGGTGCTCCCGGGAACTTCCGTCATGTCCGCGTCCGTCTCGCTGCGCACGCTGCTTGCCGAAAACACCATGCCCGCCGACCCGGCCCTGATTCGCGTGGAAGGGGACGCCGTGCGTTGTCTGGCGTGCGGCCATCGCTGCCTGGTGAAGCCCGGTCGCCAGGGCGTGTGCCGCGTTCGCTTCAATCAGGACGGCGTCTTGCGGGCGCCGGCCGGATACGTGGCGGGATTGCAGGTGGATCCGATCGAGAAGAAGCCGTTTTACCACGTCTTCCCCGGTTCCGCGGCCCTTTCCTTCGGGATGCTGGGCTGCGATCTGCATTGTTCCTACTGTCAGAATTGGGTCACCTCGCAGGCCCTGCGCGACGACCAGGCGGTCAGCCTGCCGCGGTTCTGCACGGCGGAGCAGATCGCCGATCTGGCCGTCGAGCACCACGCGCCGGTGGTCGTCTCCACCTATAACGAACCGCTGATCACCAGCGAATGGGCGGTCGAGGTGTTCAAGCCGGCCAAGGCCCGCGGCCTGACCTGCGGGTACGTCTCGAACGGACACGCCACGCCGGAGGTGCTGGCCTACCTGCGGCCCTGGCTCGATCTCTACAAGGTCGACCTGAAGTGCTTCAATGACCGGCGCTACCGCGAGCTGGGCGGCGTCCTGGTCCACGTTCTCGCCACCATCGAGGAACTGAAGGCCCGCGGCTTCTGGGTGGAGATCGTCACCCTGGTCGTGCCGGCCTTCAACGACAGCGACGTGGAATTAGGTGATATTGCCCGATTTATCGCCGGCGTCTCGCCGGACATCCCCTGGCACGTCACCGCCTTCCACCCCGACTACCGCATGTCCGGCCCGCCGCCGACGCCCGCCGCGACCCTGCTGCGGGCCTACGAGATCGGCCGCGCCGCCGGGCTGAAGTTCGTGTATCCCGGCAATCTTCCCGGCGGGGTCGGCGATTTGGAGGACACGCGGTGTCCCGCCTGCGGCGCGACGCTGATCCGCCGCACCGGCTTCCGGGTCCGGGAGAACCGCCTGGGCGAGTCGGGCCGCTGCCCGGACTGCAACCTCGAGATCCCCGGCGTGTGGGGCCGTTCCGCCGCGGCGGCCTCCGCGGGCCTGCCGCGTCCCGTGCGGCCGAGGTGATGACGGTTTGGGCGGTTCGCCTACTCGCCGGCCAGCAGGCTCACGAAAGGTTGGAGGTCACGGCCGTCCAGGAGGCCGTCCCCGCTAAGGTCGCAGGTCGCCAGGGCGTCGCAGTCGGGGAGGGCCTGGTCGTAGGCCGAACGATTCACCAGCAGCAGCACGAAGAAGGGAATATCCCCCTCGTCGAGCCGGCCGTCGCAATTGGCGTCGCCGGGCGCGGCGTACTGGTGGTAATACAGGTGGTTGCCGACCGTGTTGTCCCAGTTGGTGACGGCCATGTCCAGCCGCGATGAGCAGGTGTATTCCACCCGCAGCAGGGCGACCGGCGCGGCGGGAACCGTCACCCAGCCGTTCTCGCGGTTGAACGCGTATTCCGCCGGCGTTAGTTCCACGCCGTCCATGCGCACGGAGAGCACCTGCTGGATCGGCTGATGCGACAGGTAAAACAACTGCCGCGGTGTGGTCACCCCGAACGTCTCCACGACCGGACGCAGTCCGTCCCGGTTCAAGTCCCCAAAGACGATCTTTTCCACCACGCTCGACGGCGTGGAAAGCCAACTGGGGGCGGTGTTGAAACCGCTGCCGTGGTTCAGGAACAGCCGCGTCCTGCTCCACCACGCTCCCGTCACCAGATCCAGCCTCCCGTCGCCGTTCAGGTCGGCCAAGGCCACGGCCGATCCATAGGCGTGTTGGGAACTGTGGAAGAACCATTGCGGAGTGGTGGTGAAGAAACCCCCGGCCAGCCCGTTGTACTGCCGGAACCGGCCCGTGCCGCCGGCGAGTTGCGTGTTGTCGGTCACAAACAGGTCGCGGAGGCCGTCGCCGGTCACGTCCCCCGCCGCGGCCATGATGGCGTACGGATTGGGGTTGTCGGCGGTGCTCCAGCTCGCCGTGGTCTCCAGCGCCCCGCCGACATTACGGTAGATGCGGGCCTCGGTGCGGGCCCCGACGCACGCCAGGTCCAGCCACCCGTCGTCGTCGGCATCGACCCATAACGCCCCCATGTAGTCGTTGCGGTCGCTCGACTGCCAGGCCGCCGGCGTCTGAAGCTGCCCGCCGACGTTCAGATAGACATAGTTGTAGTAGGCGTTCGGGTTGCTGTAGGGCCAGCCGGTGGCCACGGCCAGGTCCGGCCGCCCGTCATTGTTGAGGTCGCCGAAGGCCAGGCCGAAGGCGTTGCCGGAGACGTCCGCAGACCAGTCCGCCGTGGACGACAGCGTGCCGGCGTTGTTCAGGTACACGCGGGCGATGGGGCCGGTGGTCGAGAATTCGCCGAGGTAGGCGACGGCCACGTCCGGCCAGCCGTCCCCGTTCACGTCGGCCACATCCAGATGCCCGTTGTAGGCGAGGTCCGCGGATTGCCAGGTCGGCAGGGTCGGCAGGCTGCCGTTGCCGAGGCCGTGATAGACGACCAGCCTTTGTTGGGCCATGTCGTTGCCGTTGGCGACGACCAGATCCAGCCAGCCGTCCCCGTTCAGGTCGACGAGGGCCCCGCCGGTGCTGACCTGGGTGTCGGCGGAGACCCAGTCGGGCGTGGTGGGATAGACCTGTTGGGCGTTGGCCGGACCGGCCGCGAGCAACCACGCCACAACCGCCGTCGCCACCCAGGCGGCCGCGACGGGCTGGGGGTATTCAGTCGTCACCATGGAGGCTCCCTTTCACCCTCCCGGCGGTGGAGCGGCGGCGACTCCGCTTCTGCCGCGAGCGGATCAACTTCACCAGTGGCACGCCGCCAGTGGGGAATCGGATGCTGCGGGAGGATTGAAGCCGCGTCTCCGGAATCAGCAGTGCCGGTCAGGACGTACGCCGCAGCAGAAGCCGAGGCGTCACCTAAGGTATGATATTCATACCGGAAAACCAGCGGACGAGCAAGAAATCCAGCCTTCAGACCTGGAAACGGCCTTGCCGGCCCTTGGTGGGCGGAAAGGGAAAGCGGTCGGGAACCCTCGGCAGGCGAGAATCCGACGACGCCGCGGCTCCGCGGCCTTCGGTCTGCTCAGGAATTATTCAGCCGAACAGGTGGGACACGGCTTCGACCACGTCGTGGATGTGCCGGCCGGCCGTCCATAACGGCAGGATCATGAGCGTGACGCCCAAGAGAACCAGACAGGCTCCCATCGTGGACGGCAACTGGGCCACCGTCGCCAGCCGACGATGCAATTCGCCGCCCAAGGCCGACGTCAGGTCCGCCGCCCGCGGGGCGGTCGCGTCAATGTGCAGCGTGACATTCCGCAGCAGGGCAAACCGTCGCAGGTGGATCCGCAAATCGCCTTCGCTGGACTCCCAGGTGCGGTCCACCCAGCGGCCGTCGAGGCCGAGGGCGCGGAGCGATTCTTCCAATAACCGCGCGGCGCGGGCCTCCGAGATGTTGTAGATCACCAGGCCGTGCCCCATGCTCAGCAGCAGGTGAACGAACAAAGCCCCCGCAACCGCCAGACCGGCGACCAGCAGCCAGATCATGCCGCCGCGGGCGAAGGCCGGCACCGGCCACAGCAGGACCGGGGCCAGCGCGCAGGTCAAGGCGATGAAGTCAGCCCGGCTCGTCGTCAGATACGGTCGCGAATGGCTGTTGACCAGCCCGAGCACCAGAAAGTAAATGGAAAGCGGAAGCACGTTGCCGACGAGCATCAGCACATCCACGACCTGATAGTCGCCGGTCAACATCGCTGGCCATCCCCCCTCCGCCGCAGCGGGGTGGATCACCCGGGCGCCGGGTCGGCGGCGGGGCGGTCGACATGCTCGCCCTTGGGCGCTACCTTGCGGTACCCCAGGTATTTTATCACTTCGAGGACCTCCGTCCAACTGGGGAAGGGCCTCTTGTTCATTCTCTTATATTCGTCCATCGCCATGACGAACTCAAATTGCTCCGTGTTGAGTTCGCCTTCCTCCGCATCACGCCGCGAGTCCGACCGGCGACGACCCGGTCCCCGCCGCCGCTCCAGCCCGCTGCGGCGGTCCACCGGCGACTGCCGACGATCCGGACGGCCCATCCGGCGATCCGTCCCAGGCGACCCGTCCATCGCGACGGGTTCAATCGGCGTGTCCTGCGCCATGCGGGGATCCTTCTGCTCGCGGGTCCGGCTTATGCGGAACCTCACGGCGAACGGAGATGCCAAAGGTCAGAAATCGTCAGTGTCGTCGAGGTCTTCGTCGTCTTCCTCTTCATCGTCGAAATCGTCGTCTTCGTCGAGGTCGTCGTCGTAATCATCGTCCTCGTCTTCGTCCTCGTCTTCGTCCTCGTCTTCTTCGTCGTCGAAGTCCTCGTCTTCGTCCTCGTCGAGATCGTCCAACTCCTCGTCGTCGTCGCGACGGGCATGGGCAGTCAGCAGATCGGAAGCCTCGATCAGCCGATCCGCGGGCACCAGCACGGCGATCCCCTGCCTGCCGGTCGGGGAGGCCGAATCCTCCAGTCGCGCCGGAATGCCGAACGCGGCCAGGAGATCCAGGCCATCCTCGGCTTCTCCACGGGTCCGCGCGAACATCGCTTCCACGAAACCGAGTTCAGTCCGGTCATCCTGCTCTTGCTTGGCGCCAACCACTCTCTTCAACATCGGGTTCCACTCCCAGGAGCCGTCCCACGTGCCAGACCACGACCATTGTAGCCGGGCCGATCCACCAACCGGCTCTCCGGCATCTCTCTTTTTCGACTGCCGGCGGCTTTCAATGCAGTCGATGGTGGGCCCGCCCGGCCGGGCCGGATCCTGCCGCCGCGGCCGTCAACCCGTCCACGGAACACAACGTTCCCGCCGGCGGGCACCTGCGCGGGATTGTTTAGCCGTCCGCGCCGGGCTGTCAAGCACCTCCGTCACGCCCTGCGGAACGCAAATAGAGCGGCCCCGGACGCATCATCCGGGGCCGTAGAGGTCTTTCGGCGTAGCGAAGTCCGGAAGCGGTTTCGCTCCGGCGAGCCGCTACTGTTTGGGCAGGGCCGTGACCGTCGGCCGGGCCGCCTGCTCCGTTTCGTGCAGGTAGATCGTCATGCCGCCCGCCTCCCCGCCCAAGCGATACTCGGCCTCCAGAGACCGTTCCAGCCGGTTCCGCACATCGGTGAGATGCGCCCGAGTGGCCAGGTCCAGCTTGGCGTTCTTGAGTGCCTTCCCGATCTTCTTGGAGAGTTCTTCCGCGCTGAGGCGGGCAATGGCGTTGGCGTCGGCCGGAACGGTCGAACCGGCCTCGCTGAGGATCATGTTCATCAACATGTCGGTGTAGCTGCGCTGGAGATTTCGACGGAAGCTGTTGATGTACGGCTTGCGGTCGGTCCCTTCGCGATCGGCGTCGTCCAGTTCCGCCCAGATCGATTCGGTGAGCGTGCTGATGTGCTCGGCCAGAGTGTAGGCGTCCTCATCTTCCGGGAACCAGACCTGGTTTTCGTGGATCCGCCGGATCGTGAACGGGTTCATCAGCCCGAACAGGCATTGGGACTGCGCGCGGGCGATGAACTCGTGGATGTTGAAGTCCACGAGCAGGTCGAACTCGTCCGACCCCCAGTGCTGCCACCGGCCCGGGCCGAGGTAGCTCAGCAGGGTCGGGTCGATGCGGTAGGCGTCTTCCGCGAAGACCTTGCGACAGATGAACTGCAACGCCTGTCGCTGCTTCTTGGCCTCGACCACCTGGAGCGGCTTCCGTGCGTTGGGGTCGCCCTTGCGATCGCGATTGACGATGACGCCGCCGGGGAACCGCGACACGAAGCTCGTCGCCGCCGCCCGCTGGCTCAGAATCGCCGAGAACGCCCGCCGCAGCTTGCGATAGGAGTCGCCGTCCTTCACCGCCCACTCGCGAATATCCTCCAGCAGACTGTCCGCCAGTTCGATCTGCCGGCGGGCGTAGTCCATCACGTCGCGGCCCATGTCAAACCGGTTGGACAGGGGGTCCGGGGACAGCGGCGCCATGGTGTCCTCGTCGGTGGCGTAGTCCAGCCCGGCCTCGGCCACGCGGGAGGCGATCTTCTGGAGCATCTCCGGTTCGCTGTTGAAGGGTTTGCCCACCGGTCGATAGCCGTACTCGATCGCCCAGTAGTCGTACGGGCCGATGGACCGCGTGGTGTAGGAGCCTTGGGTCTTGCCGCGGGGAGCGATGATGATCGGGTTGTAATCCATGATCGACCCGACGTTGGCGTCACCGGGCTGATTGTGCTCCTCGATCTCGGACATGGGCAGCCAGGTGCTGCCCTTGAAATTGTGACGCAGCCCGAGACAGTGGCCCACCTCGTGGATCACCACTTCCTTCAGGATCTGCCCGATGAACTCCTCGTCGGTCGGACCGAGGCCCTTGGCCTCCAGGGCGATCCGCGCGAAATCGAGCTGCTGGGCCATGCCGGAGGCGTATTCGCACAGGCATTTGCCCTCTTCGTGCATCTTCCGCTTGAGGTTCTGATAGAACACCTGGTCCGGGTCCTCGGAGATCCGCACGTTCGGCAGCAGCCGCTCGATCGGCGAGCGATAGAGCCACTGCGGGTGCGTGCGGAAGAAGTCCTCCAGGATCGGGTTGCTTTCCTGCCAGTGGCTCTCGCCCGGCGCAAACCAGCCGTGATACTGGACATAATGCCGCATCATGGAGTCGTCCATGACGATGTCGGCGTCGAAGATCTGCCCGGTGAGCGGGTGGGCCCGTGACGGGCCCATGGCGAACCCGCGGCCGGTGACGATCCACCGGAAGAAGTTGTAGCGAACGTCCTCTGGATCGAGGTCTTTGGTCCGCGGATCGTAGTCCTCCTGCTGGATCACTTCGATCGCGTCCAGAAAGCCGATCTTTTCGAAGGCCTTGTTCCACTCCAGGATGCCTTCCTTGACGTACCGGCGGTACTTCAGCGGCACCGTCTTCTCGATGTACCAGACGATCGGGTTCTTCGGAGCGCTGAAGTCGAGCGACGGGTCCCGCTTTTCCAGCCGCCAGCGGTTGATGTAGCGATCGAAGAGCGTCGGTGCGTCGTGCGCCTTGGACCAGTCTTTCCGCACGGTCATGAAGTAGCCGATCCGCTCGTCCGCCACCCGTGGCTGATACCCCTGCGCCGAGGCCGGAATCTTGGAAATGCTGTAGTGGAACAAGTTCCGGCGGCCGGAATCGCCTCGCATGAACGCCAGGTCCACGGTCAGCTCCAGGTTCTCCGGAAACGTCTTGAACTCCTTCCACTTGCTCAATGCCGGATTCACGGCCCCGCCGCCCAGACCGCCGACCCCGGCGAAGTCGGTCTTGAATAGCCCGTCCAGGTCGATGATCGGATCCTGCCCGCGGAGCGTCAGGATCGGAATCGTCCGCATGATCACGTCCCCGCCGTAGCTCCGCTTGATCACGTCCGCGACCGGGCTATTACCCCCTTCCACGTAACGCGGGTCCACCTGCATCAAAACCAGCTTCTTGTCCATCCGGTCGAAGTACGCCAGGAAATGATCCAACTGGAATCCCGTGGCCACCGAGCCGCCCGCCATGCTCGTCGCCACCAGGAACTGTTGCCCGATCAGGTTGGCGGGAATCTGCGCCCGCAACGAATCGGCCTTCTTGTCGTACCACAGCGGAATGAATGGCGGCTCCGCCGTGGGCACTTGCGTGTAGCCCTTCATCACCTCGTCGAAGGGCGGAAACTCGGGCTTCTCCGGCGCCGGCGGGCCGACCGGACCCGGCAGTTGCTGGGCGTGAACGTCGCCCAAAGTCAACGAGACGGCGGTCAGGATGCCGAGCATCAACACCCGCGCGGCAATCCTGACGGAACGGCGAGACGGTCTCTGTCGCATGGTTTGGCTCCTGTTTGCGGCCCAACGTCTGGACCAGGTCCGAATGGAATCGGGCATACAAGGGACATTCAGCGGGCGGCGGCTCCGCCCGTCGCCGACGCGGAACGAATTCACAACCGCATGGGTGGGCTAATCGGATCGACCGCCCCTCCCGGACGGCACGCCCCTCCGGAGGAAACGGACGAGACCGCCCCATGCTTTCGCACTACTATCGGTCCGGAGGAAGCGTTTAGTCTTGCCGCGTCATATATTAGTTGCGTCCTCTCCTCCCGACCGCGAATTTGACACTGGGAAGCGGGCAGGCTACGTTCTGTCCGGCATCCCAGACAGCAGAGGGGAACCGCCTCCGCAGTCAGCCGGCCGTCTGGAGCCGCGTTCCGAAGCCGGATCGGCCCGTTCCTGCCGGCCCGACGGCGGGCTTCGAGCGGGGACACCGGCTTCCTCCAGCCGGAGGCTCGCCGCAGGGTCAAGCCTCTGGAGCGGATCGGTTGCTAAGATCCGGCCGACTGCACGAGAGACATTCAGGTTTTCCGGAACTAGACCGATACCGAACAGGAGGCGGGAGGCCGGTTCTGGCCGCCGCGGCGGACAGTCACGGCGTCGCCACCGCTTATCATTATATAGGACATTAGCTTAAGAAGCAATGACCAAAAAAGCACCACAGCCAGCACCCGCCGAACGAAAACGTCCGGCCCGGAAGCCCCCAGGCAACCCGCCTGTCGGCAAGGCCCTGGTGATCGTCGAATCACCCGCCAAGGCCAAGACCATCAATAAATATCTGGGTTCCGGATATGTCGTGAAGGCCTGCAAGGGGCATGTCCGCGACCTCCCGCTGCGGCGGTATGGGATCGATCCCGGCCGCAACTTCGAGCCGACTTACGAGATACTCCACAGCCACCGCAAGGTGGTCGAGGAGCTTCGCAAGGCTGCCGAGCAGGCGGACACGGTCTATCTGGCCACGGACTTGGACCGCGAAGGCGAGGCCATCGCCTGGCACCTCGTTCAAGCCCTGGAACTGCCTCCGGAGCGGATCCGCCGCGTCGTGTTTAATGAAATCACGAAGTCCGCCGTGCAGGAAGCCTTTGCGCATCCCCACGAGATCGATACCGCCAAGGTGGACGCCCAGCAGGCCCGCCGAATCCTGGACCGGGTTGTCGGGTACGAGCTTTCGCCTCTGCTTTGGAAGAAGATCGCCAAGGGCCTCTCGGCGGGCCGCGTCCAATCCGTCGCCGTTCGCATGATCGTGGACCGTGAACAGGCCATTCGGGACTTTGTGCCTACGGAAAGCTGGGTGGTCACTGCGATCTTCGCCGCCGATCCGACGCGGGCCGAGGAACTCTCCACCGAATGGCACGCTTTCCTCAAGGCCGCCGGCCCCGGCAGCGAACCCGCCGTCAAGGATCGATTCGCTTGGCTGGCTCAGCGGCATTGCGTCGAGGCCGCCCTCGTGGAGGTCGACGGCCGTCCTTTCCGCATGGAAGCCGCGGCGACAGCCGATACAGGCGGTTCGACTAACCGGGGATTCCGCTCTGCCGCCGACAGCGTGCGACCGATCATTGAAGCCCTGGGCTATCAAGTCCACTCTCTCGACGTCAAGCCGTGGGAGGCCTACGCCCGCCTGGGGCTGGAGCAGGTCCGCTTCCAAGGCCGCACGGTCCTTGCCCACGCCCCCGCCTACGGGGTCAAGAGCCTCGAAACCAAGCGGACGCTCAGCCGCCCGCCGGCCCCGTTCACGACCGCCACGCTTCAGCAGGCCGCCGCCAACCTGCTCCGGTTTCCCACCTCGAAGACCATGAAACTGGCCCAGGCCCTGTACGAGGGCGTCGACATCAAGACCGGGGAGGGGAACGTCGGTCTGATCACCTACATGCGGACCGATTCGACCAACCTTTCCGCCGAATCCGTGCGGAACGTTCGGGATCTCATCGCGGCGCAGTACGGCGAGCGGTACCTTCCGCCGCAGCCCAACCGCTATGGAAATCCCCGCAAGGCGCAGGAAGCCCACGAGGCCATCCGCCCCACCGACCC
>Ga0129299_1000958_pt1 | contig 19294 bp, 22 predicted proteins | sample ConPoolayeCmetaG_FD_94477 | JGI IMG/M metagenome (GOLD analysis project Ga0129299, IMG submission 94477) | Hot spring microbial mat communities from California, USA to study Microbial Dark Matter (Phase II) - Cone Pool mat layer C metaG ...
ATGCCGCCCAGATGGGTTCGCAGGGTTCGGGCACGGAGTGGACCGAGTGATGAGTTCGGCTTTGCAGACAGGCGGGCATCCGGAAGCCGTCACGCAGCGCGAGCGGGAGCTGGCGGGCATCATCGACGCCTACAGCCGGGTGACCGACCAGCTCAAGGAGTCGCACGACCGGTTGCGGGAGGAGGTGACCCGGCTGCGCGACGAGCTGAGCCGCAAGAACCGGATGCTGCGGCGCCGTGAGCGGCTGGCGGCGCTGGGCGGGCTGGCGGCGGGCCTGGCGCACGAGATCCGCAACCCGCTGGGGGGCATCCAGATGTTCGCCTCGCTGCTGGCCCGGGACGTGAGCGACCGCCCGGAGTGCCTGCGGCTGCTGGACAGGATCACCCGGGGGGTCCGTTCGCTGGAAAAGATCGTGACCGACGTTCTGGATTTCGGCCGGCCGGCCGAGCCGGTGCCGGGGCCGGTTCGGCTGGAGGGGCTGGTGCGGGAGACGGTGGACCTGGCCGCGGCCCGGGCGGCCGAGGCCGGCGTGCGGGTGGAGCCGGGCCGTATCGCCGGCGGGGTGGAGCTGGTGACCGACGGCGGACTGCTGCAGCGGGCGCTGCTGAACCTGCTGCTCAACGGGATCGACGCGGCGGCCTCCGGGCCGGCGCGGCCCGGCGGCCCGTGGGTGAAGGTTCAGGCCCGGGTGTCGGGGGGGCTGGCGGTGCTGGCGGTGCGGGACAACGGGCCGGGGATTCCTCCGGAGCTGGTCGAGGAGGTCTTCAACCCGTTCTTCACCACCAAGGACCACGGCACCGGCCTGGGGCTGGCGATCGTGCACCAGATCGCCGAGTCCCTCGGCGGGGGCGTCCGGGCGGGCGCTCATCCCCGGGGCGGCGCGGTGTTCACTTTGACGGTGCCGCGGGAGCTGCCGGGGGCTCCGGCGTCGAGCCGCGCGGCGGGCTGAGTTCCGCCGGGCGGGCAGGAGGATGACGGCATGGCACGGATCGTCGTGGTGGACGACAACGAGATGCTTCGCGAGTCGGTGGTCGAGGCGCTGCAGCGCGAGGATCACCAGGTGGCGGCTTTCGCCGACCCGGCCGAGGCGCTGAAGGCGGTGCGGACCGGGGCCTGCGACTGCGTGGTCAGCGACCTGAAGATGCCGGGGATGGACGGCGTGACGCTGCTGCGCGAGGTCCGGGCGGCCGGCAGCGAGGCGGCGTTCATCCTGATGACCGCCTTCGGCACGGTGGACACCGCGGTGGCGGCGATGAAGCTGGGGGCCTTCGACTACATCCAGAAGCCCTTCGACGCCGAGCGGCTGTGCATGCTGGTGGAGCGCGCGGTGCAGACCGTCTCGCTGCGGAGCGAGAACGAGGCCCTGCGGCGTTCGCTGACCGACGGCGGGCCGCGGGAGATGGTCGGGGATTCCGTCTGCATGCGCCGCCTGCGGGACACGATCGCCCGGGTGGCGGCCAGCAGCAACACGGTGCTGATCCAGGGCGAATCCGGCACCGGCAAGGAGCTGCTGGCCCGCGCGATCCACGAGGCCTCGCCGCGGCGCGAGCGGCCGATGCTGTGCCTGAACTGCGCCGCCCTCTCGGGCAACCTGCTGGAGAGCGAGCTGTTCGGACACGAGCGCGGCGCGTTCACCGGCGCCGACCGCACCCGCAAGGGGCGTTTCGAGCTGGCCGACGGCGGCACGCTGCTGCTGGACGAGGTCAGCGAGATCCCGCCTTCGCTGCAGGCCAAGCTGCTGCGGGTGCTGCAGGAGCGGCAGTTCGAGCGCGTGGGCAGCAGCATGACCCGGGCGGTGGACGTGCGGGTGATCGCGACCACGAACCGCAACCTCCAGGACTGGGTGGCGCGGAAGCGCTTCCGGGAGGACCTGTTTTTCCGGCTGAGCGTGCTGCCGATCGCGGTCCCGCCGCTGCGCGAGCGGCGCGAGGACGTGCCGGCGCTGATCGACCACTTCCTGACCCGGGCGGCGGCGCGGGCCGGCCGGGCGCGGCTGCGGGTGGACGAGCAGGCGATGCGGATGCTGGTCGATTACGACTGGCCGGGCAACGTGCGCGAGCTGGAGAACCTCTGCGAGCGGGCCACGGTGCTGGTGCGGGACGGGATCCTGACGGCGCCGATGGTCGCGCCCTGGCTGCAGCCGATCCACCGTGCCGAGGGCTTCGAGGCTCCGCTGCGGCCCGGGCACATCCTGGAGGACATGGAGCGGCAGCTGATCGAGCGGACGCTGCGCGAGCACCAGGGGCACCGGGCCCGGACGGCGGCGGCCCTGGGCATCGGGGTGCGCACGCTGGGGCTCAAGCTCAAGCAGTGGCGGCAGCAGCCGGCCGGGCTGCAGGCCTGCAGTGCCGGCCGGTGAGGGCCCGCCGGCGGGCGCGGTTTCTGCGCCTCAGGCGCAACATCCGCCGGCCCGGGCGGGCCGGGGCCGGCGATTCCGGGGCCGGCAGGCGGCTGCCGGGGAGTGGTCCGGCGTTTGCAGGGGGCCCGAGGTCCGGGCCGGGCCTGCGCCCGCGGGGCGAGGCCGTCCGGGCCCGGGCGAGAGGACGGACATGTTCTTCCGCGACGTGGTTCAGAGCGGTCCGATTCCGGCGCTGGACCGGATGCTGGCGTTCACCGAGGCCCGGCACCGGGTGCTGACCGACAACATCGCCAACATCGACACGCCGGGCTACAGAACGCGGCGGCTGGACCCGGAGCTGTTCCAGCGGTCGCTGCGGGCGGCGCTGGACGAGCGGCGCGAGAGCGGCTCGGCCGACCTTCACCTGGAGGACACCGGGCAGTCGCGCGACGGCCCGGGGGGGCGGCTGGAGGTCACGCCGGCCGAGGAGCCGCCGGAGAACGTTCTCTTCCATGACCGCACCAACGCCCGGATCGAGCGGCAGATGTCGATGCTGGCGGAGAACGCGATCATGCACCAGACGGCCACCGAGATGCTGCGGATGCGCTTCGAAGGGCTGCTCAAGGCGATCCGCGGGCGGACGACCTGACGCGGGGCACGCGGTTTGGGGCGAAAAGCGGCCCCGGACGCTGGAGCCGGCCGCGGCCGGCGGGCGATGCAGACAGGGCGGGTCGCCGGCGGGGATGTGAACGGGATTCAACGGCATGTTCGGAGCACTGGACACGAGCACGTCGGCCCTGGTCGCCCAGCGGGTCCGGATGGACACGATCATGGGCAACATCGCCAACGCCGAGGCCACGCGCCGGGCGGACGGACGGCCCGGTCCCTACCGGCGGCGGGTGGTGCTTTTCGAGGCCGGCGACGGGAAGGGCGGTCCGGGCGTTCACGTGCGCAAGGTGGTCGAGGATCCGTCGCAGGGACGGATGCGGCTGGAGCCGGGCCATCCGGACGCGATCCGCTCCGGGCGCTGGCAGGGGTACGTGGAGTACCCGAACGTGGACATCGGGACCGAGATGGTCAACGCGATGCTGGCCTCGCGGGCCTACGAGGCCAACATCTCGGCCATCGAGGTGACCAAGGGCATGCTCTCGTCGACCCTGCGGCTGCTGGCCTGAGCGCGGCGCGGGGGGCGGGCTCACGACGGAGATCTGATCGATGCCGGATCCGCTGAGCATTCACGGGCCTGTCGGCGGCGTGCCGCCGGTCCGTCCGCCGCAGGCGGGCGGTGCCGGCGCGGCCGCCGGGCCGGAAGGCAGATCGTTTCGTGACGTGCTGCTGGACAGCCTCCAGGAAGTCCACCGGCTGCAGCAGGAGGCCGCCGACGGCGTGGAGAAGGTGGTGACCGGCGAGACCGATAACCTCGCGGAGGTCTTCAGCGCCGTGCGCAAGGCGGACGTGGCGTTCAGCATGCTCATGGAGATGCGCAACAAACTCATCGACGCCTACCATGAGATCCAGCAGATGCGGGTGTGACGCGCCGGCGGCCTGACCGTCCGGCGCGGCCCGCGGCGCGGGCCCGTCCGGGGGGATCGGCGCGGGGACCGGAACGGCACACACGGCGGCGAGCCGGAGCGCGAAGGTCATGGAGTACCTGCGGAAGCTCATCCTGCAGACCGGGCAGTACCTGGCGGGCCTGAACACCTCGCAGCGGCTGGCGATCGGGGCCTGCGCCGCGGCGGTGGGGCTGTCGATGCTGTGGCTGATCTCCTGGGCGGGCAGTGCCGAGATGGTGCCGCTGCTGGACCAGCGGCTGACCGCGGCCGAGGTGGGGCGCATCACCCAGGTGCTGGACGCCGAGCGCGTCCAGTACCGCGTGTCCGGCGACATGATCAGCGTTCCCGCGGCCGACCGGGCGCGGCTCCAGGCCCGGCTGGCCCAGCAGAACGCCCTGCCGGACGACATCAGCATCGGGTTCGACAAGCTGATCGCCAACGGCAGCCCCTGGCTCAGCGCCGACGAACAGAGCTGGCGGCGGGCGGTGGCCAAGGGCAACGAGCTGTCGAAGGTGCTGCGCAACTTCGACGGGGTGCGCGACGCCCGGGTGTTCCTGGACGTCAACGTCAAGCGGCGCATCGACCAGCCGGCGGTGCAGCCCACGGCCAGCGTGTTCGTGAAGCTCGCCCCCGGGACGGAGATGACCAAAGAGCGCGTCTACGGCATCGCCAGCTTCGTCGCCCGGGCGGTGCCGGGGCTGCTGGTCTCCAACGTCGGGGTCACCGACGCGGTGACCGGGGTGAGCCACAGCGTTCCGCGGCCCGAGGACCAGATGGCCTTCGACGACCTGGACGACCGGCAGCAGAAGGAGCGGTACTTCGCGGACCGCATCCGCGACCTGCTGAACAACATTCCCGGCCTGCGGGTGGCGGTTCACGCGGAGCTGAACCCCGAGCTGACCCGGATCACCCGGGAGGAGCACGGCAAACCGGTGCCGACCCGGGAAAGGACCGAGAACACCGAGAGTTCCGAGGTCCCGCCTTCCGGCGAGCCCGGCGTGGTGTCGAACGTGACTCCCAACGCGCCGGTGGCCGCCGGCGGCAGCCGGACGGAGAAGAGCCTCAGCGAGGTGACCTACGACGCCCGGGCGGACAGCACCCGCACGACGATCGAGCGTCCGCGGCACGGCCTGATCAGCCTGTCGGTGGCGGTGAACGTTCCGCGCAGCTACCTGGCGGCCATCTACCGCAAGTCCAACGAGGGCCGGGAACCCAGCGACCAGGAGCTGGCCGGATTCGCCGGCACCGCCGACACCATGACCAAGATCCAGAACATGGTCCAGGGCATCCTGCCGGCGGCCGAGCAGGCCGAGTCGAAGGTGACCGTGGCCTGGTTCCACGACGACGCGTCGGTCGCCTTCGCGGACGTCCTGCAGGCCGGGGTGCCGGCGGGCGTGGTCGACTACGTGCGGGCGTACGGCGGACAGGCCGGTCTGGCGGCCCTGGCGCTGTTCAGCCTGCTGCTGATGCTGCTGATGGTGCGGCGGGTGGGCGAGGGTCCGGTGCTGCCGGGCGAGGAGCCGCCGGAGCCGCGCGGGCTGTTCGGCCGCAAGACCAGGGCCGCCCCGCCGGCGATGGAGGAGTTCGTCGCGTCCCAGCCGGTGGGCGAGGCGGCGCCGTCGGACCAGCTGCTGGTCGGCATGGAGGTGGACGAGAAGACGCTGCACACCCAGAAGATCATCGATCAGGTGGCGGACATGGTGAAGGAAGACCCGCAGATGTCGGCCTCGATCCTGCAGCGCTGGATCGAGCTGGCCAAGAAGTAGGACGTGGCCAAGAAACCGAAACAGACCGCGTCGCCCGAACGCAAGGAGGAAGGATACAGCGGCCTCCGGAAGGTCGCGGTGTTCCTGCTGGCCGTCGGTCCGGAGACCGCCGGCAAGCTGCTCAAGCTGCTGGACCGGGAGACGGTCGAGGAGGTGACGCGCGAGCTGGCCTCGCTGGGGCCGGTGCCCGCGGAGGACCGCCAGGCGATCGTGGAGGAGTTCTACAACGTCGCCCTGGCCAAGCAGTACGCCACCGAAGGCGGGCTGGCCTACGCCCGGGCGGTGCTCGAGCGGGCCCTGCCGCGCGACGAGGCCATGCGGGTGATGCAGCAGATCGAGCACCAGGTGCAGCAGCAGCCCTTCAGCTTTCTCCAGAAGGCCGAGAGCGAGAACCTGCTGACGTTCATGCAGGACGAGCACCCCCAGACCATCGCCCTGATCCTGTCCCACCTGCCGCCGGGCAAGGGGGCCGAGATCCTCGGCGGGCTGGCGCCGGCCAAGCAGATCGAGGTGGTCACCCGGGTGGCCAACATGGAGCAGACCAACCCGGAGGTGATCCGCGAGGTCGAGCACGGGCTGGAGCAGCGGCTCAGCGGCATCATGTCGCAGCAGTTCCAGAAGGTCGGCGGGGTCGAGGCGGTCGCGGAGATGCTCAACCTCTCGGACCGGGCGACGGAGAAGGGCATTCTCGAGTCGCTGGAGGCCGAGGATCCCGACCTGGTCGAACAGATCCGCCGGCTGATGTTCGTGTTCGAGGACATCCTGCTGATCGACGACAAGGGCATCCAGACGGTGCTCAAGGAGATCGACCACGACGAGCTCGCCCTGGCCCTGAAGACCGCCAGCGACGAGATGAAGGAGAAGATCTTCAGCAACATGTCGGAGCGCGCCGCCCAGCTCATCCGCGAGGACATGGAGTACATGGGCCCGGTGCGGCTCAGCGACGTGGAGGCCGCCCAGCAGCGGATCGTGGACGTGGTGCGGCGGCTCGAGGACGCCGGCGAGGTCATCCTGCAGGGGCGGGGCGACAGCGACGTGGTCGTCTGACCGGAATCAGGGCACGGAGCGCGCGATGGGCAGGTTTCCCGCGGTGATCAAGGCATCCGAGCTGGCCCGGACCCCCGGCGCGTCGCTGAGCGGCTTCCACTTCAACGACGTGATGGAGGAGGCCCGGCGGCTGGTCGCCGAGGCCCGGGCGAAGGCCGACGCGATGATCGCCGAGGCCCGCAGCCGGGTGGACGAAATCCTGGCCGAAGCCCGCGCCCGGGGTCTGGCCGAAGGCCGGACCGCCGGCCGGGCCGAAGGGCTCCAGCAGGGCCGGGCCGAGGCCTTCGAGGCCGCCCGGCGCGAGTTCGCCGAGCGTCAGGCCCGGCTGGTCGAGGCCTTCACCGCCGCCGTGTCGCGGATCGACGCCGACCGGGCGGCCTGGCTGGCCCAGGGGCGGCACGACCTGATCGATCTGGCGGTGGCCATCGCCGCCAGGGTGGCCGTGCACGTCGGCGCCCGCCACCGCGAGGTGGTGCTGGCCAACCTCGAGGAGGCCGTGCGGCTGGCCGGACAGCGGACCGACGTGACCATCGCGGTGAACCCGGCCGACGCCGAGACGGCGCAGATGTTCGTCGATTCGCTCCGCGACCTGCAGGAGCACTGGCAGAACGTGCGGGTCGTGGCCGAACCGGAGGTTTCCCCCGGCGGCTGCTACGTGAACTGGGGCAGCGGGGCCGTCGACGCCACGCTGGAGACCCAGCTGGAGCGGATCCGGGCCGAGCTGCTGGCGGCCGACGACGCCGCCGGCATCCGGGAGGACGATGCGGGCTCATGAACGCCTTCGCGGCCGAGATCGAGCGCGTCCGGCGGATGGTCGCCCCGGCGCTGGTCGGGCGGGTCAGCGACGTGGCCGGCCTGACGGTGTCGGTCACCGGGCTGCCGGCGCCGATCGGGACGATGTGCCGCGTCGAGCTGCAGTCCGGGCGGGCGGTCGAGGCCCAGGTGGTGGGTTTCCGCGACGACAAGGCTCTGCTGATGCCTCTGCGGGACACGCTGGGCGTGGCCCGGGGGGACAAGGTGCTGGCTCTGCCCGGCGAGGCCCGCGTGGGCGTGTCCCAGACGCTGCTGGGGCGGGTGGTCGACGGGCTGGGGCGGCCGATCGACGGCGGACCGCGGCTGTACGCCGAGGCCCGTTACCCGGTGTGGCGGGCGGCGCCGAAGGCCCTGGCCCGCCGGCGGATCGTCAAGCCGCTGTCGACGGGCATCCGGGCGCTGGACGGGCTGGTCACCGCCGGGCTGGGGCAGCGGATCGGGCTGTTCGCCGGCACGGGGGTGGGCAAGAGCGTGCTGCTGGGGATGATCGCCCGCTACACGGCCGCAGACGTCAACGTCGTGGCCCTGATCGGCGAGCGCGGGCGCGAGGTGAGGGACTTCATCGAGAAGGACCTGGGCCCCGAGGGCCTGCGGCGCAGCGTGGTGGTGGTCAGCACCTCCGACGAGTCGCCGGTGCTGCGGGTCCGGGCGGCGTTCACGGCTACGGCCATCGCCGAGTACTTCCGCGACCGCGGGCGCCACGTTCTGCTGCTGATGGACTCGCTGACCCGCATGGCCATGGCCCAGCGCCAGATCGGGCTGGCCGCCCACGAGCCGCCGGCCACCAAGGGTTACACCCCCAGCGTGTTCGGCCTGATTCCGCAGCTGGCCGAGCGCGCCGGACAGACGGAGGCCGGCAGCATCACCGCGTTCTACAGCGTGCTGGTGGAGGCCGACGACATCAACGACCCCGTCGGGGACGCGACCCGCGGCGTGCTGGACGGGCATGTGTGGCTCTCGCGGGCCCTGGCCGCCCGGGCCCACTATCCGGCGATCAGCGTGCCCGACAGCATCAGCCGGGTGATGCCCGACGTGGTCGACGAGCAGCAGACCGCCGCGGCCCGCACCGTGCGGCGGGCGCTGGCGACCTGGGCGGAGGTCGAGGACCTGGTGAACATCGGGGCGTACGCGGCGGGCTCGAATCCGGCGGTGGACGCCGTGATCCACGCCCGGCCGGCGATCCTGGCCTATCTCCAGCAGGGGCTCAAGGAGCGGGCGACGCTGGAGGAGGCCCGCAGCCGGCTGATCGCCCTGGCCCAGCAGATCGACGAGACCGCCGAGCGGCTCGCGCGCGAGCGGACGACGCCGCCGGCCGCGCGGGCCGCGGGCGCGGCGACGCGAACCGCCCCGGGGCCCTGAAAGGAAACAGCAGACCATGGCCAGGCGCTTCGTGTTCCGGTTCGAGACCATGCTGCGGCTGAGGCGGCAGCGCGAGGACGAGCGCAAGCGGGTCGTCGCCGAGCGGCTGCGGCAGATTGCCCGGGTCGAGGACCGGCTGGCGTCCCTCCACCGCCAGCTGCGCCAGGAGGCCGAGGCGATCCGCGCCGCCCAGCAGCCCGGGCGGATGGACATGCAGATGGCCGTGCGCCACCGGGGCTGGATCGGACACCTGCACCGGGCGGTGCTGGAGGCCCAGGGCCAGCTGCGCGGGCTGGAGGCCCGGCTCGCCCAGGAACGGGCGGCGCTGGCCGAGGCCGCCCGGCTGCGCCGCGTCCTGGAGAAGCTCAAGGAGCGGCGCCGCGAGCAGTTCATGCAGGAGCAGGAGCGGATCGAGACGCGGGCCGCCGACGACCTGAACACCGTGCGCTACGTGTTCGAGGAACTGCAGGAGCCGTCGCCGACGTGAAGGCCGCACGATGCTGAAGCGAATGTATCACATGCTGGCGCTGCTGGCGTTCATCAACCTCTTCGCGGTCGCCGGGCTGGTCGGCTACCTCGTGGCCACCGGCCGGCTCGACGGCACGCGGATGCGGCAGATCGGGATCGTGCTGCGGGGCGAGTTCCCCGAGCCGCCCCCGCCGTCCACGCAGCCGGCGGCTCCGGAGGAGGCCCCGATCCGCTCGCGGGCGGAGATCGCGGCCATCCAGGCTCAGCAGAAGTACTGGGCCCTGGTGGCCGAGCGGCACGAGCGGGAGATGTCCGACCGCAAGAGCGTCAACCAGAACATCCGGCTGGAGGTCGACCGCGAGCTCGAGGAGATCGCCCGCCGGGAGAAGCGCTTCGAGGAGGAGAAGAAGAAGGTGCTGGAGCAGGCCGGCCAGAGCGGGTTCACCCAGGCGCTGGAGATGTACTCCAGCATGAATCCCAAGCTGGCCAAGGACGTCCTGTCGACCAGGAAGGACGCGGACGTCATCCAGCTGTTTCTGCAGATGGACCCGATGAAGCGGCGCAAGATCATCGACGCGTGCAAGACGCCCGAGGAGCGCGCGTGGGTCGGCCGCATTCTCGAGTCGGTGCAGAAGCTCAACGACGAGCTGAGCAGGCGTGAGGGCTCGGGAGGATCCTGACCCCCTCGGAATCGCGCAGCTACCGACGGTCGGCGGCGTGGAAGGTCCGCGCGTCCGGGTGTGTGTCGATGTCTCCCGTGGAAGCCACAAGGGGCGGATCTTCCGCGCCGGCTCCGGCGGCGCGCCCTGCCGCCTCCGGGGCTCCGGCCGGCGAGCGGTTCATGGAGTTCGCCGCCCTGCTGGAGGCGGTTCACCGCGAACTGCGACCCCTCGACGACATCCCCGGCCGGCGCGCCGACCAGGCCGCCGGCGCGGCCCGACAGCGGCTCCGGGCGACGGGCGTTTCCGTGCCCGGCGACCGGCGGGCCGTAGAAGTGGTCCGGGAGGATCGCCGCGGCCGGGATGCCCGCGAGGCGATGTCCCCGGCCGACGATCGACGCCTCGGCCGCCAGGACCGCGGGGGCGGACGGATCGCCGCCGACGAGCCGCCCGGGCCGGAGTCCGGGGCCTCCGCCCGGACCGCCGAGCCGGACTTCCGTCAGGAGTCGCCGGATGCGCGGCGCGTGGATTCGCCCGCGCCGGCGGAGGGTCTGGACGGCCGGGCCGCCGGTTCGCCGCCGCAGGAGGTACCGTCCGCAGCCCAGCCGGCTGCCGCGACCGCGGCCCGGGGGGGTGGCGGCGCCCCGCAGACAGGATCCGGGCCGCCGGAGGCCCAAGCCGTCGGGCAGTTCACGGGTGGGCGGCTCAGCGGCCCCGTCGGCGGCACCGTGCCGCAGGCCTCCCCGGCGGACGCGCGGTTTTCAGCGGTTTCCGCCGGGCCAACGGGTGCCCAGACGGCCGGCACGGGCGTCCGCCCGGCGCCTCAGGGTGGGCCCACGGCGTCCGGGGCGGCCGAGGCTGCACCCCGCCAGCCGGGGGAGGGTTCGCCGTTCCGCACGGTCTTCGAGGCGTCGTCGCGGGCGCGCGGCGGAGTCGGGCGTGCCGGCGGTTCCGCCCAGCCCGAGGGCAAGGCCGCCGGTGAGGTGGACCTGCGCGAGAACGGAGCGATCGAGCGACTGGCCCGCGTGGTTCGCAGCCAGGCCGGCGCCCGGAACGGCAAGCTGGTGCTGCACCTGGATCCGCCCGAGCTGGGGCGCGTGCGGGTCGATGTGCGGCTCCACGAAGGGGCCTTGAGCGTGACGCTGGAGGCCGAACGGGAAGCCGGCCTCCAGGCGGTGCGCGACCACCTGGAAGAACTCCGGCAGGCACTGGGGCGACAGGGCCTGCAGGTCGATCGCCTGGACGTCGAACTGCGGGCCCCGGCGACGCGGGACGGCTCGGACGCCGGCGGTTCGGGCGATCAGGGCACAGGCCGCCAGGAGCCGCCTCCCCAGGGGCAGCCGGGAAGCGCTGACCCCCGGGATTCCACCGGCGGATCGCCGTCCGGGGAACCGCGGGAAGGAATGGGTTTCGGTCGGATGGAGAATGAGGTCGGCGAGTGGACGCGTCCGGCGGAGTCGGGCGTGGACCTCGTCGCGTGAACAGGAATCGGCGGCGCCTGCCCCGGCGGAGCGCGGGGCGGGCGGTTCCGGGCCGGCCGGCAGGGAGCCGGAGCCCGCGGCGAACAGACAGGAATGCATCCATGGAAGCATCGGTCATAACTCCGGGGACGAATGTCAGCCTCCGCACCGGCGGCGCGCGCGGCATGGAGGGCATCACTTCAGGGGACTTCATGAACCTGCTGGTGCGGCAGCTGCAGTACCAGGATCCTTTCGAACCCATGACCAACCAGGAAATGATCAACCAGGTGGCCGGGATCCGCGAGCTGGAGATGAACACCCGGCTGAGCCAGCGGCTCGAGCGGCTGACCGATGAGCAGCGGTTCGGCTCGGCGGCGGCCCTGATTGGCCGGCGGGTCAGCGGCACGGTGACCGACGCCGACGGCCGGGCCTACACGCTCAGCGGCGTGGTCCGGGCGGTGCGCTTCACCTCCAGCGGCGAGGCGATGCTCGAGCTGGACACCGGCGAGATTCTGCCGCTCTCGCGGCTGGAGACGGTGACCGACGCCGTCTGAGGCCGGCGTCCCGACCGTCCGCGGCGTCTGAGGCGAATCCGTACCCCGTACCGAGGAGCGACCGCCCATGAGTCTGACATCCGCCATGTTCACGGGCCTGACCGGCCTGTATGCCAACCAGTTCATCATCGATACCTCCGGCGACAACATCGCCAACCTGAACACCACCGCCTTCAAGGGCAACCGGGCGACCTTCGAGAATCAGTTCGTCCACACCCTTTCGGGCGGAACGCCGCCGGGGACGACGACCGGGGGCACGAACCCCAGGCAGATCGGCAAGGGGGTCGCGCTGGCGGCCATCCAGAGGAACTTCACGCCCGGCGCGGTCGAGACCACCGGCGTGCCCACCGACCTGGCGATCGAGGGCGCCGGCTTCTTCGTGGTCGATTCGCCCAACGAAGGGCGGCTCTACACCCGCGACGGAACGTTCCGGCTGGACGCCCTGAACACCCTGGTGACCTCCGACGGCTTCAACGTGCTGGGATACGGCGTCGACGGCAACTTCCAGATCGACCGCAGCACGCTGACCCGGCTGCAGATCCCGCTGGGTTCGATGGGCATGGCCAAGGCCACGAGCAACGCCTTCTTCGACGGCAATCTCAACGCCAACGGCACGATCGCGACCCAGGGCAGCGTCCTGCGCTCCCAGGAACTGCTCGGCGCCGGAGGCGTGCCGGCCACCGCGGCGACGCTGCTGACCGACCTGCAGGACGCGGCCAGCCCCGGCGTGCCGCTTTTCGCCGCCGGAGATGTCCTGACCTTCGCCAACGTGAAGAAAGGCGGCCGGCAGCTGCCGCAGCGGACGCTGACCGTGACCGCCGCGACCACGCTGGGCGATCTGGCCACCGCGATGCAGAACCACATGGGCATCTCCCAGGACCCGGCCGCCGGAGGCACCCCCGGCGTGACCATCGATGCCAACGGCCGGATCCTCATCCAGGGCAATTCCGGCGAGGACAACGCCCTGGAGCTGGATCTCTCGGCCATCCGCAGCAGCAATGTCGGTTTTCCGGCGCCTTTCATGTTCACCGAGACCCAGGCGGCCAACGGCGAGAGCGTACACACCAGTTTCATCGCGTTTGACTCGCTGGGGACGCCGGTGCAGGTGGGCCTGACCATGGTGCTGGTCAACAAGACCAACGCCGGCCAGACCTGGCGGTTCTACGCCGACAGTTACGACGACACCGACGCCAGCCCGGTCCTGGGAGACACCGGCACCATCAGCTTCAACAACGACGGCCAGGTGACCAACGTGACCAACAATCGGATCCGGATCGACCGTGCGGCCACCGGGGCCCTGACCCCGCTGGTCATCGACCTGGATTTTTCGCGGATGACCGGGCTGACCACCGAGGACTCCACGGCGGTCATGACCCTCCAGGACGGATTCACCACCGGTTCGCTGACCAGCTTCTCGGTGGGGTCCGATGGGGTGATCACCGGCACGTACAGCAACGGGCTGACCCGTCCGCTGGGTCAGGTGGCCGTGGCCACGTTCACCAACCCCGAGGGGCTCCTGCTGGGGGCCAACAACATGTACTACGTGGGGGCGAATTCCGGGCAGCCCCGGATCACCACCCCGGAATCCTTCGGGGCGGGTCGGATCGTGGCCGGCAGCCTGGAAATGAGCAACGTGGACCTGACGCGCGAGTTTATCGGACTCATCACCGCGACGGCGGGCTTTTCGGCCTCCGGGCGGGTGATCTCGACCTCCAATGATCTCCTCAACGAATTGCTGCTCATAGCCCGATAAGACATGGGGCAGCGCGCGGCAGAAGGCCGATCGGAGGCGCAGCCCGGGACGGGCTTCGCGTCCGGGGAAGGGCCCACGGGGGTGCGGGCTTCTTGATCAAGCTGACGCGGCTCAACGGCAACCGGTTCGTGGTCAACGCGGAGCTGATCCGCACGATCGAGGAGCGTCCGGACACGACGCTGGTGCTGGTCAACGGTGAGACGCTGATCGTGCGGGAGAGCCTGGATGAGGTCGTGGCCCGGGCCGTGGAATACGGGCGGATGATCCGGGCCTTCAGCCCCTGACGGGTTTTCGGACCTCCGGGGGCGACAAACACGTGAACAGCCCCGGTGCAAGGGTCGATGAGAGCACCGGGGCCGGACCCTGCGCGGATCGGACGGGGTTTGAGGGTGCATGGAGGCGTGGTGATTGACCGCATGATGCTGGTCGTCGGGGCCGCGGTGGGGGGGCTGCTGGCCTGGCTGATGGTCGGGGGCGCCGGCAGGTCGGCCGACGTGTTCTGGCAGACCCCCGCGGCGCTGTTCGTGCTGGCCGGAGCCGGGCTGGTGTCGCTGGCGTCGTGCCCGGCGCTGACCTGGCGTTCGGCCGGGAGCGTGCTGCGGCGGGCCCTGGCTCCGCGGCGGGACCGGGTCCGCACGACCGTGCTGACGATGATCGCCCTGGCGGACATCGCCCGCCGGGACGGCCTGCTGGCGGTGGAGCGGCATGTCCGGACGATGGACGACCGCTTCCTGCGCCGGGCGATGCTGATGGCCATCGACGGCACCGACCCGCGGGTGATCGAGTCGGTCATGCGGGCGGAGATGGAGGCCATGGACCTGCGGCACACCTGCGGGCGGGCCTGGCTGGAGTCGATGGGCCGGCTGGCTCCGGCCTTCGGGATGATCGGAACGCTGATCGGGCTGGTGGTGATGCTCGGGCGGCTGGACGACCCCGGGCGGATCGGCCCGGGCATGGCGGTGGCCCTGCTGACGACCCTGTACGGGCTGATCGCCTCGCACCTGTTGTGCTACCCGCTGGCCAGGCGGCTGGCGCACCACAACAGCGACGAGCTGCTGGACCGCACCGTCGCCCTGCAAGGCGTGCTGGCCCTGCAGGCCGGCGACAGCCCCCGGCTGGTGGCCGAAAAACTGAGCGTGTACCTGCCGGTCTCGGCCGGGACCGACGAGTTCGTTCCGTCCCCGCCGCCGGAGGAAGCCTCCCCGGAGGATGTGCCGGCCCAGGCCGGGGCCGGCAGGTCGGAGGCCGCCGCGGTCGAGGCCGCGGGCCGCCGCTCGCGGGACGGCCGGCTGGCCGAGGCGGCCTGAGGACCGCGGATGTTCTGGACGCACCGGCTCCGGGAGCCGCAGGATGAATCGTGGGCGCTGCCCTTCGGCGACCTGATGTCGCTGCTGCTGGCGGTGTTCGTGATGATCGCGGCGATGAGCGAACTGCGGCCCGGCGCGAAGTTTGATTCGGTTCGCCAGGCGGTCCGGGGTGCGTTTGGATTCCAGGAGCCGGTCGGCGGCGCGGTCTCCGCGGACTCCGCGGCGGCTGGGTCGCAGTCGGGTGCGGCCACGGGACTGCTGTCGGCCCTGGAGGCCGCGGGCCTGGCGGGCGGTCCGACGGAGGTCCGGCTGCTGGGCGAAGACGACCGGTTGCTGGCTCCCTGCCGGGTGGAGTCGCTGGGCGACCGGCTGGTCCTCAGGCTCGAGGGCGAGCCGTTGTTCGGGCCGGCCGGGGCGACATTGACGCCGCCGGGTCTGCAGGCGGTCCGGCAGCTGGGGACCCTGCTGGCCGAGGGGTCCTGCCGCCTGGAGGTCTGCGGGCTGGTGGCCTCAGCGGAAGCCGCCGGGCCGGCTGCCGGAGACCGGGCCGACCTGGGGCATCGACGGGCCAGGGCGGCGGCGGAGGTTCTGACGGCCGCGGGCGTGTCCGCAGGCCGGATCCGGGTCAGTTCCTGGATCGCCGGCGGCCCGCCCGGAGGGGAAGACGCGGCCTCCGGCGGCGGGCTGGAGATCGTGATGTACGCCGAGGGCCGCGGTTCCGGATGGTGATGATCGCCGAGAAAGCGTGGATGTGATATGGCGGAAAAGGGCAGTGAGAAGGGCGCGGAGGAGGTTCAGCAGGCTTCGCCTCCCGCCGGTCGCAGAAAGCTGATGATGCTGGGCCTGCTGGCGGGGGTCATGCTGGGCGAGGCCCTGGTGGTTTTCGTCCTGGTCAAGACGTTCATGGTGCCTCCGCCCTCGCCGGCCGAGGCCGCCGGCGTCTCCGGCACGCTGAACCCCGCCGAGGGCCAGCAGGCCGTCGGAGACGCCGAAGTCAAAGTGGCCCAGCTGCGGGCCCAGAACAACAAGACCCCCAGGACGGTGGTCTACGACCTGACCCTCTACGCGGTGGTGTCCGAATCCGACCGCGAGGCCTTCACCAGGCTGGTGGAGGCCAACAAGGCCCGGATCGAGGACCGCTTCACCCGGGTGGTGCGGAACATGGACCCGGAGCGGTTCACCGAGCCGGACCTGGCCACGCTGCGGAACCAGTTCAAGTTCGAGCTGGACCGGATGACCGAGAAGGAAGGGATGATCAAGGAAGTGCTCATTCCCTCGGCCAGCGTGCTGCGGGATGACTGATCACCCGTGGGCGGCGGGGCCCCGGGCGCCCCGGAATCGCGGGGCGATGGTGTCGAGATGGCCGACGACGGCGTTCTCAGTCAGGACGATATCAACGCGGCGCTGGCCGAGGCCGGACTGACGGCGGAAGCGGCCGGTCCGTCGACCTCCGACGCCGACGGCGCCTCAGCCGGCGGCGACGAGGGCCTCAGCCAGGCCGACATCGATGCGGCGCTGAACTCCGCCGCGGCCGGGGTGCCGGACGCGCGGGTGGACTCCTCGGGCCGGCCTTTCGACGAGGTGGCCGCCGCGATGGCCGCGGCGATCGAGGCCGAGAATGCCGCGTCGCCCCGGCCGGCGCCCGCGCCGATGCCGCCCGGCGCGGTGCGGATGAGCATTCCGGAGCTCGATCCGGGGCCCGGTTCGCCACATGTCGAGCAGGGCATCGATCTGCTCCGCGACGTCGAGCTGAACGTCAAGATCGAGCTGGGCCGGACGCGGATGATGGTCGAGGACGTGCTTCGCCTCGGCGAGGGCTCGGTGGTGGAGCTGGACAAGCTGGCCGGCGACCCGGTGGACGTGTTCGTGAACGACCGGCTCGTGGCCCGGGGCGAGGTGCTGGTGCTCAACGACAACTTCTGCGTGCGGATCAACGACATCTTCAAGGCCGAGGACGAGCCGCAGGCCGGCTGATCGGGACCGGGAGGGTCACGGCGTGGGTTGGGGTCGGGTCTTCGGCTGGTGGATGGTGCTGGCGGCGGCCGTGCCGGCGGCGGCCCAGGTTCCGGCGTCGCTGCCGGCGGCGGATCTGGAGCTGGCTCCGATCGGCGACAGCGGCCGGCTCGGGCTGCCTCACCGGGACGTGCTCTCGATCGCCGGCGAGGCTTCCGGCCCGGCGGCCGCCGACCCGCCGGGCACCGGCGCTCCGGCCGATGCGACGGAAGGCGACAGGCGGGTCGTCGAGCGGCGTCCGGCGCCGGGCCCGGCTCCGCAGCCGGCTTCCGAGGAGTCGGCGGTGGCTCGTCGCGAGTCCCGCGGCGGCGTCTGGCGTCTGAAGGACCTCTTGCCGCTGGCGGTGGTGCTGGCGGTCATCGCGGCGGCGGCGATGCTGGTTCGCCGGTACCTGCCTTCGCGGGGGCTGCTGATCGGCACGGGAGGGCTGCGGGTGGTGGCCCGCGTGCCGCTTTCGCCGCGTCAGAACGTGGTGCTGGTGCGCATGGGGCGGCAGCTGGTGCTGCTGGGGCAGTCGCCCGAGCAGATCACGCTGCTGACCACGGTGACCGACCCCGAGCAGGTGGCCCTGCTGCTGGGGGAACTGGAGGGCGCCAGGCGGGACGCCGGGACCGGGGGTTTCGGCAGGGTCATGGAAGCCGAGGCCTCGGCCTATCCGGGCGGGGAGGAGGGCGGCCCGGAGCCGGATGATCCGGCGGCGCGGGCCCACGGGCAGCTGACCACGCTGCTGCAGAAGGTCCGCCGGCTGACCGGGTCCCGGGGATGAACGACGGCGGCCGCCGGGGCAGGCCGCCGCAGGACAGCAAGACGGCGCGACGGAGTTGCGCGTGACCGGCAGGCATGGAGCCACATCTCGCTGGGCGGCGGCGGCGCTGGCGCTGCTGCTGGCCGCGCCCGCGGCCCCGGGGCAGGTCCGCGCCCCGGATGCCCCGATCGACAACACGCTGGTCCCGGACCTCAGCCAGGTCGTCCCGGTGGCCACCACCCGGGAGGGGGTCAGCGCCACGCTGAAGATCCTCGTGATCATGACGGTGCTGATGCTGGCGCCGTCGATCCTGATCATGACCACCAGCTTCACCCGCATCCTCATCGTGCTGGCCCTGCTGCGCCAGGCGCTGGGCACCCAGCAGCTGCCGCCGAGCCAGATTCTCACCGGGATCGCGCTGTTTCTGACCTTCCTGATCATGGCCCCGACCTACGAGCGGATCTACGACGAGGCCGTGCGGCCGTGGCTGGACAACGAGCCGGGGATGACCCAGGAGCGGGCCCTGGCCATCGCCGACCGCCACATGCGGGAGTTCATGTTCGCCCAGATCGAGCGGGCCGGCGACGAGGAGGACATCTATCTCTTCGTGGAATACGCCCGCAAAGAGCCGGTGCCGGCGGACCAGACGCTCACCCGCGGCGAGGTCCGCACGATGGTGCTGATCCCGGCCTTCATCCTCAGCGAGCTGAAGACCGCGTTCATCATCGGTTTCCGGTTCTATCTGCCGTTCCTGGTGATCGACATGGTGATCGCGACGGTGCTGATCTCGATGGGCATGCTGATGCTGCCGCCGGTGCTGATCTCGCTGCCTTTCAAGCTGCTGCTGTTCGTGATGGCCGATGGCTGGCACCTGGTGGTGGCCTCGCTGATGATGGGTTTCGCGTGACGGTCCGCCGGGGGGCCTTTCCCCGGCCTGCAGGTGAAGACGCGCATGGACGTGAACGAAGGACTGGACCTGGCCCGCGACGCGATGGTGATGGCGCTGATCATCTCGGCGCCGGTCATGGGCATCGGCATGGTGGTGGGGCTGGTGATCTCGCTGGTCCAGTCGATGACCCAGCTGCAGGAGCAGACGCTGAGTTTCGTGCCCAAGATCGTGGCCATGATCGGGCTGGCCCTGGTGCTGGTTCCGTGGCTGGCCACGCTGATGCTGGAGTACGCGACGGAGATGTTCGGCCGGCCGCCGTTCTGACCGCCGGCCGGCGGGGGTGTTCCCGGATGCCGTGGTCGCTGGCCGAGTTCTATCTGCTGCTGCCGGCGTTCATGCTGGTGCTCAGCCGGGTGGCCGGGCTGGTGCTGGCCGCGCCGCTGTTCGCCAGCATCCTGCTCCCCATGCGGGTGAAGGTCCTGCTGTGCTGCGCCGTCAGTCTGGCGGTCTTCCCGATGGTCGCCGGGCAGGTCCGGGTGCCGGTGACCCTGGCCACGGCCGTCGTCGGCA
>Ga0129299_1000959_pt1 | contig 19293 bp, 15 predicted proteins | sample ConPoolayeCmetaG_FD_94477 | JGI IMG/M metagenome (GOLD analysis project Ga0129299, IMG submission 94477) | Hot spring microbial mat communities from California, USA to study Microbial Dark Matter (Phase II) - Cone Pool mat layer C metaG ...
AAGTCCGATTTTCAGGACTAGAAATTATTGATATATAGCTTAAATAACTTGTTTCCTGCTTTTTTAAAGATAAATTTCTGAGAATCCCTCAAGGCCGTTTATGCTTCCACCTACGAGGTGGACATAACGTCCACCTCGTAGGTGGAAGTTTTGCAGGTCCGGTTTTTCAAACTTTACTCAAATTATTTTAACATGCCAGCATTTTAATATTCTAACATGATAAATTTTAGATAAATTTAGAAGGAATTAATTATGCTTAATCAACAAATTGAACCATTGCTTGTTATTTTTGTTTTAACATCGCTAGCTTTTATTGTTTCGATGGTTATTACGCCGTTTTTTACAACCTTTCTTTATAAATTTAAGTTGGGTAAAAAAATTCGAGCTACAGGATCGACGCCAGTTTTTTCTGAAATGCATAAGGGGAAAGAGGGGACGCCGACTATGGGAGGGTTGTTAATCTGGATGACCGTTTTGGTTTTGGCTTTTGCTTCGCATTATCTTTTCCCAATAATAGCCAGATTAATAGGCAATAAATCTATCGCGGATTTTATCACGCACTTGGATTTTTTAAGCCGATCGCAGACCTGGTTGCCGCTTTTTTGTTTAGTTGCAGTTGGAATCCTGGGAGCTATCGATGATTTGCTCAATATCAAGCTTGGAGGAGGACTAAGGGGAAGACACAAAATGCTTTGGTTGATTTTAATTGGGGCAATTGGCGCATGGTGGTTTTATTCAAAGCTGGGCTATGACAGTATTCATGTGCCCGGCGTTGGAGATTTTATCATCGGTTTTTGGTATCTTCCTTTGTTTATTCTTGTAATCGTCGCTACCGCTAATGCTGTCAATCTGACAGACGGGCTTGATGGTTTGGCTGGCGGTTTGCTTGGATCCGCTTTTGCGGCTTTTGCAGCCATCGCTTATATCCAGGGGAACTTTGGAATCGCTGCTTTTTGCGGCGCGATAGTCGGCGCTTTACTTTCTTTTTTATGGTTTAATATTCACCCGGCGCGATTTTTTATGGGAGATACCGGGTCTTTGGCGCTGGGCGCGACTTTGGGTGTGATTGCGGCGCTTTTAAACAGCATTTTAGTTCTTCCGATTATTGGATTTATTTTTGTTTTTGAAACAGCCTCTGTGATTTTGCAAGTTTTTTCCAAGAAAGTTTTTAAGAAAAAAATTTTTCGTTCTGCCCCCATCCACCATCATTTTCAGGCCCTAGGTTGGCCAGAGACCAAGGTGACAGAGAGATTTTGGGTTATCGGAGTGGTGATGGCGGTGATTGGATTGGTGATCGGATTGATTGGGGGAGGAACATGATAAAATCATCCAAACAATCCGAATATATTCGAACTCTTTAAATATTGCGAAATATAAACTTGATTTGTGGTCTGCAGATAAATTTATAGATTAGGATTATGCTCGATTTCAAAAATAAAAAAGTAGCAGTGGTGGGATTAGCAAAAACAGGGACAGCCCTGATCAAGTTTTTGTTGGCCAAAGGGGCTAAAATCACAGCGCTTGATAAAAAAATCAAAGAAGAGCTTGGTGATGTTTATAAAGAGCTTGAGGGACTTTTGGTTGATTTTCGTCTTGGCCAGAAGTATCTTGAGGGTTTGGAAAAATTTGATTTTATTTTTATTTCTCCCGGAGTGCCCGCGGATTTGCCGCAGTTGGAAGAAGCGCGCAAACGGGGGCAGAGGATTAGTTCGGAAACAGAATTGTTTTTTGATCTTTGCCCCGGTAAAATTATAGGGATTACAGGAACCAATGGGAAAACCACAACAGTAACCCTGATAGCAGAGTTGCTAAAGTCAGAAACTCGAGATCCAAAAGCTAAAACGAATTCCCAATCAAAAGTTCCAATTCCAAAATTCGAAGTTTGGGTGGGGGGGAATATCGGGGAGCCGTTAATAGAGATGGTTGAGCAAATAAAACCAGACGACCTTGTGGTGCTGGAGCTTTCATCGTTTCAGCTGGAAAATTTAAAAAAATCACCACAGATTGCTGTGATTTTGAATATTACCCCGGATCATTTGGATCGGCACAAAACCTTTGAAAACTATATTGCCGCCAAAACCAATATCATTAAATATCAAAATAGCACTGATGTGGCGATTTTGAATTTTGATGATCCGGTTACAAGCAAACTTGCGGGAAAAACCGCGGCCAGATTAGTACTTTTTAGTTTAAACAGTAAACTCGACGAAGGGGTTTTTTTGAAAAATAAAAAAATTGTTTCAAGCATCAAAGGGAAAGAGGAGGCGCTTTTGGGATTGGAAGATATTAAAATTCCAGGGGAGCATAACATTTCAAATGTTTTAGCGGCGCTGGCAGTAGCCGATGTTGTAGGGGTGTCTCGCGAAACAATTAAAAGTGTTGTTTCTAATTTTGCCGGCGTGGAGCATCGAATCGAATTTACAAGAGAGCTCGATGGGATAAGATATTATAATGATTCAAAAGCCACTACACCTGATTCTACGATTGCCGCTCTCGAAGCTTTTTCTTCCCCCATTATCCTGATTGCAGGAGGATACGATAAACACGCGGATTTTACGAAATTGGCCGAAAAGATCGTTGAAAAGGTAAAATATTTAGTTTTGCTCGGCCAGACAAAAGATCAAATCGCCGGTGCTGTAAAAATCGCTTTAGAGGAGGTTGGCGGAAAATTTAGGGAATTTCGTCACAATTTTGCCGAAAGCCTGCCTGAGGCGATTCGGCTTGCAAGAGCCAAAGGGGAAAAAGGAGATATTGTGCTTCTTTCTCCGGCCTGCGCAAGCTGGGATATGTTTAAAAGCTTTGAAGAAAGAGGGAGATTATTTAAGGAAATAGTTAACGGATTTTAATAAATATTAAAATCCTAAAATCCGAAATCCGAATTTTTTAAATCCGAAATAAGTTCAAGAGACTAAAATCCAAAATAGTTTTGAAATTCGGAAATTTGGATTTGAATTTGTTTAGAAATTAGTATTAAAGATTGGAAATTTATTGAGGATTTTATTATGCCGCGTGATGTTACTTCCAGCCATGCTCACAAAATTGATCTAATGCTCGCGCTGACAATTTTTGCGCTGGTGATATTTGGTTTGATTATGATTTCTTCGGCTTCAGTGGTTGTAAGCTATGAAAACTTTGGCGTGAATAATTATTATTTGAAACGACAGCTGGTTTCTTTACTTATTGGAATGTCAATTTGGATTTTGATTCAAAATATTAATTATCAGTTTTGGAAAAGATTTGCGAGAACAATTTTCTATATTTCCCTACTGCTTTTGGTTTTAGTTTTTATTCCTGGAATTGGTTTTGGTCATGGCGGCGCTAACAGGTGGATTCATGTGGGACCAATTTTTGTTCAACCGACCGAACTTTTAAAGCTGACTCTGATTTTATTTTTAGCGACTTGGTTTGAGGAAAAACGTTTCGAGGTTCGCGATTTTAAAAGAGTCTTTCTGCCCTTTCTCGGGATATTGGCTTTTATTGGTTTGCTTGTTTTGAAGCAGCCTGATATGGGGACACTTTCTATTATAAGTATCATAGCGTTTTCTGTATTTTTTGTGGCCGGAGCAAACTTTCGGCATCTTCTCGCGGCTTTTGGATGCGGTATAATGTTATTCGGTTTTTTGATTAAGATCGCGCCCTATCGACTTGCAAGGCTGACAATATTTTTGGATCCCGCAAAAGATAGTCAGGGGATTGGTTATCATATTACTCAGGCGATGATCGCTATTGGCTCTGGGGGGCTTTTTGGTCTAGGGTTTGGCCATTCACGGCAAAAGTACAATTATCTGCCAGAGGCGTCGACTGATTCGATTTTTGCCATTGTCGCTGAAGAGTTAGGATTTTTTAGGTCAATGATTGTGATTTTGCTTTTTGCGTATCTGGCTTGGCGAGGTTATAAAGTGGCCAAGCATGCTCCGGATTATTTTGGGAAGTTGGTGGCGACGGGAATTACCACCTGGTTTGCCTTTCAGGCCTTCATTAATATTGCCGCAATGCTCTCGCTGGTGCCTCTGACCGGTATTCCGCTGCCTTTTATAAGCTATGGCGGCTCGAATCTTGTTTTTTCTCTTGCCGCCGCTGGTCTTTTGCTTAATATTTCAAAGTATACTCAGGGAGAAGGTCATTATGAGAGTGATAGTTACTGGTGGCGGAACTGGTGGGCATATTTTGCCAACACTATCCGTCGTAAGGCAACTCGAAGAAAAGCTAGAGGGTAAGGTTCGAATTCTTTATCTCGGGTCTCGGGGCTCGCTTGATCAGAGCTTGGTTCGAGCCGCAGGGTTGCCCTTTCGGGGAATCTTTTCTGGAAAATTAAGACGTTATTGGGCAAGCGATTTTGGCGCTTTTTTGCTTAATGTTGTTGACATTTTCAAAGTTCTGCTAGGGGTGATTCAGGCTTTCTTTATAATTCTTTTTTTTCGTCCGGATGTTATTTTTTCAAAAGGCGGTTTTGTTTCCATTCCGGTAGTTATTTCAGGTTGGTTGCTTCGAATTCCAATGATTGCCCACGAGTCGGATTCTATACTGGGGCTCGCAAACCGGATTGCTTTAAAGTTTATTGCCAAACTCGCTGTAGGGTTTGAGATCGGAAATTATCCTCAGCTTCCCTTGAAAAAATTGATTTTTACGGGCAATCCTTTGAGAGATGATTTAGCCAGCCTTGGTCATTTTTCAAAATTGGCGATTAAAAAAGAAATGGGTTTTAGTAAAGATCTTCCGGTAGTTTTGATAATCGGCGGCAGTCAGGGCGCCAAGCGGATAAATGAGTTGGTAATGGAAATTCTTGCTCGGCTTCTTCCTTACTGCAATCTTCTTCATATCACTGGAAAAGCCGGCTACAAAGAAACTGAAGAAGCGGCTAGCAAAATTTCTCCAAAGTTTAGAAAAAATTATAAGTTTTTTGATTTTGTTGGCGGTGATTATGGAAAATTTTTGAGTGTTGCTGATTTGGTAGTTTCCCGAGCCGGCGCCAATTCGATTACAGAGCTTGCTTGGGCGGGGAAACCCGCGATTCTTATTCCTCTTTCCTCGTCGGCTGGCGAACATCAGACAAAAAACGCTCGGGTTCTTGAACAAAGTGGCGCCGCCGTAGTTCTTGATGAAAAAAAGATAAAATCAGCCGATCTTACAAGGGCAATCTTGGAATTGCTGGCCGATGAAAAAAAATGTCATATCCTTTCGGAGAGGATTAAAAGATTTTTTGAACCCGAAGCCGCTTCAAAAATAGCTTCGGAAGTTATAAAACTGGCCAAAAAAAGAAAAGACTAAAAACCTCTGCAGGCTGCAGAATAAAAAGGCTAAGCCTCTGCTAAAAGCAGAGGCTTAGCCTTAAAAAAACCCCGCAGAGGCTTAGCCTTAAGACAGGCTAGGCAGGAAGTTTTTCTTGTGCTAAAATAGCAATGTTGGGTGAATATCAAATTGAATTTTAATGACTAAAAAATCAAAAAACAAAAAGAAATCTTCTGTTTCTCCCCACTATCATTTGATTGGTATTGGGGGTATTGGAATGAGCGGGATTGCTTTTGTTTTGTTAAACCGAGGGTTTCGGGTGACCGGTTCTGATCTTAAAGAGTCAAAATTAATTAGAAAGCTCAAAGCTTTGGGCGCAAAGGTTTATATTGGTCATGATAAGAAAAATATTGATAAAAGCACGGATCTTGTTGTGATTTCTTCAGCTATTCCGGAAGACAATCCAGAGATAGTTCAGGCTCGAAAATTCGGGATCCCGATAAAAAAACGCTCCGAAATTTTAGGAGAGTTGATGCGTGATAAATTCGGAGTTGCGATAGCCGGGACGCATGGAAAGACCACTACGACGACGATGATTTCTCTGATTTGTGATGAAGCCAAGTTCGATCCAACGGTATTAATTGGCGGGGAGGTGAAAAATATCGGAGGCAATTTTAGCGTTGGCGGAGGCGATTATTTTATTGTCGAGGCCTGCGAGTATGATCGTTCGTTTTTAGATCTTTTTCCAAAAGCCGCCGTGATTACCAATATTGAGGCTGATCATCTTGATTATTATAGAGACTTAAAGGAAATTGTCGCCGCTTTTTCAGAGTTTGTCAGAAAAATTCCAAAGGAGGGTTTGCTTGTTGCTTGTTTTGATGATCCTAATGTTAAAAAAGTAGCCCGCTCGGCTCGCGCCAAAGTTATTAGCTATGGTTTTTCAAAAGGATGCGATTGGCAGGCAGAAATTCAGGAAGTTTTGCCGGGCAAGACTACTTTTATAATTCATAACCACAAGGATTTAGGTCGGTTTACTCTAAAAATTCCCGGCACCCATAATATTCTTGATGCCACCGCGGCAGTGGCGCTAACGATGGCAATCGGAGTTTCGCCAGCGATTGCCAAAAAAGTTTTGGCAAAATTTGCCGGCGCCGATCGTCGCTTTCAGATTAAAGGCAAGAAGGACGGAGTGGTGGTGATTGATGATTACGCGCATCATCCTACAGAAATTCGGGCGACGCTCGCTGGGGCGCGGCAATTTTATCCCCGAGAAAGAATTGTCTGTGTGTTTGAGCCGCACCAATATTCTCGGACAAGGCTGCTGCTTTCCGAATTTGCGCAATCTTTTAATGACGCTGATTTAGTGATAATTCCCGATATTTATCGCGTCCGAGACAGCGATGAGGAAATAAAAAAAATCAACGCCAAGATTTTAGTGGAGAACATTAAAAAATATAATCCTAATGTCAGATACATTGCCAAATATGATGAAATCGTTAAATTTTTACAGCAAGAATTAAAGCCGGGAGATGTTTTATTTACCATGGGCGCCGGGAATATTTATAAAGTGGGCGAAAAGATACTTTTGGAATAAAAGCATTAAATTGGTTGAAAGAGTCAAAAAATTGGGAGATTTTGCCAAAGGTTTTTTAAGAAGAGAATCGATGGAGTCGCGACATAATTTTGAGCGGCTTTTTTGATGCACCAGAGTAGCAAATGGCATTTTTCCCGTCTTACCCTTCGATTGCGCAGGGTTTCTTTGGGCGTCGGGTAGACGGGAAACAAAGGCGGAGGGATAGTTTTTATTTTTCTAACGAGCGCGGCCGAGCCGAAGCACCTTAATTAATGGCCGCTGTGCAGGCAGTCAGTGCTTAACTTTCGGGATTTTATACAAAATTTCGATTTTTAGGATATAATTAAGATGTGGGGAAAGCGGAAAATTATAAAAAATTCAAAAAGATATTTCCTCGGGTCAGGGAGGGGGTTTTTCTGGCGCCTTTTACCACAATGCGGGTCGGAGGAAGAGCAGACTTATTTTTAGAAGCAGAGACAGAAAAAGATTTGATTGAGGCGATTGCGGCCGCCAAAAAATTTGGAATCCCATATTTTATTCTCGGAGGCGGCAGCAATATCATTATTGCTGATAAGGGATTCGGAGGGGTAGTAATAAAAAATCAAAATTCAAAAATCGAAATTCAAAATTACAATTCAAAATCTAAAATTATACAAGCGGCAGCGGGAGTTTTGATGAGCAGACTCGTTCGCCTCGCGGCGGAAAACAATCTTTCGGGGCTAGAGTGGGCAATGGGGCTGCCAGGGACTTTGGGCGGGGCAATCTATGGGAATGCCGGTTGGCCAAAAGAAGGAAGGGCAATTTCAGATGTTATCGAGAAGGTGATGGTTTTAGAAATTCCAAACAAATCCAAAATTTTTAATTCTGAATCCCAAATTAAAATTTTTAAAAATAGTGATTGTAGGTTTGATTATCGGGATAGTATTTTTAAGCATAAAAAAAATTTGATAATTCTTGGAGCAATTTTGAGACTCCAGAAAGGGCAGAAAACCGAAATAAAGAAGAGAATGAATCAGGTTTTGAATTCTCGATTAGAAAAACAGCCGAAAGGTTTTTCTAGCGGTTGCATTTTCAAAAATCAAAAATTAAAAATTAAAAATCGAAAATTATTAAGAAATTTTCCAGAATTAAAAAATTTTTCTAAAAATGGATTTGTCCCCGCTGGCTGGCTGATTGATCAAGTAGGACTGAAGGGCAAAAAAATTGGGGGGGCTAAGATTTCAGAAATGCATGCGAATTTCATTATCAATAAAAAAACCGCAAAGGCTCTTGATATAAAAAAGCTTATAGATTTGACAAAAAGCGAAGTTGCCAAAAAGTTCGGACTTAAATTAGAAGAGGAAATCGAATATTTGGGAGGATAAAGTGCTATTCAGAAAAAAGGCGCCAAAAAGACCAGATCACTTCTGGCGGAAAAAGAAGAAAATAAAATATCGAGCCGAAAGAATCCTTTCGGGCACTCCTGTTTTTGTACCTAAAAAACAAGCTGTTTCTCCGCCGCGACAGATTTCTCCAAGGGCCATTGTGAGGATCTTTTGGGTTTTTTTGGTTCTTTGTTTTATTTATTTTCTGCTGCTTTCTCCGTATTTTAAAATTAAAAATATTTCTGTGACGAATAATAGAGTGATTTTGGCCGAAGAGATTATAAATAAAATAGGACCGAGTGTTATTAATAAAAATATATTTTTGGCCGATCGCGGCATTATCAAAAAGACCTTGGAGAAAGAATTCCCGCGAATTGATTTCGTAAGCATTTTACGGAAGTTTCCCGGCACTATTGTAATTAGAATTTACGAGAAGCCCAGTACGCTTGTTTGGCACACAGGAAACAGCCGCTATTTGCTTGACGCAAAAGGTAATCTTATCGATCGAGTTGAAGGGGATTTGAGAATGCCCGAAGTTAATGATCTGGCTAATGTGCCCGTGGAGATTGGACAGCAAATCGTCACCGAAGATTTTATAGATTTCATTAATCAGCTTGCCAATAAGTTTCCTAAAAAGACCGGTTTTTCGATTAAATCAATCAATGTTGCCGAGACCACTTTTGAGGTTCAGGTAATAAGTGATAAGGGTATTTATTTTCTTTTTGATTCAACGCGCAATCTCGATACTCAATTGAATTATTTGGTGCAGGTACTGGAAACTGCTGGCGGGAATGTCCGAGAGTACGTTGATCTTCGGGTGGAATCAAGGGTGTTTTATAAATAAATTAAAACCGCAAAATGTAAGCGGAAGTAAGATCCGGAACACAACTCAGAATTAAAATTTTATTTTGTCTCGCCTTTCTGTATATTTCTTAGGGGCAAAGTTTGAAAAACCGGACCTGCAAAACTTCCACCTACGAGGTGGACGTTATGTCCACCTCGTAGGTGGAAAAAACGGCAAAGGAAATCACGCTGGGGATACCGCGTAAGCAAGATTCAAAAGACAATTATTCGAAATTAAAAGTTTATTTTGTCTTACGTTTTTGTGCATTTCCATAATTTGTCAATTTTTGATTTTGGGAAATTAAAATTTTGGTTTGTTTAGAAGAGCAGATACTGAGAGAGGATTTTTCAAATGAAAAAACAGTGGGTTTTATATAAGCCGATACCCGAGGTTCTTAGCCAAGAATTGGGCAGACTTCTTGGTCTCGATCCGCTTTTTCTTCAATTGCTTTATAACCGGAAACTAGAGGATGGCAGCCAAATTCAAGAATTTTTAGAGCCGGGGCCCGCTAGTTTTTCCGATCCTGCTGTTTTAATCGATGCTAAAAAAGCAGTTTCCAGAATCCAGCGGGCAATAAGCAAAAAAGAAAAAGTCATTGTTTTCGGCGATTATGATGTCGATGGGATTTCTTCAACCGTTCTTTTGGTTTTGGCGCTTGGTTCCTTGGGCGCCAATGTTGATTTTTATATTCCGGAAAGAGTTGGGGAAGGTTATGGATTAAACAAAAAGGCAATTTTGGATTTTTCAAAACAGGGTTTTAGCTTGATTATTACTGTTGACTGTGGTATTTCTTCAGTTTCTGAGGTAGAGTTTGCAAATCAATTAGGGCTTGATGTTATTATCACTGATCACCATCAGACTCCAAAAATTCTTCCTCCAGCTTACGCAATTCTTCATCCCGAACGGTCAAACAAGGCTTCGTCTGTTTCGTTGGCGGGGGTGGCAGTCGCTTTTAAACTGGTTCAATTGCTTTTAGATGATGATCGGCTAGCCTCGCGGCAATATTTAGACTTGGTCGCCTTAGGGACGGTTTGCGATGTTGTCCCTTTTTTGGGAGAAAATAGGGCTTTTTTGAAAAACGGCCTTCATCTTTTAAACTCCCGGCCCCGGCCGGGGATAAAGGCGCTTCTTGCAAGGGCCAACAGCAATGTTTCCAAAATTGATCCTTTCACAATTGGTTATATTATTGGACCAAGACTTAATGCCGCCGGAAGGCTGGATCACGCAAACTTGAGCGCAAGATTGCTTTTGTCAAACGATCAAGGCGAAATTGAAATTTTGGCGGACCGCCTCGAGGAATTAAATCGGGAGAGACAAAAAATTCTTGAGCTGGTTCTTGAGGAAGCGCGGCGCCAGGTTTTAGAAAAGATCAATGATGAAGTTTTGATTGTTTCTGGGCGGAATTGGCATGAAGGAATAATTGGTTTGATTGCTTCCAGTTTGGCCAAGGAATTTTTGCGTCCTGTTTTTGCGATCGGGGTTTTTGGCGATCTTGCAAAGGGATCGGCCCGAAGCGGGGACCTTGATGTAAATATCGTGCGCTTGCTCGAGGTTTCGTCAGCTCACTTGCTTAAATTTGGCGGGCACAGCCGAGCAGCCGGGTTTTTATTGGAGACAGAAAATTTGGGAAATTTGAGCAGGAAGTTATTGCTTGCCGCCAAAAGAGACTTTCAAAAAGAAAGGATTTTGCCAAAAATTATGATTGAATCAAAAATCGGTTTCTGCCAAATTAATAAAAATTTGCTTGACTTTCTTTCAAGGCTTGAACCTTTTGGGGAGGCTAATCCGCCGCCTATATTTTTGAGCCAAAATGTTAAGGTTCTTGAAGCAAAACCGGTTGGCGCGGATAATCAACATTTGAAAATGAAACTTTTTTCCGATGGATGTCGTTTAGACGCTATTGGTTTTTCTTTTGGGGGGTTGGCAAAAGATTTTTATTATGGAAGTTTGGTGGATATTGTTTACACCATTGAGGAAAATCTTTGGAATGGCAGAAAAGACATTCGATTAAAAATTATCGATTTAAAGAGAAAATGAATCGGGGCCAGACTCCTACGCAGAGTTTAAACCTTGCAAAAGCTCTATTTAGATATCAATTTTGTGCTAAAATTGAGTAAGGATGGGAAAGTTTCAAACAAAATTTGTTTGTCGGGAATGCGGGGCAGAATATTTGCGCTGGCAGGGGAAGTGTGATGGTTGTTTGGCCTGGAATTCGCTTGAGGAATTTACGGCGCCTCAGATTTTGTCCAAATCGGCAAAGTCGATAACTGTTGGAAGAAGCAGGGCAAGACCAATTAATGAGATAGCGGCATCAGGAAAGCCGAGGATACTTTCGGGGATCGGAGAGCTCGATCAGGTTTTTGGCGGCGGTATTGTGCCCGGCAGCGTTTTACTCCTTGCAGGAGATCCCGGGATCGGCAAGAGCACATTGGTTTTACAGCTTTGCGGCGAACTCGCCAAAAAAATCAAAGTTTTATATGTCAGCGGCGAGGAATCCGAAGAACAAATAAAACTCCGGGCAGATCGTTTGAAAATCAATTCGCCAAATCTTATTCTTTGCTCAGACTTTGTTTTGGAAAATATTATTAGTCAGATCGAGCAGATTGGCCCCGATTTTTTAATCATTGATTCGGTCCAAGTAATTGTTTCTCCAGAGGTTCCATCAATTGCCGGCAGCGTTTCTCAAGTAAGGTTTGCCGCTGAAAAACTTATTCAAATCGCTAAAGAAAAAAGCATCCCTCTAATTCTGATTGGTCATGTGACCAAAGAAGGCTCTTTGGCGGGACCAAAGACTTTGGAGCATTTGGTGGATGGCGTTTTTTATCTCGAAGGCGAGCGTTACGGGAGCTTTCGGATTCTCCGCAGCATCAAAAACCGTTATGGGAAAACTTCTGAAATCGGCGTTTTTGAAATGGAAGAAGGAGGATTGATCGAGGTCAAAAATCCTTCAAAGCTTTTCCTTGAGGAGAGACTTCCTTCTCCGGGGTCGGTAATTAGCTGTGCGACGAGCGGCCTGAGGCCGATTCTGGTTGAAATTCAGGCGCTAGTTTCGCCGACAAATTTCGGTTACCCCAAGCGTTCCGCCACCGGCATTGATCTGGGAAGGCTTTTGATGCTGATCGCGGTTTTGCAATCACGAATGGGTTTGAAGCTTGCCAGTCAGGATATTTATGTTAATGTCGTCGGGGGAATGAAAATTTCCGAACCGGCGATTGACTTGGCGGTTTGTCTCGCGATTTTATCCGCTTTTAAAAACAAGAAGATTGATCCCGATCTTGTTTGTTTTGGCGAAGTTGGGCTTTCTGGCGAAGTCCGCGGTATTGGCAGTATTGATAAGAGAATTGAAGAGGCGGAGAAAATTGGTTTCAAAAAGATTGTCTTGCCTCATCAAAAGATAAAAGATACTAAATTGAAGACTTTTAAGGTAAAGTCGATCAAGGAAGCAGAGGACATTTTATCGTTTTAACATCCTACTATCCCAACATAAAAATATGACAAAAAACAGCATGCTAAAATAAACCAAAGGAGGGTTTTGTGTCGCATACAGACTTTTTTGTAATCATTTTCATCACGACAATAATTGGTTATCTTGTGGTCAGAAAGCTCTTTAGGATTAAAACAACAATATTTTTTGCCGGTCTTGTGGGGGTGTTGACGGGAATTTTGGCGGGAGCGATTCTTGCTTGGCCATTTACACTTATTCCTCATCCCTATAGCAGGTGGATTCCTTGGGCTATCAGCTTGATTACGCCGCTCGTTTTTCTGGAATTTTTTATTTTGAAGAATGCCTATCTGTGGTCGCTTTTTAAAAAATTGGTTTGGGGAAGGATCGGCTCAATGTGGCTTTTCCAGCCATTTAATTTTCCGATTATTATTGATCGGGAAACTTTGGAGGATATTCGTTTTTATCGCATGACGCAGGCTGGTTTTGTTTATGGTCATCTTTTAATTTTAAAGCAAGACCTTGATGATTTAAAAATGTTCCTTGAAAGCGAGAGTAAAGCTAAAAGGCTGATGGCAGCGAGAGGGTTGGAAACTTACACCACGCTTCATCAGACGCCAAGAATTATTTTAGAAATCGTGGATGTTCCGAAAGATCAGCTGATTAACTTGGCTCTTCGCCGCGGTGCCAAAATCATGACTGTTAATAACCAATTAGTTAAAGAGGGGCGGGCCAAAAACGTTACGGTACTGAATATTAATGAGATTATAAGTTAAAATAAAACCATGAGACTTAAGCGAAGTTTTTATACTCAGCCGACTCTTAAGGTGGCCAAGAATCTGCTCGGCCAAATTATTTGTCGAAGATTCGGGAATGGTAGAATCTTGCGGGGCAAAATTGTGGAAACCGAGGCTTATATCGGGCCAAATGATAAAGCCTCTCATGCCATTGGCGGGAGAATGACCAAAAGAAATTTGGCCGAATTTTTGATTGGCGGCCACATTTACATTTATTTGGTTTATGGAATGTACTGGCAGTTTAATATTTCAACATCAAAAAAGGGAAAGCCAGAGTGTGTGCTGATTAGGGCGATAGAACCGATAATAGAAAAAAGTCCTAAATCCGAATTTCTAATTTCTAAACAAATTCCAAATCATAAATCACAAATCCCAAAATTAACCAATGGACCGGGAAAGTTATGCCGCTACTTGGGGCTTGATAAATCTTTTTATGGCGAAGATCTGGTTCGTTCAGAAAAAATCTGGTTGGAAAAAGGAGAAAAAGTCAGATCAAAAAACATTATTGCCGCTAAAAGGATTGGTATTGATTATGCGGGTAAATATTGGGCCAGCCGCAAATGGCGGTTTTATATAAAGGGGAACAAATGGGTGTCAAAAAAATAATAAAATCAAAGTCCAAAGACCAAAGCCAATGCTAGATGAAAATTAAAATGGTTAAGGGTAAAAGCTTAGTACCAAACTTCCACCTACGAGGTGGACATAATGTCCACCTCGTAGGTGGAAGCATATTTGTAAAAAGTAGCACATAAAAATCCAAGCGATCCAAGGGGCGAAACCTCCTAAAAAATTAATTGATTTTTGGCACTTGGGTTTTTAAAAATCTCTTGACTTTATAGTTTATTTTTGCTAAATTTTTGAGTCTTAAATATTTATTTTTGCTTTTATCGCGATTAGATATAATTAGATAAGAAGGAAAACGCTGTGTTTTGGGAAGGAAACATAGTTGACACAAATACCAGAAGTCTGCTAAATGTATTGACATTTTAGCGGTCCTTTGGTCTTTTTATATTCGGACCTTAACATTCAGGATTAAAAAACAAAAAATTTTCGTATCTTTCTCATATCCTAAACAAAAATAAGGGGGGATTTATGTGATCCGTAGGATATTTTCCAAGAAGGTTCTGTTATTAGTGCTTACGTTTTTGATAAAATCGGTTTCCGCTTGGGGAGGAGTAGCCACTATTCAAGGGAGAGTAGTGGATGATTCGGGGAAGCCAATAAGCGGCGCCAGTGTGGCTTTTGAGATTAGAGGCGAGAAAGAACTTTCAATCATCCAAACCGATAAGGATGGAAAGTTTGAAAGGACGCTTTTTAGTTTTGAGAGCTTTCCTCTCCCCGTTCGTGTTTTTGTTGTTTCAAGAGGATTTGAAGTGTTGCGGACCGCTGTGAAGATTCCCCGGAGCGATACGTTTAAATTTAAAAATCCATTGCGTCTCAAGAAAAAAACCGTCAAGGCTTTAAGAATCAAAGAAGCTTTGCCCGGATGGGAAAGCGCAAAGTGCGGTTCTTTTCCTTGCTATGTTCTGAAGGATGCGGAAGAAGGCAAAGTTCACCAAAATATTCTTGTGGCCTCATTTACGCCGGCACTTGGCGATTTTGATTTTTTGTTTACCGCTGTCTCAAAGTCCGCTTCCCGGGAAGCGGCTTTGGCTGATGGAATATTGGGCGAGAAAAATGATTTTTTTGCCCTTATTTTCACCGATTTTCAAGATCAAATTTTAGCCGCTTACAGCACCCTTTTTGGCCCGGAAGGCAAGTCGATTGGTTTTTACACCCGAGCGGAAAACGGAGAGATTTTGCGCGAGGGAGATAAGGGTCTTACTCTCATCGGATGGGGGGCGCCGGAATTTTCCTCTGTCGTTTTTCGATTGGTCCGAATTGATGATGATTTTCTGATCATTCTTGACAAGTTCAATAAGATAATGGCACTTGTTACCAAGCCCGCCTTTTTTCCGATTAAAAAGATAACTCTCAGAGCGGCTGGCGGAGCTATCATTTACGACAGTACGGCCTTAGGCATTCCGGAATGGAATGTAGCGATCGATGGTTCAGAAATTTTCGAGGATGATCATCAGGGAGGGAAACCCACTGTTGGCAAAGATCGGGCGAAAGAGGCCGAAGACGAAAACGAGCCAGAGGAAGGAGAAACAAGGGATTATCTGAAATTTCTTACAGCCAATGTCGGCAATCTGGATGTTACCGCCGGCAATCAGTGCAAGCTCAAAGACGAGGATGTGCCTGTTCTTGCCGCCAATATCCGATTGCTTGCTCCTGACATTATTTTCCTTCAGGAGATTCAGGCCAATACCAAAGATCAGATGAGCCGGATTTTGGGCGAGGTGGATGAGTTTGGCAATGTTAGCGCCCAGAAAGATTATTTTTGGGATTGCTGGGCTGATGCCTGCACCGCTGTGAAAAGGAATATCTTTTCTGATTTTCAGTTGGAATTTGCCATCGGCGCTTCCTGCCCTCTGTACAATTTCAAATCCCAAGAATGCTACGGCATCTCAGCGCTCGATTTTGCGATATTCGGCGCTTCGGCAAGACTGGCGAATTTTGGCTTAGAGGTTTATCTGATCAATGTTCATACCTCAAGTCCAGTAAATGATCGTTCTTTTGCAATCCGTTCTTATCAGATAAAGAGTCTTCTGGACGGGCTGGAGCAGATGGCGGACGAGAAAATAAGCTTGATTGCGGCCGGGGATTTTAATTTCGATCCCTACCGCTATGGCGAGTTTTTAAGGAATTCGGGAATTGACGAAACAGTTTATTTGACAGAGACGAAGAAAAGATGGCAGGAAGTGATTCCCGAAGACGGAAGCGGCGAGTTTAGGCTGATCAGTTCAGATGAAGTCACTCAATCATTCCCGAAAAAAGTCGGCTACACTCTTGATCATGTGATTGTAAATTTCGGGGAAGGAAGTTGCGAGGTGCTTGATGGAAAGGGGGGAAGAGCAAGGCTTGATAAAACTTTGAGCGGCAAAGGCTTTATGGATCACCGCGGTGTGTTTTGTCGAATCTCGCTTAGTCCTTCTTTGAAATACTGATTTCTTCTCAGCTTCTACTTTGCTGGGGATTAAGAATAAATAACGAATTCAAAAAAACCGAAAGGGGGGGATAACAATGACAACAAAAATGATTTTGCGGCCCAAGAGAGCGATGGTGGTGTTATTGATTTTCGCAAGCCTGTGCGTTATCGCGATCGGATGCTCAAAGAAGACCGCTGAAAATTCAGAAAAAATTCGGCGTCTAAAAACGCATGGAGAGTAAAGAAACCTGATCTTAATTCTACTCTGCCCGGTATTTACAATGGAGAATGCGATTTTATCTACAGCTATTGGAGCGAACCATATACAGTAAAAATGCTGGTGGAGCTGGCTATCGGTTCGGTAAGCGCTGATTCGGTCAACAGTGTTACCAAAATCATCTATCCGGAAAGCGGTAGGACTATTACTGTCGGGCTTAAAGGTTTGCTTGTCGGCGATCAGCTCATTTTTACCGGCAGTTCGAATCCGCTTCGTTTTTCCGCGGAGCTGAAGCCAGATGAAGGAGAATCTCTTTGTGGGAATTTTTTAATTCAGGAAACAGTCGTTGGTCAAAGTTGGGAATGTAGGGAAATAAAATTCCTGAAAGGGGGTAAGTAAATTGAAAAGGATAGCTTTTTCGACAGCACTGATTTTCTTGAGTTTCTTGCTTCTTGCCGGCTGCGGCGGAGGAGGGGGAGGAGGTGCAAATCCGGCGCCGCCGCCTCAAGTGGGCGTCACAGTTTCCGGCACTATAAAAACCTCGGATACTCAGCAGCCCGTTGAAAATGCCGTGGTTTCAATCCCGGAGCAGGGGAAATCCGACACCACCAATGGTCAGGGGCAGTTTGAAATCACGGATGTTTCCCCCGGGACAGTGACATTGGAAGTGACCAACACAGAAGAGACTGACCCGCAGATTTCTTCTTACAGCGAGGAGATTGTAGTCGGTGAGGATGATATCACGCTTCCCACGATTTCCGTGCCGCCGGCAGAAACGCCGGAGCCGGAAAATAACGAACCTGTGATCTCCGGCTTTTCCTGCAGTCCCGCAAGCGGCGTCTATCCGCTCGTGACAAATTGCGTTTGCGCTGGCGCCGATCCGGATCCGGGGGATGTGCTTTCGTATAATTTTTCCGAAACTCCCGGCAGCTGGGCTTCAGTTGGTCAGGCTTCAGGCAATTTTTCACGCACCTACACCACGGCCGGGACGCGCACCTTAACTTGTGTGGTGCGCGACAATCACGGCGCCGAATCCGATGCCTCAACATTCCGGGTTTCCGTGACAACTCCTCCGGAGCCGCCGCCGGTAAACCACGCACCGGTTATTATTTCCTTTACGGCAGAGCCGCAGTCCGGTGACCGGCCGCTCAAAGTTGATTTTCTGGTTTTAGCAACCGATCAGGACGGCGACCCAAAGACCTACGACTGGGATTTCGGCGATGGCGAGACGCTGATCGGTTCGTCGTCTGCTTCGCTCTCGCACACCTACACCAGCGCTGGCAACTATACAGCGCAGGTGACGGTTAAAGACGGCAAAGGTGGAGAGGATTCAGAAACTGTGGAGATCCATGTAACCAACCCGCCGCCGCCTACGAACAATGCCCCGAGTCTCGCAAGTGTTGCTTGTAATCCCTCGTTTGGCTATCTGATTTCAGGAAGTTTTAAGACTTCTTGCGAGCCTTCAGGAGCTTCTGATCCGGACGCGGGCGATACCGTAACCTGCAGTTTCGATTTCGGCGATGGCACAATCCTTGCTGATCAAAGCTGTACCAGCGCCACAGAGCACACCTACGTCTCCGCGGGCAACTTCACAGTCACGGTTACGCCCAAGGATAACCGCGGTCTTTCAGGCGCTTCCAAGGATGCTTCAGTCGCAGTCCAAAACCCACCCACTGCCCCGAGCTATGTGGGGAAATGGGGAAGCTGGGGCACGGGCGACACCCAGTTCAAGGGCCCATACCAGGTTGTGATAGGAAGCGACAACAGGGTTTACGTGGCAGATTTCAATAACAAGGTTGCCAAAGCCTTTTCCAGTACTGGCGCGCCCATCAAAACCTACGGCAGCGGCCTGATTACCACTAACGCTGTTGGCGTGGATGTGATAGACTCCTTGAACAGGGTTTATATCGCGGATATGACGAACAGTCAGATTGTCGTGGTTGATAAAACCACGGGTAATCAGGTGGATACAATCGGCCAAGCAGGCGATGACGACGGCGAATTCTTCCATGTGGGCTGCATTGCTCACGACAGCCAGAACAACATCTATGCAGTCGACCAAAAGGGAACGCCAGGCGGGGTTCATCACCGAATTCAGGTGTTTGACTCCGACGGCAATTTCCTGCGCCAGTTTGGTACCTATGGGTCTGGCGACGGTGAGCTTTACGAGCCATATTGTCTGGCCTTGGACAGTGATGATAATGTTTATGTCACGGACTACCAGAACAACCGAGTTCAGAAATTCACCAGCGCTGGGGAGTGGATCCGAACCATCACAGCCCATACTGATTTCTTTTTGCCAATCGGCATCGCCATTGATCAGCGCCGCAATATCCTTTATGTGGACACTGGTCTAGGCTACATCGAAGCTTTTAGCCTTGATGGTAATTATCTTTTTACCATCGGGCTCTTCGGCACCGGCAACGGCGAATTTTCCGGTGTCGTCAGCGGAATCGCAGTGGCCGTCGATGGAACGGTTTATGCCGCCGATGGTGCAGCAAACCGCATCCAGTATTTCAAGTGATGCCTTGCTCATTCTGCGGCTTCTGGCCGAAGAATCTCTTTATTCTTCGAGCGAAGTCGAGAAGCACATTAAGATAGTTCTCGACAAGCTCGAACAGTAAAGACTAAGGTAGTTCTCGACAAGCTCGAACAGTAAACTCAGGGTCATTCCAGGGCCCTCACCCCGTCCCTCTCCCTAGATGGGAGAGGGAAGAGGGAGAGGGTGATATTTTCCATCTAAGGAATCCAATCTCCTTGGATTTACATACATTCAGCAAAAACCCGCCCTAAAGT
>Ga0129299_1000961_pt1 | contig 19285 bp, 18 predicted proteins | sample ConPoolayeCmetaG_FD_94477 | JGI IMG/M metagenome (GOLD analysis project Ga0129299, IMG submission 94477) | Hot spring microbial mat communities from California, USA to study Microbial Dark Matter (Phase II) - Cone Pool mat layer C metaG ...
GCCAGTAGTACGTGGTCCCGTAATCCAGAGTATCTAGCGCCCAGGCGCTGGTGGCCGTGTTGCCGACCAGCGGCGGTGGATTCGTCGTGCCGAAGTACACGTCATAGGACGTCGCCCCGCCAGCGTCGGTCCAGTCCAGGTCCGTGTCGATGGCGACATCGCGCGCCTTGTTGGCCGGACTGGGGGCTGCCGGCGCAACCCGCGCGCCGCCGTCGTCCTCGGGCGCTTGATTGGCAGGGCATCCGCCCAGAAAGAGGCTGAAACAAAGTAGGCCGGCCACCCAGAACGCGCCGGGGCCTCCTGCGAACGCTAGAACACGCCGCCCGAGAATGGCACAATCGAAAACAGAACGCATTTGTAGACTCCTGTGTGCAGCCACCGCGCGCCAGCTGCTCCCGGGAGGAGCGCAACCGAAAGCGCGCCGCGACAGCACCGAAGCGACAGTTTCGGATACGGCACCCCACTATGCGGGAGTCTATCAGCCCCGCGCTGTCGTGTCAATCGCGTAACACGCGACGCCAACACCGCCACCGCATTGAACGATGGACCGCAACTCGATCCGCACCTGGACCTGGCCGAGCGCATTGCCACCTGGGTGAAAGCCGAGCTGCGGAGGCGACAGTTCGCCTGTTTATATCGGCCTGAGCCGGCAGCGGGGGAGTTGGCCGGTTCAGAGGCGCGTACGCAAGGTGGTGGCGCGGGTTTTCAGTGGGTTGTGGCTGTGGAGGTTGAGCTTGCGATACACGCTCATGACCATGGCCTGCGTCACGGCCCCCGCGCTCGCAGCGGTTGGATGGTGGTTCTTGCGCAGCATCATGGCCAGGTGGATCTGCGGCTCGGCGAACTTGTTCTGGAGCGATATCTGCGAACCGTCTGGGAATGTGAACAGGTTGTCGCCGGTGCAGCGCCGCTATTGAAAAGCCGGCGGGCGCCGGTGTTTTCACATTGGGCAGGCGTCAGCAGTTGGCCGGGGCCGCTGCTGGTCCGACCTCATCAAGCTATTGCACTGCGGCCGCTTCGCAGACGCCTTGCTTTAATGGCGCCACCAGCCGCCAGCGTGCTTTCCCCTGCCGCGCCCTGGGGCGCACGCCGAGTGCCCTAGCACCGGGGCGCTCCCGGTGCCAGGGCTACGGCGCGAAAAAACTCACAAGACCTTGCAGACTAGCAAAGTGGTACGCTTCTGCTATGGAAGTGGGTTATTCAGCTCCGCCGACGGACTAAGCCCCAGGCGCCCAATCCGACCAGCAGCAAACTGCTCGGTTCCGGAACGGCGGAGGAGGTGAAACTGGCAGTCCAGGTGTAGCCCGTCGGCGTCGCCCGCTGGTTAGCGAAACTGAATGCGAAGGACTCTTCGTACAACGGGCTGGGTATGCCAGGTCCGGTCATGGTCACATTGGCGCCGATCATTCCGTCAGCCCCAAATCCCAGCCAGTAAAACATCGCCTTGTCGAAGTCGATCTGAAGCACCATTTGCTGGCCGGCGTCAAAAAACTTCAGCGTACCGCCACTGAGACCGAACATGCCATCCCAGGTCAGCTCGGTCATCGTAAACGTGGCGTTGGGGTAGACCATGCCCGTCACCGGCACGATCAGCGTCAGCCCCAGGTCGCTCCACCCGCCATTTAGTTTGTTGCCCGATAGCTCAAAGAGCGGGTTATTCGGACCCAGTGACGGGTCGGCGAAAGTGGCAATGGTGTCAGCACTCGCCGTGCTAACGGTGACGGCGACCAGACCAGCGGCCAACAGTTTGTACAAGCGGTTGGTTGCAGCAATCATTGGTCCCCTCCCAGGGAGTCCATGAACGACACACCTTTCGTGAGGGCTAGCCCGCCACGCGGCGGTCGGCTAGGCTCGCCTGACCCTCATGAACTTTTAGGCAGGCTCGCCACCGAGAATCAACAACGGCCGGAACTGATTTCCAGCACTTTTCTTACAGTCAGTTGCAGCCATACGCCTGGCGGGCGTCCTGATAACTGTTGGTTCGGAAGGGCACCACGGAAAACTTGACTAGCGGCCCGCGACGGATAAACTCTTTTTGTACTACCGGGTATTACGAGAGTTCGGGAATCGCCTGCAATGCCCACAGCGCATGGGGCAAGATATGCCGGCCGTAACGGGCTGCTAGATGCCTGCTCGCGGACCAGGGCGATTGTGCCTGCGTCCACTCAGTTCCGATCGCTGCTGGCCATCGCAATCACCCTGCCGACGCTGGCGATTCCCATTTCCGCTTGGCACCATCACAGGCACTGTTGCAGCTCGGGGTTGGGTTCGCCGCAGGCCGCGCGTCAACTGGTAGCTGCTCCCGTTAGCGAGGCGCGCGGAACGGCCGATGATCTGTGCGTGCTTTGCACACTAGCCGGCTCCTTCAAATCGACCACAGCGTCACTTGGGGCGCCTGGGGCGGTCACGGTGGTGCAATTGGCCCCGCTCAGCCGATTAGACTGCCCCCCATCAGGTTGTCTGGCTGCCTTCTGGGCACGCGGCCCTCCGACTTACTGCTCCTGATTTGGCTGGTTCGGGCTTCCCCGGCAACCTCCTGATCCCTTGATCCAGAGGAGGAATCGGTATGTCGGCGGCGTTTGGGCGGCGCGGCCGCGTGCAGCGTGGCTTCACGCTGATAGAGCTGCTGGTGGTGGTGGCGATCATTGCAACGCTAGTGGCCATCCTGCTGCCTGCCCTGGGCCGGGCCCGGGATCAGGCCAAGGCCGCAGTTTGTCTGTCGAACCTGCGCAGTCTTGGCCTGGCCGTGCAGCTATATCTCCAAAACAATCAGGACATTTTCCCGTCATTCGGATACCTCCATGGCGGGGAGTCCAATCCGGCTCAAAGCTGGATCAACCTGTTGGCTGACGTGTACGCCCGGCGCGGGGGTGAAGTGTTGGGCAGTGGTCCACAGGCCGAACTGCTCAGCGAGGTGCGCGACATTCGTCGCTGTCCGTCCGACGGCAGCACACTGTTCGGCCAGCCGCGCGTAGATGGTCATGGACGTCCGGTGTGGCGACAGACCAGTTACGCCACTAACTACTATCTGGTCGCTGACGATCCGTTGGCGATTGGTAAGACCGAGACGTTCAGGCGTGTGGACCGGATACGTCGACCGGCGACGACGATCCTGTTCGTGGAACTGGCGGAAACAGGCGAGTACGGGACGGCCGACCATGTGCACCCGGAGCTGTGGTTTGCCGGCAACCCCCGCGCGATCGCCGAGAAGCAGCTCGCCCTGACACGGCACGTCGGAAAAGCCAACTACGGCATGGTCGACGGCCACGCCGAAAGTCTGCGTTTCGAGCAGACTTACTTGATTGACGTATTGGGCAGCGACCCGATGCAGGGTCGCATCTCGTGGTTTTACAACAAATATGACCCCGACGTAGCGCGCTAGACCGGTCGGCCGGCCTCCCGGCTGTTTCCGGCGCGCGCCGCGACCTGGCGGTCTCCGGAGGGCTGATAAATGTGCATTAACGACAAGTGGATTCTTGCTGTGGTGACGCTGGGGTTCTTGGCCCTTCCGTTGATGGCCCAGCCGCACCATCACGATGTGGTCATCGGACGGTCGTCGCTGAACGTCTTGAAGGTCGAGGCCCCTGAAGATCCGACGGTGTTGTTGCCAACCGCGCCCGGGTTCCCGTTGCCCGGTTGGAGCGGGATCATGCCGGGCTTCGAGGCGTTGGAAGAAGACGAACCGGGGGAGGATTTCTACAAGTTGCAGCCTGGGGCGCTGATCGAGCTGGAAGTCCTCGAGCTCCACAACGGTCTGCGCGTCTTCAACAATTTCCTTCAGGAGGTCCAGGTGGGCCAGCGCTGGCAGTTGGGTAACCACGAGCTGCACACGCACGGCCTGTGGTTGATCGATCGCCAGGTCAACCCGGACCCGGAGCTGACTCCCGCCGTCGGACGCTTCATGGTCCATGATGTCGGTACCACCGGCTATGGTCCGTCGCAGCCGTTCGAGCTGGTGTTCACACCCGAACCGGGTTCTGGCTTGGCCCTGACCTGGTTGGTATTGGCTTTGACCGCGCGCCGCCGTTGAAGTCTCAGACCGGGCCCGCGGGACGCAAATGAACGTCCCGCGGGCGTCCTTTCGGCTGCTTTCAGGAGGATCACAATGCGTGCAAGAATGCTGCTTTCACTAAACGTCACGTTGCTGCTGGCCGTTTCGTTAGCGCTGGCGCAGCCGCATAGTGGCGACTTGTGGCTGGCGGTTTCTGCGGGCGGTCAGCTCAAATTCAGCCCGCGCGGGTTCGTGCCGGACGGAACGGCTGACGCGGTGGTGGTTCTGGAGGAGACCCACGGTCCGTTGCTGTTCGGCTGGACAGACAACAACCCGGGGTTCGACGATATCGAACAGTCTGACCCGGAGAACGACTGTTATCCGCTAGCGCCGGGGGCGCAGGTGTGGCTGGAAATCGTACAGGTGGACCCGGCGTTCGTGGTCTGGGATGTCCAGTTGCGCCCATACTTTACGCCCGGGGACCGTGTCTACCTGGGTTCGTCGCCGGGGCAAGTGCACACCCATTTGATCTGGCACATCAACTCGCAGTATCCGAATTTTCAGCAGCTTTATGGCTTGAAGGTGCGTTGGCGGGCGCAGTTCCGGCTGGTGGACACCGGCGGCACGGCCTACATGCCTTCCAACGACTTTCCCATGATCTTCGCCACCGTGTCGTGCACGCCAGGGGACATCAACGATGACGGACAGGTCGGTTTCGGCGACATCAACCCGTTCATTAATGTCATGAGCGCGCCACAACAGGCCGACGCGCGGCAGCGTTGTGCCGCGGACGTGAATCTGGACGGTTGGGCCGATTTCGGCGACATCAACCCATTCGTAAAGCTGTTAGCCGGGTTGTGAGGGCGGTGCGGACAGAGTAGTGCGGTCGGTAGTGCCGCCAGGTCGGTGGCGGTGCCCGCTTAGCGCGCGCACTTAATCACCAGGAATCCACCCACCAGCAGTACCACGAATAACAGCGCCAACCAGTCGAAATAGCGATCGATGAAACGCTTGATCGGCGGGCCGAGCCAGTACAGCAGCCATGCCACCAGGAAGAAGCGCGCTCCGCGCCCCACCAGCGACACTATCAGGAAACCGGGCAGGTTCATGTCGAAGGCGCCGGAGGCGATCGTGAAGACCTTGTAAGGGATGGGCGAAAAGGCGGCGGCGAAGACGATCCAGAGATCGTAGTCGCGGTACCAATCGGCCACCTTCTGGAAGCGTTCCTGGGCATGGTACAGGCTGATGATGCGCATGCCGACCGTGTCCATCAGATACAGGCCGATCAGGTACCCGAACAGTGCCCCCAGTACGCTGGCCACCGTGCAATTGGTCGCCAGAAACCACCAGCGCCGCCGCGCCCCCAGCACCAGCGCGATCAAGAGGACGTCCGGCGGTATCGGGAAGAAACTGGATTCGGCGAACGCCAACGCGAAAAGGGCGCTGGCGCCGTAGGGGGTCTCCGCCCAACTCAGCACCCAGTCGTAGAGCCGGCGAGGCAGATGCCAGCGCGACGGATGGGTGGCGACGACGCTGTCGTCCGACTGCCGGTGTGGGTTGGGCGGTGTGGACATCCGACACCTGTATCAGCGGGTCGGACGGAGCGCCGCTCAGTTCCGCGGGCCGTGCGCGCCCGACCAGGGGCAGCGTAGCTTAACTTGCCCGACGACAGTCACAAGGCCGCGGGAGCAGGTGGCCGACAGTCGCCGAAGTCAGACGATGTCGGCGAAACGGCGCTGCGCGCTATGAAACCAACCCCACCCCAGCAACAGCAGGAACAGGCCCAACGCGCCGCTGGGCACGAGCAGCAGCGCATCCAGGTGATAGCCCGGCAGTAATGCCCAGCGCATGCCCTCCACCGCTCCCACCATCGGATTAAGCACGTACAGGGCGCGCCACTTGTCGGGTATGACGCTGAGCGGGTAGGCCACCGGAGTGGCGAACATCCAGATTTGGGTCATGAACGGCACGGCCTGCGAAACGTCACGGTAACGCACGTTCACCGCTGCCAAGAGCAACCCCACTCCCAAAGCGCTCAGCGCGGCCAGCAAGACCCACAAAGGAAGAGTGCCGACCCGCGCCGGCGGCACCACCTGGTACCAGGCCAGCAAGACGCCGTACACCAGTAGCGCGCAGCCGAAATCGACCAGCGTGGCCAGTTGGCAGGACAGCGGAAGGACCAAGCGCGGGAAATACGCTTTGGTGACCAGGCCGGCGTTGGCTACCAGACTGACAGTAGTGGAGCGCAGGGCTCGGCCGAAGAAGGTCCAGAGGAGAATGCCGGCGAAGCAGTGCAGCGGATAGGGCACCGTATCGGACTGCACACCGCCCAGGCGGTTGAAGAGTAAGGTGAGGACCACCACGCTGACCAGAGGCTCAAGCAAGGCCCAGCCGGCGCCAAGCAGGGTTTGCCGATAGCGGACGCGCAGGTCGCGCCAGGCCAAAAATCCCAGTAGCTCGCGATAGCGCCACAGCTCGCGCAGCTCGGTGAGTACATCCACCGGCCGCGCCTGGATCACGGTGCACTTGGTCGCTAGCGCGGGGGTTGGGTCGGACATGCCGGTTCCCCTCAGGACGCGGCGTCCTCCAAGACGGTGGGCGTGGTCAGCGGTGTTGCACACTGCTCACCTGTGGCGTCGGACAGATCGACGGCGCGTACCGTTCGCGGGGGCCCGAGCGATGGGCGGTGGCGTGCCTCGCGGACGCGGGCCAAGGCCTCGGCCAGCCGTGCTTCCAGGGCACGCAGCCGCTCGTCAAGTGGGCGCTCTGGCTCCGGCAAGGGGTCTTCGGTCGTGTTGGGCGGTGGCGCGGCGTGATCGCCGGCGGCGTCCATGATGATCTCTCCAGGCGGTTCCTGCGCGTCCAGACGCACCAGACGGGCCTCACTGCGACACTCCATGGGAATCAGCGGGCTGGTGCGTCTGACCACGGCGGGGCTGGGCAAATAGCGGCGTTTGCGCACGCCGCCAGTGATAGTCTGCACGGTTGCCAGCACGTGGCGCGCGTCGATGACAGCGCGGTCCTCGCTGAAGGCGTCGACCAGGGTGTTATCGCAGAGCTGGTTCAGCAGAGCCGGGTTGCCGTCGGAGAAGCGATGCAGGAGATCGAGAGCTGCGGCAGTGAAGATTTCGCGCTCACCTGCGCCGGCCACCTTCAGGCGATGCCGTACGTAGCCGGCGACATCCTGTGGACTGAGGCGGGCCAAGTGGCAAGTGCGAAACAGGCGTCGCTGCAAGCGCACCAGGGCTGGAGCCTCGAGCGTGTCCATGAGGCTGGGCAGGCCGAGCAATACGATGCTCAACGGCCGCAAAGTGCGCACCTCGCGCGTCACGAGGGAGAGGACATCCTGCCAGTGGATGGGACGCAGGGCGTCGGCGTTGTCGACAACCACCAGCGAGAGTTGCGTGGCGGTGGGATCGGAGTGCATCCACTCCGACAGGCTGGTGTGCCGCAAGCCGGGTTGATTGAATGGGTCACCGGCACGGCGGTTCGGCGGACAAATGATCAAGTCGGTGCGCTGGTCGGGTTGGCCGATGCCGTGCACCCAGCCCACGCCGGCGCGGCCGGCCAGCGCGCCGACCAGCAGGCGCGCCAACAAGGTTTTACCGGACCCCGAGTCTCCGAGCAGCAGGGTGCAGGTTTTGCCGGCATGGATGGTGTATTGGAGTGTGGCCAGGGCTTCGGCGTGGGACGGAGCGGCGTAATAGAAACGCGGATCCGGACGCCCGTCGAAAGGGGGTGCGTTAAGCCCAAAGTACTTGTATGGTTCCATGCCAGGCACGACGCGTTCCGTGTTGTTGAAGTTTATCGGCAGGCCGTTGCGAGACCTGAAATAACGGCCTTGCCACCGCGCAACCGCTAACTGCCGATAGCAGCCGGGTTGTCTTCGTGCGCCGCAAGTTTTATGCGGAGCCGGTTTCAGTCGATAACTGCCAAGGGAAGCGTGTCGGCCAGGGATGGTCGGGCGGGCGTCGCCGAGCGGCGACGCCGTCGGCGAGCAGGAGGCCCACTTGGCTCTAGGAAGCTGAGGAAAACGCGATGGCCGTTCTCTGCCGCACAGCGCCACGGCCCGTCCGGCCGCTACAGCGCTGGGTCGGTTGGCTGTTCTGGTGGGCGGTCGCGTTGAGTTGCGCTGGTTGCGCCACCACGCACGATCAACTGGTGGCTTTCTTGCGCGCTCATGACGTCGAAGTGTCCACCGGCAGCTACGTGGTGCGACCGCCGGACGCGATCGCCATCCACGCGCCCGGCGCGCCGGAGGTGGACGGCACGGTGCAACAGGTCCGTTCGGACGGCAAGGTGGTCCTGCGGTTGTTGGGCGAAGTGGATGTGGCCGGACTGACCACCGAGGAAATCGCCAGCAAGATCAAGGCGCAGCTCTCCCGCTATTACATCGAACCGGAAGTGGTGGTGCAGGTCGCCGCCTATCGTAGCCAATACTACTACGTCTTCGGCGAGGTGGTTCAGCCCGGTCCCAAACCCTACACCGGTCGCGACACGCTGCTGATGGCCTTGGCGGATGCCCAGCCGACTTTCCTGGCCTGGCGCTCGCAGATCCGCGTGGTACGCCCGTCCAGCGACGGCAAGGAACACAGCAAGACCATCGTTGTTGACCTGGACCGCATGCTGCGGGACGGCGACCTGAGCGGCAACATCCTGCTCCAGGAGGGCGACGTTATCGAGGTGCCGCCGACCCCGCTCGCCTGGGTCGGCCATCGCGTACGCGAGCTGCTCTACCCGGTCGACCCGGCGCTACGCACCTACACGGCACCGGCAGCGGCGATCAACGCCTCGCACGTATACAAGGATGAATTCGGCTCCGGGACCGACGACGATCGTCGGCGCTATCCTTTCGGTCCCTGAAGCCATTGGCAGGCTTGAGCATGAGCGCGCAACAGGGTCAGGCTTTCGAGGACCTGCGTAACACGATCAGCGAGTGTTCGCGGATCGTGCGGCACCGCTGGCGCCTGGGGCTGATCGGTCTGACGCTGGTGGCGTCGCTGGCGTTCTGGGGCAGTCAATACGTCCCGCGCGAATACACCGCCACTACGATCTTCGAACGACGTGACGATGTGGTGCTCCAGAACCTGATCCACAGTCGCTCGCCATACAGTTTCGACCACCTCAAGAGCACGCTGGCCCTGGACATTGTCGGGTCACGGGCCCTGGCCAAGGGCGCGGTGCGTGCCGGCTTGCTGCCGGCGGACACATTTGCCGCGGAGGGTCCGCTCAATGAAAGCGAACGGGCCGCGCTGGACGGATTGCTGGCGCGCTACGGGCTACGGCCGCAGGTGCGGCTGATTCACAGCTCGCCGAACCTGGACACGATCAGCCTGAATTGCACGGCCAATGACCCGGTGGTGGCCAAGGAACTGGTGGTAGCGCTGCGCGACAACTACATTGCCGACGTCCGCGAACGCATTCGCCAGATCCTCAGCAGCGCCCGCCAGTTCTTCGTGGCCGAGATCGAGCGTTTGCAGCAGCAGGTGGCCCAGAGTGAGGACAGCCTGCGCAAAGGTTTTGAAGATTTCCCGGGACTGGACCCGACCGACGTGGCCGCCGTCGGCAACCGGCTGGAGACCATGCGCTTGCAACGCAATGACCTGCTCCAGCGCAAGGCTGAGCTGGAAGCCCAAATCGCGGCGCGCGAGCAATTCCTCGTTTCTGCGCCGAGCCTCTACCTCACAAACAGCACCTCGGTCAATCGGGCGCAGTCAGCGGCGGCAGCGCCGGCCCGGCCTCTGGACTTGGTGCTCACCCGCAGCATCGAAACGCTGCGTGGCCAAGTGCTGGAACTGGTCACCACCAAACGCATGACCATGGAGCACCCGGAGGTGAAGCGTCTGCTGGGACGGCTGGAAGCTCTGGAAGAACTGCGTGGAACACTCGCTGCCGCCAGCCCGACTGCCGAGGTCAATCCCGTCGCCCCGGTGATCGGCGAGCAGGACGACCCGCTGCGCCGCGAGTGGCAGGCCCAGCGCATGCGCATCGAGCTCGAACTGGACTCGTTGCGGCGCCAGTTGCAGGTGACCAGCCAGCAGTTCACCGAAATCGACACACGCGTGGAGCGCTTCGCTACGCTCTATAACCAGTTGCTCAACGACGGCGAGAACCTCAACGTCCTGCGGCAGAAACAGGCCAGCAGCTTGCAGGAGCTGGGCGTCTGGCAGTCGCACCTGGCCCAGCTTGAACGCGTACTGACGGCCGAAAGCGGCGAGCGCGGCACGCAGTTCACTCTGATCGAAGAACCCAAGGATGAGTCGCGACCGACCAAGCCCCGCATCGGCTCGGTCTTCCTGGTGTGCTCGGGATTGGGATTGGCGGCGGCGGCACTGCTCGTGGCCCTGGCCGAACTCTTCGATCGCTCGTTCCGCTCCGTCGGCCAGGTGACACGTGCTCTGGGCGTTCCGGTGCTGGAGTGCATCGGCGTGATCGCCACGCCGCGTGAGCGACGCCGGGCTTTGCGGTCCCGACTGGTCTGGACGCCAACGCTGGCCATGCTGCTGCTGATGCTGGCTCTGACGGCAGGCATGGCCTATACGAGTTTGGCGCGGCCGACGTTGCACGCCCAGGCGTTGAAGAAGGTGGACCGGGTGCTAGACGCGGTGGGCGTGGCCCAGGTGACTCCCCCGGCCCTGCGTAGCGCTGCGGCGCCGCACCGGCCGCCTTCATGAGGCAGGCGCTATGGGCTCGATGACCAAGGTCATGGAGAAGATCCGCGAGGAGCAGGACGCCGCTGCTGCGGCGGCCGGTGGGACGGTGGCTGAGGCTCCGCCGACCGAGGTCGTGCCCGATGGCGCGGTTGCGGCTGCCGAGACTACCGCCGTCGAGGCCGGCGGGGTCGTCCCGGCCCCGGACGGGACTGCTCCGCCCTCGGCCTTCGTTGCCGGCGAAAACGCTGGCGCCGCTCCGGCGGCACTGGACGGCACCACCGTCCGCTGGGATCCGCAACGGGTCGATCCGGCGGTGATCGCGTTTCACGATCGCTATTCGGCGGTCTGCGAACAGTATCGCGGCGTGCGGGCCCGCTTGCTCACCATGAACGCGGCCCGGGCCGCCCAAGTCATTGCCATTACCAGCGCTATTCCGGAGGAAGGCAAGAGTGTCTCCACAATCAACCTGAGTCTGGTCATGGCCGAGGGCGGCGAACACCGAATCCTGCTGGCCGATGCCGATTTTCGCCGCACGTCGATCGTACGCATGCTGGGTGTGGCCGAGCAGCCGGGGTTGGCCGAAGTGCTGTCCGGGCAGGTTCCTCTGGAAGCGGCTTTGCAGCCGACGCCGCTTCCGAACCTGAAACTGCTTCCGGCCGGTCGCGTGCGGGACAACGCCTTCGGCGAGCTGCTGGGTGGACCGGCGCTGGCGGGCGTGTTGGAGCAGTTTCGGCGGCTGTTCGACTACGCGTTTCTGGACACCCCGCCGGTCACCACGGTCTCCGACGTGTGCCTGTTGGCACCGCGCTGTGACGGAGCGATCGTGGTGGTCGAGATGCGCCGCACGGCCGAGCCGACCGTGCAGCAGGCCGTCCGTACGCTGCAAGCCAATAGTGTCAAGATCATCGGCGCGATATTGTCGCGTTTCCGGGAGCGCAGCGCGGCATACTACGAGCATTATTACTCGTATTACTACCGGTAGCGCGCGTTTACCATCCGTCACTTCGACGGGCCGGTCCGCGAGCTTCCGCCGCTGGTGTAGCAAACCGGGGAAGCAAGGACATGCATCTACAGCACGGCGATTATGCGGGTGCAGCGACTGCCACGACCGCTGTCACCTGCGTCGGTCCGAGTCCTCTGACGGCGCTACCGGGCCGCGTGCCGCCGCCGGTGGTGAGCGAAAGCGCCGGCCTGTGCGTGCGCTCGGTTGACACCATTGACGATCAGGCGGCTTGGGCGGCCTATGTCGAGCGCCGCGACCAGGCCAGCATTTTTCATCATCCACAGTGGTGCGCCGCGGTCGCGAAAGTCTTCGGCCACCGACCGTTGCATCTGTTGGCCCTGCGCGGGCCGCAGGTGGTCGGGGTGTTGCCACTCATGGAGGTGGACAGCTTCCTGGCCGGACGCCTGCACGTCAGCGTGCCGTATGGAACCTACGGCGGCATCCTCGCGGACGATGATTCGGCGATTACGGCGCTGGCAAGCGCCGCCCTCCGGCAGGCGCGTCAACGTCGCGCCGTGGTGCTGGAGTTTCGCTCGGCCCAAGCCCAGGTGCCGGGATGGCAGCCGCTGGCAGGTTATCTCGGGTTTGTGCGCGATCTGCCGGCGCGCCTTGACGAAGTGCCGGCTTTTCTGCCGAAACGCGCCCGGGCCGCGGCCCGCCACGCGCGCGATCGAGATGGGGTCACCATTCGGCACGAACGAACCCAGGCGCGCATTGTCTGGGAATTGTATTGCCGCAGCATGCGGCGTATTGCCTCGCTGAACTATCCGTACCGATTCTTCGAGGAACTGATCGCCCGTTTGGGCGAGCGGGCCTGGGTGACGGTAGCCTGGAAGGACGATTGCCCCCTGGCCGGGACGATCAGCCTGGTTTTCCGCGACACGGTGATGCCCTATATCCTGGGGGCGGACGAGCGCCGGCGGACGGATGGGGTTGCCAATCTGATGTACTGGTCGGTGATGGAGCGGGCAGTTGGCGCCGGCCTGCGCCGTTTCGACTATGGCCGCAGTCGCGCCGATAACCACGGCGCTGTCGGGTTCAAGAAGAATCAGGGTTTCGAGCCGCGACCGCTGGGTTATCAGCGCTACGCGCTGACCGGTCGCGCACCTGACCTGAGACCCTCCAACCCGCGCTTCGCTGTCGCCCGGCGCTGTTGGAGCCGCCTGCCGCTGGGGGTGACCCGCACGCTGGGCGCCTGGCTGTCGCGGGCCATTCCGGGCTGATGTGACGACGGTGCGCGTGCTCATGCTGACACCCCGATTCCCCTACCCGCCGGAGCGCGGCGACACCCTCCGCTCCTGGGGCGTGCTGTGCGCGCTGGCGGCCCGGAACGAGGTGTGGCTGGCCGCACTGGACCGGCGGCGTCCGACTGCCGAGCACGTCGCCAAGGTTCGCGCGCTCTGTCGCGACGTAGCTGTGTTCACGCGCTGGGAGGGCAGCGCGCTGCTGCGCGGCGGACTGGCACTGTTGACCGGCCATAGCCTGACCAGCGGGTACCACGGCGACCCACGCCTGCTCGCCACGATCCGACGTTGGCAGGACACCGTCGGCTTCGACGTGCTGTGGACCTATTCGTCGGCCCTGGCTCCGGCGGCGGCTACGCTGGCCGGCATAGCCGGGCTGCGCCGCGTGCTCGATTTGGGCGACGTGGATAGCGCCAAGTGGGAAGCGTACGCGCAACGCGGCCTGCCGCCCTTGCGCTGGCTCTACCATCTGGAGGCGCGTCGCGTGGCGCGCTTGGAGGCCGAGGCGGTGGCGGCCGCCGACATTTGCCTGCTGGTCAACAGACGCGAATGCGACAAGCTGCGACGGCGCTTGCCGGACGCACCAACCGGCGTCTTGCCGACGGCCATAGACGTCCAGCAGTTCGCCGCACCGCCCGGCGCGGAGCTGGCGCCTCCCCGCCGGCCGATCGTCGGCATGGTCGGCTCGATGTTCTATCCGCCCAACGTGCGAGCGGTAAACTGGTTCGGGCGCTGGGTTTGGCCGTTGGTGCGCCGAGAACTCCCGGACGCGCAATGGTGGATCGTCGGCAACCGCCCGGTGCGCGCCGTGCGGCGCTGGGCACGCCAGCCCGGCGTGCTGGTGACCGGTTACGTGTCCGACGTGCGTCCCTACCTGGCGCAAATGCGCGTGTTCGTGAATGCCGTGGAGGGCGACATCGGCGTACAGTCGAAATTGGTGGTGGCGCTGGCCAGCGGTCGGGCAGCCGTGGTCACGCCGGACGTGGCGGCCGGTATCGACTACGACGATCCGCCGCCCTTCTTGATCGCCCGGTCGGCGCCAGCCTTTGCCGAGGCGGTGATCCGTCTGCTGCGCGACGAGCCGCTGGCCCGCAGTCTGAGCGGCCGGGCCCGCGCCGCCGCCCTGGCGCGCTATGGATTGGCCGGTCAGATCGAGCTGGTGGAGCGCTGGCTGCGCTTCGGACAGGGTGATCGACCGCGACAGGCCGCGTCGGTGCCGCTGCCGGCCCAAGACTCGAGTTGGCCCGCCCCGCTGGCGGGCTGCATGGCGGGGCGGTCGTGATTCAGGACCGCGTCATCATTTGCGTGGCCAGCAACTGGGATGATCATCCCACCAGCAAGCACCACGTCATGCGGTTGCTGGCCGAGCAGAACGAGGTACTGTGGATCAATTACCACGCCTCGCGCCGCCCGCGCCTGAACCACACCGATGTGCGGCTAGTGGGGCGGCGTTTGCGGCAAGTCTGGGCCGGGCCACGCCGCGTCGCACCGCGTCTCCTGGTGCTGTCACCTTTTCTGGTGCCGCTGCCGGGACTGGCAACGGCCCGACGCTGCAACGACTGGATCCTACGCCGGCAAGTGCGCCATGCCCTGCGTCGTCTGGCCACCGGCGGCCGCAGCCGCGCGGTGCGCCGACCGTTGCAGCTCTGGCTGTTCACGCCCGACGTCCCGGAGCTGATCCCGCGTTTGGATGCCGAGCGGGTGGTCTATTACTGCGTGGACGACTACGCCGCCTTCTCCGGCTTCGACGCGCGGCTGATGGAACAACTGGAGACTCGGACGCTGGCGGCCAGCGATATCGTCGTTACTACCTCGCCGCGGCTCTATGAGCGCTGCCGCAAGCACCATGATTGTGTGCATTTGGTGCCGCACGGAGTGGACTTCGAGCACTTCGCTGCGGCACAGACGCTACCACCGCAGGCTGTGCCAGATGAGCTGCGCGACCTGCCTCGACCGGTGTTCGGTTACATGGGGCTGATCGACGAATACGTCGATCTGGAGCTGATCGCCGCGGTCGCTCGGCGGCGCCCGGACTGGTCGTTCGCGCTGCTCGGGCAAGTGCGACGTTCCACCGACGTGCTGGCCGGATTGAGCAACGTGCGCCTGTTGGGGCCGCGACCATATCAGGCTTTGCCGGCCTACTGCCGCGCCTTCGATGTGGGCCTGATTCCCTTCCGCATGAATCGACTGGTGCGGGCGGTCAACCCGATCAAGCTGCGCGAATACCTGGCGGCCGGACTGCCGGTCATCTCGGCACCGCTGGAGGCGGTGCTGCCTTACGCACCGGCGGTCCAAACGGCCTCGACCGTGGAACAGTTCCTCAGTGTCGCGCAAGTCGCCCTGCGCCTGGCGGTCGAAACGCCGGCGCGCCAGCGACAGGAACTGGTGCGCACTGAAAGCTGGCGCGCGCGTGTCGAGGAGCTATCCTGGCTGGTCGAGACTCTGCCGAGCGCCGAGCGGCTTGCCGACCCACGGCCGGCCGACACGCGGGCTTCACCCGCACCCGTGAAGCAACCCGTTCTCAGCGCATGAGGGCCAGCAGCACGACTACCAGTGCCAGGCCGATGATGAGCACGGCCCAGGCCGCGTCCGCGTAGGCCGGAGAAAGATGATGGTGATGGCGGTGGCGCTGAACGTGTCGTCCGCGCCGCGGCTCCAGAATCACGTCGCCGATCACGAGCTGTGCTCCGCAGTGTGCACAGAGCTGGGGCAGCACAACCTCACGCGGCCGAATACGTCGGTGATGTCGGCAACGATCGCATGTCACGCGGATGTAGCTGGGCACCCGCACACTGTGGTGACAATGGTCGCATCGGGCGGTGGTCCCCAAGCCCACGTCCACAATCACCGCATGACACCACCCGCAGCGCAACGCCGGCTGCGCTGCCGGTGTGCGTCGCTCCTGCGCCGACGCCGATCCCGCGCTGTCCAGCGGGGGCGGTCGTTCTTCCATCAGGCCGCAACGCAACTCCAACAGACGGCGTTCCGGCGGAGCGACCGGCGGGTTGTCGCGCACCGGCACCATATAGGTTGAATCGCCTCTTTATGCCTAGCTGGATTAGCGGAAATTTAGCAGCCGTCGACCTTTGCGATCGACGGCTGCCGCTTGGGCGCGCGCACGAGGCACCATGCCGTGCTCTCAATCGACCGATACCACCCTTGTGACCCTCTGTAGCATCAACTTGGCCCCCACGGGAGACGTTCGTCCGCTGAACGACGTGACGCCGGCCTTGTTCAACTGCCTGACCATCGACGTCGAGGAATACTTCGACTGCGAGGTTTTCCGAAACTGCGTGGCGTCCGCCGACCGGGCCGGGTTTGAACGCCGCGCCGCCCCATGTCTGGAACGACTGGCCGAAATGCTGTCGCACGCTGGCAGTCGGGGGACGTTCTTCGTTCTTGGGCAGACCGTTGGTTACCTTGCGCCGCTCTTGCGTCAGCTCATTCGCGCCGGCCACGAAATTGCCTGTCACGGCGACCAACATGAACATCTGGCGCGCCTCGACCCGCAAAGATTGCGCGTCGATCTGCGCCGGGCCCGCGCCCGCATCGAGGATGCCCTGGGGGTGGCCCCACGCGGCTACCGCGCCCCCACTTTCTCGGTGACCCGCCGAACGGCCTGGGCACTGGACGTCATCGCCGAAGAGGGGTTCAGCTATGATGCCAGCATCTTTCCGATACGGCACGATCGCTACGGCGTGGCGGATGCGCCCACCGCACCCTTCTGGGCGCTCTCGCCGGCGGGAACACGCGTGCTGGAGTTTCCGCCGCTCGTGTTGACCCTCGGCGTCCTTCGAATGCCAGTGGGCGGCGGGGGCTACCTGCGTCTGTTGCCGACCGGCCTGGTGCGCCGCTGCTTAGCTGGTCGTCAAAGACGCGGCCGGCCGGCGCTGCTGTATGTGCATCCGTGGGAACTGGACCCGCACCAGCCGAAGCTGCCTGTGGGGCGTCTGGCGCAATGGCGCCATCGTGTCAACCTGCACCGGACGGCCCAGAAGCTGGAAAGCCTGTTGCGCGATTTTCGCTTTGACACAGCGACTGCCGTGCTGCAACGCGTGCTGGCCCACGGTGCGCTACCGGTGTTCAGTCTAGCCTGACGTAGCATGACCGCTGGGTGTGGGCTGTGCCGACGGTGTCCGCTAGGCTGGTGGCGCGCCGCAGGCGTCTGGGCGGACGTGGGTACGCCGCGGCGGGCGCTGGCATGCCTGCTCAAAAGAGCAGATGCAGGAGGTAGTCCAGCCGACCGGAAAGTACCAGGCGCCGACCGGAGTAGCGCATGACTTCCCGTACGCGCTCCCGGTAGCCGGGGGCGTAGCAGTGCGTGGGACATTTCTTGCACGCCGGCTTGGGATCGTAGGGGCACGACACCCGCTTCATGAAGGCGTGCGCCAGCAAGCGCGAGCACTCGCGGCACAGCTCGAGCGGTCCGCCGTGCAGAGCACGGATGTCGAAGTTCCGCAGCTCAACGGGAGTGCGTGCGGCCGTTCGGTGGCTGTGGCGGCAGTAGATGTCGATGAACCGCGCCAGTATGCGCAGGTCGCGCCGCAGCTTGCGGTCGGTTCGTATTAGCGTCGCGATCGGGGAAGCCGTGCTCATTTCTCGATGACCAGGATCAAGTCCGCACTTTGCTCGGCTTGATACATCCCTTGCTGGTAGTCGCCCCAGGTGTGTACCACGCGGGCTCCGGCTGCGTGGACCATATCAGCCAGTTCCTCGGCGTGCAGTCCCAGGAACGGGACGCATTCGTGCTGCGCTGTCAGGCCCTCGACGGTCAGCTTCAGGTCGACGAACTCGAAGTACCCGCGCGTCCCGACGCGGTGAACGCCCTTGACTAAAGCGTGCTCCCCGATCTCTAGCGCAATCCGGCGGAACTTCTGCCACACGACGGGACCTTCCGGTAGCCGCCATAGATTGAGCATTTGGATGAATGCCACGCCGCCACGGTGCAGGGCCGCCACCATCTCACGGACGGCTCGGCGGACAGTGTCCATGTCCGGCACCAGAGCCAGCGAGTTGCCGACGCAAATGCAGGCGTCGAACTGTCGATTCACCGGCTCGGCAAACGAGCGCACCACCCACTGTAGGGTCTCGGACTCGCCATAACGTCGCCGACAAAGTTCGATCATCGCCGGGCTGACGTCGGCGCCTTGAACACACAAACCCCAAGAGTGGAACAGGGCGGCATGCTGCCCGGTGCCGCAGGCGGCGTCGAGCACGTTGCGCACGCCATGCTGTTTGAATAAGGCGCGGAATAGCGGTGTCTCGTTGGCCAAGCGTTTGGGCCAGTCCACAAGCGCCTCGTAAGCGTCAGCCAGGTTTTGGAAAACGGTCGGTTCCATGATCAGGCGTCGAACACACGACCTTTGGTTCCCGTCAAGCAGGCGTGGCAACAGCGGCGTTCGGCAGGCGCAGCTCGCCGCCATCGCTGACCGTGGCTGGTTTCAGGTTCAGCATCGCGCGGACCACGAAGACAACCAGAGCCAGGGCGCCCGCGATGATGATCAGGTCAGGGATGATACGCCACTGGCCGATGAACTTGATCCAAGGCTCCTCATAGAAAGCGGGGCTGCGGGCGTACCACAGACCGTGAATGTACGCGGCCCGGGCCTGCATCAAACCGACCGGCAGCAGGGTCAGGATGGACATCGCTAGCAGGCCGCCGTTCATGCCGACAAAGGCGACTTTCAGCAGGCCGTTGGACCACTTCTCCGGTCGCACCAGACCACGCAGGGCGAAGAGCATCAGGCCGATGGCCAGCATGCCGTAGGTTCCGAACAGGGCCGTGTGCCCGTGGTTCATGGTCAGGTAGGTGGAATGCTCGTAGTAGTTGATGACCGGCAGGGTGATGATGAACCCAAACACGCCGGCGCCGAGGAAGGCCCAGAGCGAGGAGGCGCCCATGAACATCAGCGGCCACTTGTAGGGATAAGCCTCGCGCACCGCAGGCGATTCCTTGGCCTCCAGGGCGACTTTCACCAGCAGCAGCAGGATCGGCACCGGCTCCATGGTCGAGATGACCCCGCCTAGCGCGATCCACAGGTCCGGGTCGCCGAACCAATAGTAGTGATGTCCCACGCCGATGATTCCAGAGAACATCGCCAGACAGGCGGTGAAGTAAGCGGCCCGCAGGGCCTTCTTCTTCGGCGCCAGCCCCAGAGCCGTGACCACATAGGCGATGGCGGCGGCCGCGAAGAACTCAAATATGCCCTCGACCCAGGTATGTACGACCCACCAGCGCCAGAAGTCCGCGATGGTCAGGTGTGTGCGCGGGTTGTAGAACAAGCCGAAAGCGAAAAACGACACGACGGCGATGGCTGAGTAGGTGTAGAAGGGGACGGTTCCCCAACGGTCTTGCCCGCGGGCCAAGTGCGGCGCCACCCCGCGCACCACCAGC
>Ga0129299_1000963_pt1 | contig 19272 bp, 16 predicted proteins | sample ConPoolayeCmetaG_FD_94477 | JGI IMG/M metagenome (GOLD analysis project Ga0129299, IMG submission 94477) | Hot spring microbial mat communities from California, USA to study Microbial Dark Matter (Phase II) - Cone Pool mat layer C metaG ...
CAAGCCCGTGGGCACGCCCGATCCCGGCGCCTTCTGGCGGGTCATCTCCCAGCATCGGGTCAAGACGTTGTTCACGGCCCCCACGGCCTTTCGGGCGATCAAACGCGAAGATCCCGAAGGGGAATTCATCAGGAAATACGACCTCTCCGGTTTCCAGGCCCTGTTCCTGGCGGGCGAGCGGTGCGACCCGGATACGCTGCTGTGGGCGCAGCGGAAACTGGGCGTGCCGGTCATCGACCATTGGTGGCAGACGGAGACCGGTTGGGCCATCGCGGCCAACTGCCTGGGACTCGGCCTTCTGCCGGTCAAGCCGGGCTCTCCGACCAAGGCGGCGCCCGGTTATGACGTGCGGATCCTCGACGAAGGCGGCCAGCCCCTGCCCAACGGCAAGATCGGCAACATCGTCGTCAAGCTGCCGTTGCCTCCCGGGTGCCTGCCGACGCTGTGGAACAACGAGGCCGGATTCCGGGAGTCGTACCTGAGCACCTATCCGGGCTATTACGTCACGGCGGACGCCGGCTACCAGGATGAGGACGGGTACCTCTACATCATGAGCCGCACCGACGACATCATCAACGTCGCCGGGCACCGCCTGTCGACCGGCGGGATGGAAGAGGTGATCTCTGCCCACCCGGATGTGGCGGAATGCGCCGTATTGGGCGTGGCGGATGCCCTCAAAGGCGAGGTGCCGCTGGGCTTCGTCGTGAAGAAGGCCGGCGTGACCAAGCCGGACGAGGAGATCATCCGCGAAGTCGTGCAGATGGTCCGGGACAAGATCGGCCCCGTGGCCGCCTTCAAGACCGCAGCCGTGGTCGAGCGGCTGCCCAAGACCCGCTCCGGAAAGATCTTGCGTGGAACGATCAAGAAGATCGCCGACGGCGCCGAATGGCGGATGCCCGCGACCATCGACGATCCGGCCATACTGGACGAAATCATGTTGGCGCTGCGGCGGCTGGGCTACCCCCGCGGCCGGGCCGACGACTGATCTCGATCTGGCCGGGAGTGTTCCACCCGGCTGGGCCGGTCAACAATATGGGACCCGTGGCCGGCGTCGCGGTCGTGTTGGACTTGATGGTAGGTTCGCTGTAGACTAGTGGGAAGGTGCGTCGGCGGTTGGTTTGTCTCGATTGCGGTCGCGCGGGTCGCCTCGCGCCGCAAAATGTCCTGCTCCGCCCCGATCCGGCAGGAGCGAGCGGTGGAACGCCGACGCCTGAGCCGTGCCGCGGGCGAGGCCGCGCCTTCGTCTTCACGGATGGTCACGCAGCCGATGACTTTGCAAATCACCATCGCAGACAACCTCTTCCTGGTGAGGTTCCCTTCGGCCGAGAACGCTCACTCCTGATCATCGTTGCCAGAACCCGAGAAAGACAATGACCACTGACCCAACGCCCGATCCGGGACTGACCAGCACCAACTCCGAGCCTCCGCCTGCGACGGCTTCGCCCACGGCGTCTCCGTCCGCCCCCGCCAGTGCGCCTTTCCGTCGGGCGTCCGGAGCGGAGATCGCCGCCTCGATGGCCCATACCGAGGATCCCGATCTTGATCTGGCGGTCCAAAAGGCGATGGAGGAGACTCCTTCCGCAGACTGGTCGGACGCCGCCGCGACCGGGGCGGAAACCGCCGAACCCGGGATCGGCTCGATCGTGACCGGGCGAATCGCCAATATCGGCTCTCGCGACGTCCTGATCGATCTGGGCCTGAAAAGCTTCGGGGCCATGCCCCTGGCCGATTTCGATTCCGGCGAAAAGTACTCCATTGGCGATCCGATCGAAGTGCTGATCACCGGAAGCGACGAACGGTCGGGGCTGCTGAATGTCTCCCGCCGCAAGGCCCGCCAGACCAGGCTCCTTCGCGAACTGAAGGTCGGGCTGGAGGTCGAGGGAACCGTGACCGGCATGAACAAGGGCGGGCTGGAGATACTCTTCGAGGGACTCCGCGGCTTCATCCCCGCCAGCCAGGTCGACATCCGCTTCATGCGCGACATCTCCGAGCTGATCGGCCAGAAAGTCCGCGCCGAAGTCACCAAGGTCGAGATGGACGACGAGAATCCCAACATCGTCCTGTCCCGCCGCAACTGCCTGATCCGCGAGGAGGCCCGCCGCAAGGAGCAGCTCCTGAACGAGCTGAAGGAGGGGGATATCCGCCGCGGGCGGGTGCGGAGCATCACCGACTACGGCGCGTTCGTGGACCTGGGCGGGGTCGACGGGCTGTTGCATATTCGCGATATGAGTTGGGGGCATGTCGCCAAGCCCCAGGATGTCGTCGCGGAGGGCCAGGAAATCGACGTCATGGTGACCAAGGTCAGCCGAGACACCAAAAAGATCTCGCTGAGCTTGAAGCAGACCATCACCAACCCCTGGGAGTCCGCCGCCGAGCGGTACCCCGTGGGGACGCGGGTCAAGGGCCGCGTGGTGCGGCTGGCGGACTTCGGCGCCTTCGTCGAATTGGAACCCGGCGTCGACGGGCTTCTGCCCCTGGGCGAAATGAGCTGGACCAAACGCGTCCGCCGCCCCGACGAAGTCGTCAAAGTGGGGGACGTGATCGATGTGGCGGTCACCAGCATCGACCAGCCGAAACGCCGCATCTCCCTCAGTCTGAAGGCCCTGTCCGAGGATCCGTGGGCCGTCGCTGCGAACAACTACCCCGTTGGCTCCGTGGTCAAGGGCAAGGTGGCGCGACTGGCGGATTTCGGCGCCTTCGTGAATCTCGAAGAGGGCATCGACGGCCTGGTGCATATCTCGGAGTTGTCCGACGAGCGGGTGAAGACCGTCGGAGACAAGGTTCGCCCCGGCGACGAAGTGGAGGTCCGCGTCCTGGCCGTGGACACCGAAGCGAAGAAGATCTCTCTATCAATGCGCAAACCCCCTGCCGAGCCGTCGCCGGAGGAAATCGCGGAAATGCAGGCGGCTCGCGCCGCCGCCGAAAGAAAGAAGCCCGGTAAGCCGCGGCGGGGAGGCATCACCTTCGGCTGGGATCAGGGGTTGGGCTCGCTGGACCCGTCCAACTTCGCCCGCTGAGCCTTCCTCCCCCGGCAGCTCAGTCCACGAAGGTCACGCTCCTCGCGAGGGCCCCGCGAAGAATACGCAGATACTCCAGCCGGGGAACCTCCACCGCTCCAAAACGACGGAGGTGCTCGGTCATCCACTGCGTGTCGAGCAGGCGGAATCCCCGCGCATTGAGTCGTTCCACAAGGGCCAGCAAGGCGATCTTGCTGGCGTCACGGACCCGGTGGAACATGCTCTCACCAAAGAAGGCTCCACCCAGGGCGACCCCGTACAGCCCCCCAGCCAGGCAGCCGTCCCGCCAGGTCTCCACGCTGTGGGCCAGACCACATCGGTGCAGCCGCTCGTAGGCGGTGATGATCTCGGGCGATATCCAGGTGCCATCCGGGCGATCGGCGCAACAGCGAATAACGTCCGAGAATGCGGTGTTGATCCGCAGATCGAAACGACGGGCTCGGTAGAGCTGACGCAAGGTGTGTGAGGCGTGGAAGGCGTCGAGTGGGATAACCGCCCGGGGATCGGGAGAGAACCACCCCAACTCGCCGTCGACATCCATGGGGAAGTAGCCCGAGCAGTAGGCGGCGATCAGCACTTGAGGCTGAAGCTCGGACACGATGTCAGGCTCCGATGGGCGGTTTTGATTCTCCATTCTAGCCGAACGCCATCCGCCCGTTCCACCGCGCGGACGGGTAGTCCCCCTCGGTGAATAGCCCCAGGGACAAGCCTCGTGGCTCGGTGTGGCCGTCGCTGCCTACATTTGTAACTGTTTTATTAGCATATCGTTAAGATTCCATGTTGACAGGCCGTGCGGGGGCGAGTATCACGAGGCCTGCGGCCGGGGGATGGCGGGTTTTTCCCGTCGATTCCCACGCCGTATACGGGAGCAAGCAGATGAGTCAACGAATCCTCAGACATTTGAAGAGCGTGACCGTGGCCTTGGGGGCCGGGCTGCTTTTTGGTTCGCTCACCTGCGTGCAAAACGTGGCTGACGTGGTTGGGACCAGCCTCTCCCTGAGTGCGGCCAGTGGCATGCTGGGAAATAACGCCGACGCCGCCGCCGACCTGGGTGCCGGTCTGGACTTTCTGGCAGACCTTATCCGATTCAGTCCCTTCGGGGGCTGAGGCCGAGGTTCATCCCCGCCTACGTCCCATCCCGCCCGCCAAGGTTTCTCGCTGCTGATCGCTGTCACTGCTGGTCGAGTGGTGTCTCGAACCATCCTCAGCCGGCTTTGACTCCCGCCACGCCCCACGACTACCATCCCGCAGTCGCAGTCGTCGCCGCTGGGTTCTACTGACCCGCTCAGCGGACTGATCGAGCCACGGAGGAAATCCCATGGCCCGCCTGTTTCGAAGCATCGTTGATGTCGTCGGTGGAACTCCTTTAGTCCGAATAAACCGGATCATCCCCGGCCCCGCCGAGGTCTATGCCAAACTCGAGTACATGAATCCTCTGGCCAGCGTCAAGGACCGGATCGCCAAGTCCATGATCGAGGCAGCCGAGGCGAGCGGACGACTCGGCCCGGACACCATGATCATCGAACCCACCAGCGGGAACACGGGCATTGGCCTGGCCTTCGTATGTGCCGCCAAAGGTTACAAACTCACCCTCGTCATGCCCGAATCCATGAGCATGGAGCGGCGGATGCTGCTCAAGGCCCTCGGCGCCAGGCTGGTGCTGACTCCTGCGGCGGAAGGCATGCCCGGAGCAATTCGTCGCGCCCATGAGTTGGTGGCGGAAACGCCCGGCAGCCTGATGCCGCAGCAATTCGAGAACCCCGCGAACCCGGAGATCCATCGACGCACGACCGCGGAAGAAATCTGGAAGGACACCGACGGCCGGGTGGACATCCTCGTCTCCGGAATCGGCACGGGGGGCACGATCACCGGGATCGGGGAGGTGATCAAGTCCCGCAAGCCGGAATTCCGCTGCGTCGCGGTGGAACCGGAGGAATCCCCGGTGCTGACGCAGAATCGCGAAGGTCAGCCGCCCAAGCCGGGTCCGCACAAGATCCAGGGGATCGGGGCCGGCTTCGTGCCGCCGGTTCTCAATACCGGGATTTACGACGAGATCATCCGAGTGAACTCATCCGATGCCATGGCTACCGCCCGCCGCTCCGCGAAAGAGGAAGGCATCTTGTGCGGCATTTCCTCCGGCGCGGCCCTGCACGCCGCCAGCCAGGTCGCCGCGCGGCCGGAAAACGCTGGCAAGCTGATCGTCGTAATCCTGGCTTCTTCCGGCGAGCGGTATCTCAGCACGCCGCTGTTTCAGGAAGTTTGAGCGACTCAGCCGATCTCTCCATCGGCGAGACGGGGGATCTCCCGGCTGAACCAACAACCCTCCATCCCCCGCAGCGGTGGCGAGGGGTCTTCGTCGCGAATCCGCGGGGCTGATGGCCCCGGCCGCAGGGAAGGCGGTTGGCGACCGTCTTCCGTTAACGATAACAAAACCTCGTCGCGCAACTTCCATGGCAACAATTGGTTCCGCCCCCGCGGACCTTCCGGTCCGCAGGTCTGTCCGCTAGAATGAGGCATAGCGGTTGCCGGGCGAATCGGCAACTCTGCCTCTCTCTCAGTGTGTTCAGAAGGAGTCCACTCGTGGCCACGCAGACACTCAACCGCTCAGCTTCAGAGAACGGCGCCCTGACCGGCGTCCCTCCGCCGCACCTCATGACCGTGCAGGAGCACATCCTGCGTCAGCAACGCAATCACCCCACCGCGACCGGCGGCTTCAGTTGGTTGCTCTCGGGCATCACGCTGGCCGCCAAGATCATCTCCGCCAACGTGCGGCGCGCGGGCATCCTCGACGTGCTCGGTTCAGCCGAAAGCTCGAACGTCCACGGTGAACAGCAGCAGAAGCTCGATGTCCTGGCCAACCGCACGATCGAGCTTTGCCTGGGCTATCGCGGCAACGTGGGCGTGATCGCTTCGGAGGAACTCAACGAACCGAAGATGATCTCCAAGAGCGGCGCGGCGGGCAAGTATGTGGTGATCTTTGATCCGCTGGACGGCTCCAGCAACATTGATGTCAACGTGTCCGTCGGCACGATCTTCTCGATCTACGAGCGGGACGTGACCAACTTCAACGGCACGACCCCGGTGGCCGACGTGCTCCAGCCGGGCACGCAGCAGCTCGCCGCGGGCTACATCGTCTATGGATCGAGCACGGTGCTGGCCTACACCACGGGCGAAGGCGTCCACATGTTCACGCTGGATCCGTCGGTCGGGGCCTTCGTGCTCTCGAATGAGAACATCAAGATGCCCGAGAAGGGCAATTGCTACAGCGTGAATGAGGCCAACTGCAACTCCTTCCCGCGGGGCTATCAGGAATATCTCCGCTGGTGCAAGACGGAGGAGGCCGGACCGTACACCTCGCGCTACATCGGCTCGCTGGTAGCCGACTTCCATCGCACGCTGCTTCGCGGCGGCATCTTCCTCTATCCGCCGACCGCCAAGAGCCCCAACGGCAAGCTGCGGCTCAGCTACGAGGCCAACCCCATCGCCTTCCTGGCCGAGCAGGCCGGCGGCGCGGCGACGGACGGCGTTGGACGCATCCTCGAGAAGGTGCCACGATCGTTGCATGAGCGAACGCCGCTTGTCGTCGGCAGCAAGGCCGAGGTCGCCCGCGTCATGAAGTACCTGGAGACCTACGCCGACGGCGACGGCAAGAAGTAGCTGTTTCCGATTGTGCCGCCGCGGCCGCGACCCCGCCCGCGGTGCTTCCAACGCCATGACCGCCCTCGCCAAGAGAAGGCCCGCGCTGTAGAATGCGCGGGCCTTCTTCACTCGGAACGGCGTCCGCTGGAACGGGCGTCCGCCGGACAGGGATGGCAGCACGGATGGCCAATTCTCCAACGCAAGTCAATGGGGCCTGGACGATCGGCCGCCTGCTGGCCTGGACGCGGGAGCACTTCGAAACCCACCAGGTGGATGAACCGCGGCTGGCCGCGGAGCTGCTGCTCGCCGAGGCTCTCGGCTGTCGCCGGATTGAGTTGTACGCCCGCATCGATCACCAGCCGACCGCGGAACAGCGGGCGGTCTTCCGGGAACACGTCCGCGCCGCCGCCGAACACCATCCCATCGCCTACCTCATCGGCCACAAGGAGTTCTATTCGCTGGACTTCAAGGTGACTCCCGACGTGCTGATCCCGCGACCGGAGACGGAGCTGCTCGTCGAACGGACCCTGGCGTGGTGCCGCGAGAACCCGCAAGACCGATACGACCTTCTCGACGTCGGCACCGGATCCGGGTGCATCGCGGTGACATTGGCCAAGCGCGAAAAGGCCGCTCACGTCGTCGCGACGGACCGGTCCGCGGCGGCCCTGGCCGTGGCCCGGGAGAACGCGGTCCGGCACGGCGTCGCCGATCGCGTCCAATGCGTGACGGCGGACCTGCTGGACCTCCCGCCGGACTGTCTGCCGCGAAACGGATTTGACGTGATCGTCTCGAACCCTCCCTATATCGGGGAGCGGGAGCGGGCTTCGCTGCCCCGCAACGTCGTCGACTACGAGCCGGCGGACGCCCTGTTCAGTGGAGAGGACGGCCTGGACGCACTCCGCGGCCTCGCCGGGCGGGGTGGCGACAAGCTGCGGCGCGGCGGCTTGATGCTGGTCGAGGTGGGACACACTCAGGCGGCGGCGGTCGCGGCGATCTTCGTCGACGCCGGCTGGGAACCGGCCGGCCGCTTCAAGGATCTGCAAGGAATCGAACGAGCCTTGGCATTCAGGCGGCCCACATGAATGATCTGGCCGGTCGCTCTTTCAGCAACATCCTGCTGATCAAGCCCAGCTCGCCGGGCGACATCATCCACGCCCTGCCGGTGCTGCACGGCCTGCGGCGGCGGTACCCCCGATCCATCATCACCTGGCTGGTAGCTTCCCCCTTCGCCAATCTGATCGAGGCGGATCCCGCGTTGGATGCCGTGCTGCCCTTCGAGCGGCGGCGATTCGGCCGGGTCGGGCGCAGCCTGACGGTCACGCGCGAGTTTCTGGCCTTTCTTCGGCGGATTCGCGATCGACAGTTCGACCTGGTCATCGACTTACAGGGGCTGTTTCGCAGCGGCTTCCTGTCGCTGGCCAGCGGCGCGGCGGTTCGCCTGGGTTTTGCCGCCGCTCGCGAGATGGCCTGGATCTTCTACACCCACCGCATTGTGACGGACGACCCCGAGTCCCACGCCGCCGATCGCAACTACGCCGCGGCCCGGCTCCTCGGTTTCGCCGACCTGCCGATGGACTTCTCCATCGCCATCACCGAGGAGGATCGGCGGGCCGCCGGCCGCCTCGTGGAGCAGTGTCTGGACCATCCTCCCCCGCCGAACGGTTATGCCGTGCTGGTGCCCGTCACGCGTTGGGAAACCAAGTGCTGGCCCGCTGAGCGTTACGGCCTGTTGGCCAGGTGCCTTCGCGAGCGGCATGGCCTCTCGAGCCTGCTGGTCGGCGGGGAAGGCGACCGGCTCAAGGCCCAAATCGCCGCGGAGGAATCAGCCGGCGCGGCCCACAACGTCTGTGGCCGGACCACGCTCCGCCAGTTGGCCGCCCTCGTGAACGAGTCCGCCATCGTGGTCACGGCCGACTCGACGCCGATGCACCTCGCGGCCGCCATGCAACGGCCGCTGGTGGCCCTCTTCGGCCCGACCAGCCCGCGGCGCACAGGGCCGTACGGCCGACCACAGGACGTGGTGAGGCTCGACCTGACTTGTTCGCCGTGCTACCTGCGGCGGCTGCGGCAGTGCCCACACCAGCACGCCTGCATGCAACGCCTGACCGTGGACGCGGTCGCGGAGGCCGTCGCCGCTCGTTTGCAGCGGCCCGCAAGCCCTAGCCCAAGGCCACATCAAGCGTCATCATGAGCGCGAAGCCGACCATGGTGCCGATCGTGGCGAGGTCGGTGTTCTTGTTGCGCTGCGATTCGGGGATCAATTCCTCCACGACGACGAAGATCATCGCCCCCGCGGCGAAGGCCAGGGCGTACGGCAGGATCGGCTTCATGCTCAACACGGCCCACGCCCCCAGCACCCCCGCGATCGGTTCGACCACGCCGGAGGCCTGGCCGTACATGAAGGCCTTCCAACGGTTCATGCCCTCACGCCGCAGCGGCATGGCCACGGCCAGTCCCTCCGGCGCGTTTTGCAGCCCGATGCCGATGGCCAGGGCGATGCCGCCGAGCAACATCTGCCGGGCACTCTCCGGGTCGGCCATGTGGGCGACCGCCCCGAAAGCGACGCCGACCGCCAGCCCTTCGGGGATGTTGTGGAGGGTGATGGCCAGCACCAGCAGGATGCTTCGCTGCCAGGAAGTCTTAAGCCCCTCGGCCTCCGCGTTGTCGAAACCGAGGTGCAGGTGCGGAAGAATCTTGTCGATCCCGTAGAGGAACCCCCCACCCAGCAGAAACCCGACCACCGCCGGTTTCCAGTCCCCGTCGGCCATCTCGATGGCCGGGGCCAGCAGCGACCAGTAGCTGGCCGCGATCATCACCCCCGCCGCCAGGCCGAGCATGCCGTCCATGAGACGGGGGCTGTGCCGCCGCGTGAAGAGCACGGGCGCGGCTCCCGCGGCGGTCATGAACCAGGTGAAGAGCGTGGCCAACAGCGCGGCGGTGACCGGATGGAACTGCTGCACGAAGTCGAACAGGCGTTCCTGCATGGGCGGTGCTCCCGCTGCGAGCCTGGACGCCATGTCATCCAATCGCAAAGCTCGGAGCGGGAAAGGAAGTTATCACGGAGATGGGCGGCTGTCACGCCGCAGATGCGAACGTCGGCCGTCCGGCCGGTCCCCGCGACCGGACGGCGCAACGCCACAACCGAACCGCAGTCGGTTCCGCTCAGCCGTGCTTGGCGAGGTACTTGGCCACGCCTTCAGCGGTCGGCTTCATGGCCTCCTCGCCGGGCTTCCAGTTGGCCGGGCAGACCTCGCCGTTCTTCTCGAAGAACTGAAGGGCGTCGAGCAGCCGCAAGGCTTCATCCACGCTCCGCCCCAGCGGCAGGTCGTTGATCAGGGCGTGCCGCACGATGCCGGACTTGTCGATCAGGAACAACCCGCGGAGCGCCACGCTGTCATTGATCAGGACGCCGTAGCTTCGGGCGATGTTCTTGCTCAGGTCGGCAACCAGCGGGAACTGCACGTTGCCGAGACCACCCTGGTTCCGCGGCGTGTTCTTCCACGCCAGGTGGGTGAACTGGGAGTCCACCGACACGCCGATCACCTCGCAATGCCGCTCCTTGAAGGAAGACAGTTTCTTGTCGAAGGCGATGATCTCCGACGGACAGACGAAGGTGAAATCCAGCGGATAGAAAAAGAGGCAAACATACTTGCCCTGGTAGGACGAGAGCTTCAGCTCCTGGATGGTGTTGTCGGGCATGACCGCCTGGGCGGTGAAGTCTGGGGCTTTTTGCGTAACGAGAGTACACATGTCTTTGATGCTCCTGTTGTGGGTCTGTTGAAGTTGTCCGAATGCCCGAAGGCGAGGGAAGATAGTCTCGCCGATGAGCAATTTCCACGCCCGGCAGATGGGGAAAACGCCCCCCGGCCGACCGGGGCAGGCGGGTCGCCCCCTTCATCCACTGCCGCGGAGCAAGGTTCCTCCCCTGGCCGCACGGCTGATCGACCCATTCGGCCACCCTGCCGCTACTGCACCGCGATGGAGGCCCATCCACCCAGCACGCCCGGCACCGCCCGCTCCGCCACCCAGACCATGACCGGCGGCAGAAAGACGCCGGGCAGAAGATTGGCCACCGGAATTCTCCGAATCTCCAGCAGAAGCAGGGCCGTGGCCAGAAGGATGACGCCTCCGACCACATTCATGAGCTGCAACGAGAGGTCGGGCAGCCCGCCCGCCCCGTAGTGGGCGACCACCGCAAGGCCGCCTTGAAAGAGCAGGACGGTGATAATGCTGAAGGCGACGCCCAGCCCGAGGGAGGCCGCCAGGGCCACGGAGCAGAAGCCGTCCAGCAGGGCCTTGATGTAGAGGTAGCTGGGGTCGCCATACGCGCCATTCCTGAGGCAGCCGAGCAGGGTCAACGGCCCGACACAGAAGATGACGCTGGCTGACAGAAAACCCGCCGCAAACGACCGCTGGGTGGATTCAGCGGCGACATCGCCCCCGCCGAACCGGCGGTGTAGGTCTCGGCCCAACTCTTCCAGCCGCTCATGCAGTCGGAGGGCCGTGCCGATCAGGCCGCCCAGCAGCAGCGAACCAACCGTCACCACCGCAAGGCGGGCGCCGTAGGTCGGAATCCCACCGCCGTAACGCTCGACCGTGCGAGCAAAGACCAGCACGGAGGCATCAATGCCCAGGGTGACGGTGATCAACCCCAGCCCGTCAAGGATGATTCGCTGATAGCGGTCAGGAATCCGGGCCGCCAGCAGCAGCCCGGCAATGCTGCCGAGAGCGACGGTCAGAGCGTTGACGATTGTTCCGTTGAGGATCGACCACATGTCCGCCGTCCCCGCGTCCGCGGCGGGACGATACCGGTCGAGGGGGGGTTGGTCAAACATGCCGCCCGCCTCAGCAGCGGGACGCGGAAGACCGACAAGCGTGCGGAGTGAGTTGGCCGAGGGCGGCCGGGCGGCTATGCTCGGCTCCGCCCGGCGGCCGCGACCGCCGCCGTGCAACCGGGACGATCCGGCATGACGCCGCCGAAGGCACAGAGGACGAGCTGCAACGTGTGCGGCCAGACCATGGCCGATGGCCAAGTGGAGCCGCAGCTGTGCCCCTGCCACGTCCAGGCGTTCGTGGGCGAGACCTTCCACCTCTGGCGGTGCCCGACTTGTCGCACGATTCATTGCCTCGAGGTGGTGGACCTGGGGCGATACTACGCCTGCTACCCGTTCCGCTGCCGCGAGCTGACCTGGCCGTGGCGGGTGTTCTACCGGAATCTCGCCCGGCGGCTGACCATCTTCGGGTATGATCGCGGCCGGTCGCTGCTGGACTATGGCTGCGGCGACGGGCTGTTCGTCGAGTACCTGCGGACCCGTGGTTTCACACGGTGCTACGGCTACGACCCTCACGCCACGGGCGAGGGGGTCGGGGACCGGACGGTGCTTGCCGCGGGGCCGTTCGACTTCATTCTGCTGCAAGACGTCCTGGAACACGTCGAGCAGCCGGAAGCGTTGTTGGCCGAGTTGGACCCCCATTTGGCGCCGGGCGGTCGGGTGCTGGTGGGAACGCCGAACGCCGACCGCGTGGATCCGGCCAGGCCCGAACGATTCCTCAATGAGCTTCATGCCCCTTACCATCTGCACATTTACACGCGGCAGACGGTGGAGCAGTTCGGTCGGCGGCTGGGCTGGCAACCGATCGGCTTTTTCGACCGGCCGTACCACGATTGCCCCTGGCTGGGCCTGAACAGCCGCGCGGCCAAGGAATATCAACGGCGGATCGGCGGAACGATGGATGCGGCCCTGGGGGCGTTGCGATGGAATGCGATCTTGACTTCTCCGAAACTCTGGTTTTACATGTGGTTCGGCTACTGGCTGAGCGACCGCTCGGATCTAACGGTCGTGTTCGAGAAGCCGCCTAGCGGAGCCGCGAAACCCGGCTATAACGAACGGCGGCCCGAAGGCAGCCATTCCGCGGATCGTGACTAGAATGCCGGATATCGGTCGCCGGGTGGAGCACACGTCGGTTTTGTGGCGGGCGTCGGCGGCCGAGTCACCAACGAGGACAGCATGAACATCGTCGTACCGAAGGAGGATGCCGCGGGCGAGCGGCGGGTCGCCCTGGTGCCGGAGTCCTGCAAGAAGCTGATCGGCAAGGGCCTCGAGGTCGTGGTGCAACAGGGGGCCGGAGAGCAGGCGTTCTTCGCGGATGAGCAGTATCGGAGCGTCGGCGCCAGCGTGGCCGGCGACGGCGGAGCGGCACTGGCCGCGGCGGATCTGGTGCTGATGGTGCAGCCGCCGACGGCCGCGCAGGTAGAGGCCATGCGACCGGGGGCCATGCTGCTCACCTCGCTGCTGCCGATCCGCAATCTGGCCACCGTCAAGCACCTGGCGAAACGGAGAATCACGGCGTTCTCCACCGATTGCATCCCGCGGACCACGCGGGCCCAGTCGATGGACACCTTGTCGTCGATGGCCAACATCGCCGGCTACAAGGCGGTGCTGATCGCGGCGAGTGAATTGGCCAAGTACTTCCCCATGTTCATGACCGCGGCAGGCACGATCCACGCGGCCAAGGCCTTCGTGATTGGTGCCGGCGTCGCCGGCCTCCAGGCCATTGCCACGGCCCGTCGGCTGGGCGCCACGGTGACGGCGACGGACACCCGCAAGGCGGTGGCCGAACAGATCCACAGCCTGGGCGCCAAGTTCGTCGGGGTGGACTCCGCCGAAGACGCCCAGACCGCCACGGGTTACGCCAAGGAACTGTCGCCGGAGTTCTACCGCAAGCAGGCCGAGCTGATCGCCCAGCAGTGCGCGGCCAGCGACGTGGTGATCACCACCGCGCTGATCGGCGGCGTCAAGGCCCCGCGGCTGATCACCGCCGAGATGGTGCGGAAGATGCAGCCCGGTTCCGTGATCGTGGACCTCGCCGCGGAGGGCGGCGGCAACTGCGAACTGACCCGGCCCGGCGAAACGGTCGTGGAAAACGGGGTCAAGATCATCGGTCCACTGAACCTGCCGGCGTCGATGCCGCGCGACGCCAGCACCCTGTATTCGCGGAACCTGACCACCTTCGTGCTGGAGTTCTACAAAGACGGCCGATTCAACCTGGACTTGCAGGACGAGATCATTGCCGGGGCATTGGTCACGCACGACGGGGACGTGCGGCACACCGCCTCCCGCGAGGCCCTGCAAAAGGAAGGACACGCATGATCGAGCTGTTCACGAATAATTTCGTCGTCTTCGTGCTGGCCATGTTCATCGGGTTCGAGGTCATCTCCAAGGTGCCGGCGACGCTGCACACGCCGCTGATGTCGGGATCCAACGCCATCTCCGGAATCACCATCGTCGGGGCCTTGGTGATCGCCGGGCTGCACCAGGGCGTCTGGAGCCACGTCTTCGGCTTCGTGGCCGTGGCCCTGGCGATGGTCAACGTGGTCGGCGGCTACCTGGTGACCGACCGCATGCTCAAGATGTTCCGCCGCAAGTGAAAGGAAGCTGGATGGACGCAACGCTCTCTATCGCGGGTTCCCTGTTGGCCGAGGCCGCTTCCCAGCCCGCCGCGGAGGCGGCTCGCGGCACGGCGGCCACGCTGTTGATCAACCTGGCTTATCTCGTCGCGGCCGCGTGCTTCATCTTCGGGCTGAAGTGGCTCTCCTCGCCCCGGACCGCCCGCCGCGGCAACCTCCTGTCATCGGTGGGCATGCTGATCGCGGTGGTCGTGACCTTGCTGGACCGCCAGATCGTGGGCTATACGACCATCATCGCCGGGCTGATCGTCGGCAGCGTGGTGGGAGCCACGCTGGCCCTCCGCGTGCAGATGACGGCCATGCCGCAGATGGTCGGCATGTTGAACGGATTCGGCGGCCTGGCCTCAGGTTCCGTCGCCCTGGCCGAATTCCTCCGCGTCTACTACGACGCCGGCCACGACCCGCGCCTGGATACGCTGGTGGCCATCGCCCTTTCGGCCCTGATCGGCATGCTGACGTTCACCGGCAGCGTCACGGCCTTCGGCAAATTGCAGGGCTGGAAGATCGGCGGCAAGCCGCTCAGTAATCCGCTGCTCCTGCCCGGCCACCACGCCATCAATATCCTCATGCTGCTCATCGCGGTGCTGCTGGGCGTCCTCATCACCGCGAATTATCAGAATGCCCTGTGGGCCGTGATCCTGCTGAGCGCCCTGGCCCTCGTCCTGGGCGTGATGGTGGTCACGCCGATCGGCGGCGCGGACATGCCGGTGGTCATCTCGCTGATGAACTCCTATTCCGGTCTGGCGGCCATGACCACGGGCTTTGCCCTGGACAACTACTGCCTGATCATCACGGGCGCACTGGTCGGCGCCTCGGGCATCATCCTGACCAAGATCATGTGCAACGCCATGAACCGCTCGCTGCTCAACGTCGTCGCCGGCGGGTTCGGTCAGGAAATCACCGCGGCCGGCGACACCTCCGCGGAGGGCAAGACGGTCCGCCAGATGGACGCGGAAGAAGCGGCGATGGTCCTGGAGGCCTCGCAGAAGGTCTTCGTCATTCCGGGATACGGCATGGCGGTCGCCCAGGCCCAGCATGCCGTGGCCGAGATGGCCAGTCTCCTCGCCGCCAAGGGCGTGGAAGTCCGCTTTGGCGTTCACCCCGTCGCCGGACGCATGCCGGGACATATGAACGTGCTGCTGGCCGAAGCCAACGTGCCTTACGAGCAGCTCGCCGACCTGGAACTGAACGGCGAAATGGAGCAATGCGACGTCGCGTTGGTGATCGGGGCCAACGACGTGGTCAATCCCGACGCTCGCCGACCGGGGAGCCAGATTGCCGGCATGCCGATCTTTGACGTGGACAAGGCCCGAACCGTCATGGTCTGCAAGAGAAGCCTGAATCCCGGTTTCGCCGGTATTGAGAACCCGTTGTTCTTCAATGACAACACCGTGATGCTCTTCGGCGACGCCAAGAAGATGATCACCGGCATCGTGGCGGAACTGAAAGCCTCCAAGTGACGCCCGGGGAGCCGCGGCGCGCAAAAATAGAGCGGCGGGAATACCAGCTTGACCACGAGGTGTTCGGGCCGGAGAGAGGAAGGAATCGTGGTCAAACCTTCGCGGTACACCCACCGCTCTTGGGCTCTGTGCATGAAATCCTAACAAATCTTGTGCCAGAAGTAAAGACCATCGGATTGAAAAGTTTTTTTCGCATTCCTTGACCTGACTAACATACGCCATGGGGAAGGCATCGCCCCTTCCTCGCCAGCTCCACACCGCGTTTCGCTCCGCCCCTGTGGATGAACCACCCCTCCAGAGCCGGATTGTCTGCTTTTGAAATCTCGAAGTCCGGGCGGACTCCGTCGCGTCGCCCCACTGCGGAGAATCCTCGGGCGGGCGAAAAGTTGCGCACCGCGTGCGGGAATGTTCGCCTCGCAGAAGGCGAAGCGACCGGACCCCAGGTGCGGCCGCGTCAGCCTGAAACAGGCGGACGGACAGCCTTCGGAAACCGAATGGTGATCCGGGTGCCTACCCCGGGGGTACTCTGTAGCTCGATGACCCCATCCATGGCTTGCGCCGCGTGCCGAACGATGGCCAGCCCCAGGCCCGTTCCGCGGCTCGGGCCGGACCGCGACCGCTGAACCTGATAAAATCGCTCGAAGACGCGGGCGTGGTCCGCCGGGGGGATCCCGCAGCCGGTGTCCTCCACGCTCAACACCAGCGTTTCCGACTCCGCACGGCAGTTGACCGCGACCCGACCACCGGGGTCGGTGAACTTGATCGCATTGTCCACCAAATTGTCCAAAATCAGCCGAAATAGGTGACGGTGCCCCCAAACCGTGCGGCATTCTTGGCCCACCTCCATGTCCAAGAACAAGCTCTTCGCCTCCGCGGCCACCAGAAATCGCTCCCGCAAATCCTGGATGATCTCATCCAGCGGCAGCGGAGTCCGCTCGAACTTCGCGGAGGGCGACTCCAGCCGGGAGAGATCCAGAAGGTCGCTCACCATGGCTTCCAGCCGCGCGCTGTGACGGCGGATCACCCCGGCCAGCCGCTCCACCTCCCGAGCTTCCGTCGCGGGGTTCAGGCTGGCCAGCGTCTCGACCGCGGCCCGAATGGCGGCCAGCGGCGTCCGCAATTCATGCGAGGCGTTGGCCACGAAATCGGCTTTCACCTGCACCGCGCGAGTCAGCTCGGTCACGTCGGTCAGGACCAGCAGCCGGCCGGTCGTCGGGCTGGCCTCCCTCCGCTCCGCGGAGGACGGATCGGCTCCGAGCAGCTCGTCAACGTCGGCTGGCAGCACGATGTTGCTGGCCCGTCCCAGAATCGTGACCTGGCCTTCAGGGGTGGGCCGGGTCAGACGGCACTCGCCGATGGCCGCAGGGTGGCGGGCTGAGTCGGACGGTCCCGCTTCATCACTGGAGGACGAAGCCGCATTGAGAGCAGGATCTCCGGCCGCCAATCGGAAGGAGTCGCTGCCTGGCCGTTGCGGGGCAAGCAGCTCCCGCAATTCCGAATCCGGCAGTCGATCTTGCAAAGAGAAGCCGACCCAATCCCGACCGTTATCCACCCGTACGCCCAACATGGCCAGAATTCGCCGGGCCGCCGGATTGATGAGAATCAGGCGTCCATCGGAACCCGCCACGACGACGCCCTCGTGGAGTTGCTCCAACAGCCGCTCCAGGGTCCGCCGCTGCCGATCGATGGTCCGCAACTGGGCCGCCAGGTGGTCCCGCATCTGATTGAGCGAACGGGCCAGCAGGGCGATCTCATCGCGGCCGTGGGTGCGGGCCTCGGCCGACAAGTCGCCCGTGGACAGACTTCTGGCCGTGGCCGTGATGCGAGCCACCGGGCCGCTCCAGAGATGGGCCAATCCCAGGGCCAGGATGACGGCGGCCAGCAGAACCACGCCGGCCATGGTCCAGAACAGCCGTCGGACCTCTTCGGCCCGCTCGGCAATCGTGCGTGCCGGCATGGCGGCGCGGACCACGCCGCGGGGGCCTTCCGGGCCGTCCACTCGAATCGCCACGTATTTCAAATCTCGGTTGAGCGTATGCGACCAGCGGGTGCTGATCCCCACGCCGCGGGCCAGGGCCTCGACAATCTCTTCCCGGCCGGCGTGATTCTCCATTGCGGCGGGCGACGATTCCGTGTCGGCCAGCACGTTGCCGGCGGCATCGACCAGGGTCAGCCGGATCGTGTGGCCGGTGTCGTCCGCGACGGCCAAGGCCCGTTCTTGCAGTTCGGCGGCGTGTCGCAGATCGAAATCGGCGGCGACCTGCCGGCGGAAGATCTCGGCGAGGGCCTTCAGTTGTCGGGTCAGCTCCTGATCCTGAAACTCCACAAAGGCCCCGAAGGTAAGCCACACGCAAGCGGCCACCACCAGGATCAGCAGCGAAACGTTGCCGAGAAAGAGCTTCCAAAAGAACTTGCTGCGCATGCCGTGCCGCTCGGCGGTCAGGTCTTGCGGGCTGGCGACTTCGCCGGCGGACGGAAGGTGTAGCCCACGCCGCGAACCGTCTGAACCCACTCGGCCGCCGACTTCAGCTTACGGCGAACCGCCGTGACATGCACGTCGATCGTGCGGTCGGTCACGATGGTCTCCGACCCCAGCACGGTATCGATCAAACGGGCACGGTCCATCACCCGTCCCTGAGCTTTCATGAGCGCGGCGAGCAGGCGGAATTCCGTCGCCGTCAGCGGAACGGGTTCTCCGTTTAACGTGACCTGGTGATGGCTGGTGCTCAGGCGGAGCGGACCGGCTTCCATGACATCGTCCACCGGAAGGCCGGATTCCACGCGGCGGAGCATGGCCGTCACGCGGGCCAGGAGCACCTTCATCGAGAACGGTTTGGTCACGTAGTCATCAGCGCCCAGCGCGAAGCCCACGAGTTGGTCCGATTCCTCCGCTTTGGCCGTCAGCAGGATGATCGGGATGCCGGAGGTCGCGGGATTCTTCTTGAGATGAGCGACGATCTCGTCGCCGGACAAACCGGGCAGCATGCGGTCCAGCAGAATGAGATCCGGCCGAGCGCGACGGACCTCGTCGAGGACCAGGTTACCCGCCGCGATGCAGCGGCATTCGTATCCTTCCCGCTCCAGGTTATAGCAGATCAGGTCGGCAAGGTCGGTCTCGTCCTCCACGATGAGGATTGATTTGCCGGTGGCAGGCGTCTTCTCATTGTCCATGGCGAGCATCACCACAACGGGCGAGTCATCCGGTTGCGGCGGATCCGCAACATGCCCGTTGCCGGGTCATTTTACCGCCTTCCCGAGGCCGCGTCGTGAGGATGTCGTCGCCTGCATCCGAGACGGTTCGGCACGCTGATTTTTGGTGCAATACCGGCGGGCCGCACCGCCTTCTTAACCCAAAATTAGCGCCAAACCCACGGCGGCCTAACAGTCTGAATCGGTTCCTCAGCCGAGGTCGCGGCCATGCCCAACGCCGTCCGCGGCCGTGCCCCTACCAATACCCGTGGCCGGGCTGGCCGTTCGTTTGCAGGACCGCTAGAATGGATAGTTTGGACTCTGCCATGAACAGCGCCACCGCCTTCGACGATTGCCTCCGCCGCCTGCAAGAACGCTCGCTTCAGATGGCCAACCTGATCGAGGACATGATCGAGGAAGCCTGCGAGGCGGTCTTCAACCTGGATTCGGCCGCGGCCGAGCAGGTCATCCGCCGCGATCGCGGGATCGACGCCGAAGA
>Ga0129299_1000964_pt1 | contig 19266 bp, 13 predicted proteins | sample ConPoolayeCmetaG_FD_94477 | JGI IMG/M metagenome (GOLD analysis project Ga0129299, IMG submission 94477) | Hot spring microbial mat communities from California, USA to study Microbial Dark Matter (Phase II) - Cone Pool mat layer C metaG ...
ACGGCGCGGCTGCCGATGGTGGATTTCCGCGATCCGGGGCGTTTGATCGGCACGAACACGGTGGCGAGCATGCAGTCCGGGCTTTACTACGGGTTGATCGCGATGATCGACGGGATCGTCGAGCGGATGGCGGCCGAGCTCGGCCCCGGCGCCCGCGCCGTCGCCACAGGCGGGCACGCGGCGCTCATCACGCGGGGGTCGAAGTGGGTGAAGACCGCCGATGAAGACCTGACGCTGGAAGGATTGCGCCTGATCTGGGAGAAAAACCGCCGTTCATGACCGCGCCGGAAGAAACAGAATGGAAGCTGAATTACTTCAGCTATTTCACTGAAATCGAGGAGCATTTCCAGCGGGCGCGCGGCACCGGCCTGTTCCTGATGTCGCCGCTCGACTGGGCGCTGGCGGAGAGCTGGAAAAACGCCGGCGTGCCGCTGGAGGCGGTGTTGCGGGGCATCGACGCGGCGTTCGAAAAGTGGCGCTCGCGGCGGCAGCGGACGCAGCGGATCAACAGCCTGGCCTATTGCGCGCAGGCGGTGATGCAGGAAGCCGAGGCGATGGCTCGCAATCAGGCCGGCGCCGGCGCTGCCGGCGGCGAGGCGGGCATCGCGCCCGAAGCCGTGCGGCAGCACCTGGAAAAGGGCGCGGCGGCGCTGGAGGCGCTTGACGGGTTCGGGGAGATCGCGGCTTCGCTGCGGGCGATCCTGGCGGATTTCGACCGCCATGCGGGCGACCTGCGGGAACTCGAGCTCCGCCTGTCAACGTTGGAGGACAAGATGGCCTCCATCGCGCGGGCGCGGCTGGAGGAAGAGCGGATTCTGGCGATGCGCCGGGATCTGGAGCGGGAGGTCGGCCCGTACCGCAGCCGGATGAGCGCCGAGCAACTGGCGCGGCTGGAGAAATCTTTTTTGGACCGCAAAGTGTATGAATCCGCCGGGCTGCCGCGGCTGAGCCTGTTCTACCTGTAGGCGCGGTGCGGGCCGAATCAGCGGGGCGGAATTCCCGCTTGACGCCACTCAAAGCTGTGATATAGTAGCGGGCAACAGCGTACGCTGACGCCAGCGTTTTCCTCCGATTCTGGCTGGCTGTCCGCCGGTGAGGATCTTCCTCCGAGTCCTCGCCGGCTTTCCTTTTTTGCGGACACCCGGTCCGGCCCGGCGCCGGAGGAAAGGCCGCTCCGGCGCGCGGCGGCCGGAGAGACCGCGCCGGCTCCCAAGATGGGGAATCACCGCAGGTACAGCACTTCCGGGCGCACCAGCCGCTGCTGCGGGGCGTCGCACGGCCCGCACTCGACCTGATAGCCGGACCAGGCTTCGCGGGCGGTTTTCGGCACTTCGACGGGATGCTCCCACTCGTGGTAGACGGCGATGGAGAGCCGCGGGTGATGGCGCGCGAGAGTCTGCCGCGCGCCGCGCAGCGCCCGCACCTCGGCGCCTTCGATGTCCATCTTGATGAAATCGACGCGGGCGAGGTTGAGCTCGGCGACAAGCGCGTCGATGGGCAGCAGGGGCACGCGGACGGTGCGGTTCACCTGCTTGAGATCCATGACGAAGGTGGCCGCGGCTTCATTGCCTTCCTCGATTTTCAGCTCGAGCTCGTCGGGGCGGTCCCAAACGCCTTTGGGAACCAGGATGACGCGGTTGTCCGCAATCTCTTTGGCGAAGTTGCGGCGGAGGCACTCGATGTTGTCCGGCGCGGGCTCGATGGCCACCACCTTCGCGGCGCCGGCGTCGAGGGCGAAGCGCGTGAAGACGCCGACGTTGGCGCCGCAATCGAGCACGGTGTCGCCCGGCTGGACGAAGTGGGCGCCGCTGCCGTAGAGATGGATCGCCTGCTCGGCGAGATTGAAGGGCAGCGTGTACTGGCTTCCGGGCGCAGCCCAAAAACGGCCGTAGGGCGTCTCATACAGCTCGAGCCCCTGGAATTCTTTCTGGAGCAGACGGCTGCGGGCGAGGATTTCATCCTTGGCCTGAGTCAGGCGGCGGCGGTGTTCGGGAATGCGCCACGCCTGGCGGGGCGGGCAGCCGCGGTTGTCCTTGAAAGAGGCAATGAGGTAGTAGCGCAGGGGCAGATACTGCCAGGCGCCGGCGGCGGCGGAGATCAGCAAAACGGCGGCAGCGGACCACTTCTTCACAGCCCTCAGGCTAGCATGCGCCGTCGGGCGGGCACCGGGCGTCGTATCCTGACAGGTGATGGAAGTCATGATGGGGCACCTCGGCTGGATCGAGGTGATCTGCGGCCCGATGTTTTCGGGCAAGAGTGAAGAGCTGATCCGGCGGCTGCGGCGGGCGCTGATCGCGCGCAAGCGGGTGCAGGTGTTCAAGCCCGTGCTGGACGACCGGTATTCCGCGGACGAGATCGTCAGCCACGGCGACGCGCGGATGAAATCGGAGGTGGTGGCATCGGCGCGGGAGATCCTCGAGCGGCTGGACTGGCGCACGCAGGTGGTGGGCATCGACGAGGCGAATTTTCTTGGCCAGGATCTGGTCCAGGTGGCGCAGCAGATGGCCGATTCGGGCAAGCAGGTGATTCTGGCAGGGCTCGACACCGACTACATGGGGCGGCCGTTTCCGCCGATTCCGGACCTGCTTTGTCTGGCCGAATCAATCACCAAGACGCTGGCCATCTGCATGCGGTGCGGCAACCCGGCCAAGCACACGCAACGCCTGGTGGAGAGCGAGGACCTGATCGTGGTGGGGGCGGCGGGAGTCTATGAAGCGCGTTGCCGCCGCTGCTTCGAGCCCGGCGGCCCGAGGCAGGAGTATCTGGATTTTGCCCGGCCAGGCCGGCTGAACTCCGGACAGGCAGCGCCGGAGCGCGCTCGATGATAACCTGTTAATCTGGGTAAGGCAAGAATTGACAGAGGAGCACCAGGCGTGAGCGATCCCAATTACATGCCACCACAGGGCCAGCAGCCCATGTATGTCTATCCCGCGCAGAGCGGCGGGAGCGGAGTAAAGACGGCGATTCTGTTCGGCGCGGTGATCGCGCTGGTGGCGGCCAACGTGTACCTGTTTCTGCAGGTGGAGTCGCTGAAGAAGGAGATGGCGCAGAACCGCGAGACGCTGCTGGCGGAAGTGACCAAGGCGCGCGAGGCGTCCACGGTGACTTCAGCGGCGGCGCAGCGAAACCTCGACGCGCTGAAGGACGAACTGGAGGCGGCGCGTCGCCAGGTGGCGACGGCCACCGGACAGGCGAAGCTGGAAGCGCAGAAGCACGCCGAAGAGCTGGCCGCCCGGCTCGCGCAGCAGCAGAAGGCGGCCGAGGCGCAGCTCCGCGGGCAGATCTCGCAGGTCGAGCAGACCGCTGCGACCAAGATCGGCGAGGTCTCCACGGAAGTCGGCACGGTGAAGACCGAGCTGAGCAGCACGAAATCCGAGCTGGAGAAGACGATCGCCCAACTGAAGAGCGTGGCCGGCGACCTGGGCGTGCAGAGCGGGCTGATCGCGACCAACTCGAAGGAGCTGGCCGCGCTGAAAGCGCTGGGAGATCGCAATTACTTCGAGTTCAACCTCGGCAAGACCAAACAGCCGCAGCGCGTGGGCGACGTGATGATCCAGCTCAAGCGGACGGACCAGAAGCGCAACCGTTTCACCATCGACATCATCGCCGACGACAAGAAGGTGGAGAAGAAGGACAAGACCATCAACGAACCGATCCAGTTCTACACGTCGAAGGCGCGCCAGCCCTATGAAATCGTGGTGAACGAGGTCGGCAAGGACATCATCGCGGGTTATCTCTCCACGCCGAAGGTGCAGGCGGCGCGCTGAAGCCTCCCGATTTCTCCGTTCTCGGCCGCCGCGGGCGCTCCGCGGCGGCCGTGCTGTTTGCGGCCTCTCACAGCTCCTGCACGCGGATCTGCTTGAACTCCACCCAATAGCCCGGCCGGTGCGCCTGCAGCTCGATGAAACCGGCCTCGGTCCGCATCAGGAACCCGTACTCCATCACGGTTTCCCCGTTGATGCGGACCTTGCAGTCCCTGCCCTGCACGCGGAGCTCGAACAGGAACCATTTTTCGTCTTCAATGCGCGGATATTTCGCCCGCTGAAAATGATAGAGAGAACCGGTCGGGAAATGCGCCTCGGGAACCGGGTGGAGCTGGATTTCATAGGCGTATTGGGGATTCGTGCCTTTCCCCGCGCTGCGGAAAATCACCCCGCTGTTATGCTGCGCGCAGCCCCGCACATAGCATTGCAGGTAAAAATCGCGGAACATTTCCTTCGTGCCCAGCAGCCCGTCGCCGTCGAGCCGGAGCACCCCGCCGATGGCGCGCGCAACCGGCTTGCCGACGGTGGGGCGCCAGTTGGCTTCGAGGTCTTCCGGATTCTCGTACAGCACTTTCCAGGGCTCGCTGCCGGGCAGTTCCTTCAGGCGCAGCCCGCGGAAACGGACGGGCGACGAGGCGGCTGCGATGCCGATGTAGCCGGACCGGAGGCGGTCCCGGAGTTCGGGGTGGGTGCGCTGGTTCAGGTTCTGCACCATTTCGCCGTTGATCCAGACGCGCAAGACCGGGTCGTCGGCAAGAATGCGGAATTCATTCCAGCCTTTTTTTACGGCGACTTTTTTGGGCGCGATCACGGGAAACACAGAACCGCAGGAATAAGGGGTAGGCCTTTCCTCGGCCTGGTGAAAGATTTTGATTTGAATTCCGGCGTCAGTCGGATAGCCGTGCAGCGGCGCATGCAGATAAATGCCGGCGTCGTTCCAGGCGTCGATGAAAAATTCCCCGCGCAATTCGAAATTCATGTACGGCTTCGGCGAGCGCAGCCAGGCGGGAAACGAAGCATGCTCCTGCACGGCGATCTCGTCGCCGCGCACCGAGAACGCCGATTCCGGGCCGTCGGCGACGGCCCACCCGCCGAGCGGGGCAAAACCGGCTTCGTCCGGCTGCAAGGCGGCCACAAAGGGGAGGGAGAGGATCCGGCGTCTGGCAATCATGACGTTCCTCATTGTATGCGAGCCTGCCGGGGCCGGGAACACGGCGGCGGGCGCGGATGATATGGTGCAAGAGATGCTTTCGATTCGCGGGGGCTGGCTGCCGGGGCTGGTATTGCTGGCGGTGGCGGCCTGCTCACGTTCCCAGAAAGCGGAGATCCCGGAGCCGCCGGAGACTCTGGCGGTCGTGTGGAAGCGCGAGGGACTCGAGCGTCCCGCTCTCGAGGCGGCGCCGCAAGCGGTGCGCGCCTGGCGTCCGGTGGAGTGGCTGCGGGCGAGCTACCGCTCGTATGCATCCGTGGTGCTGGTGGACGTCTACCGGATGTCGTCCGAGTCTGTCGCATTCGAGGCGCGGCAGAAGTGGCGCAACGAGCCTGGATCGGCCGCCTTCCACTGGCGCAATCTGCTGATCGTGTGCTCCTCGCCGGTGGAGCCGACGCAGGGCCTTGTGGAGTTTTCTGCGAAACTGGAAGCAGAATGGCTGGCAACGGGCCGCTGACGAGGAGTCCCGGGAGCCCGGAGCGTTTCCACGAGTCGGCCGTCCTGCTGATGCTGGGCTCGGCATGGTGCGCGCTGGCAGGATCCGGGTTTCTGGCCGGGGACGCTCTGGATCTGCTGTTTCTCGCCGCGGCGGGCGCGGCCCTGCTCTGGCGCGCGCTGGCGGCTGCCGGCGCGGCGCGGCTGCCTGATTCCGGGCGGGCGTACAACGCGGCAACGCTGGCATATCTGGCCTTTTACCCTGCCGATTACCTGTGGGTTTCGCGGGATTTTCTGAAAGCCACGCTGCATCTGGTCTTCTTCGTCTTTGTCATCAAGATCCTTTCGGCGCGGACCGGCCGCGACTTTCTGTTGCTGAAGCTGGTGGCGTTTCTGGGCCTGCTGGCGGCTTCGATCATTTCCGCCAGCCTGACATTTCTGGTTTTCCTCTGCGTGTTCCTGGCCGCGGCGATGGCCGCGCTGGCCAGCGAGGAGATCCTGCGGGCGCAGGCCGGCCGCCGGATGGTGGCCGCCGCCGGGATGCGGCTGCCGGGGCGGCTCGCGCGCCTGACGGCGGCTTCCACGGCAGCGGTGCTGGTCTTGACCGGCGCGCTTTTCTTTTTCCTGCCGCGCACGGCGCGCGCCGCGCTGGAACACTTTCTGAAGCCGTCGCTGCGCACTTCGGGCTTCGCCAGCGAGGTGCTGCTGGGGCAGGTGGGCGAGATCCGGCGGCAGACGGCGACCGTGTTCCATGCCCGCTTTCTCGACCGGCGCCTGCCGAGCCTGAAGTGGCGCGCCACGGCGCTGGATGAGTTCGACGGCTGGCGCTGGTACAGCACGCAGGCGCGCGAGGGGCGTGCGCTGCGGCCTGTGGAAGGACTGGTGAAACTGCTCGATGACGAACAGCTCCGGCTGCCGGGGCGCCGCTTCACCTACGAAGTGCTGTTGCACAACACGAACTCGGACTGGCTTTTCCTGGCGGGCAAGCCGGAGTACCTGCGCGTGCCGACGCCGTTGGTGCTGGAATCGGCGGCAACGGGCTACCGCGTCCCGCTGGCAAACAGCGAGGGCTTCCGCTACGTAGTGCACGCCACGCTGCCCGAGCCGGCGAGGACGGCGCCGCTGCCTCCGGACGAGCGGAACTTTCATCTCCGCCTGCCGGTGGTCGATCCCCGGGTGATCGCACTGGCGCGCGCGATCACGGCGGGCGCGCGTTCCGATGCCGAGCGCGCGGCGCGGATCGAGGCCTATCTGCTCGGCAATTACCGTTACTCGCTGCAACCGCTGGACTCGGAGGTGGACGATCCGCTGGCCTATTTCCTGCTGGAGGGCAGGAAGGGCCATTGCGAATACTTCGCCTCGGCCATGGCGGTGCTGTTGCGCGCGGTGTGGGTTCCGTCGCGGGTGGTGGTCGGCTACCGCGAAGGCACCTACAATTCGCTCACCGGCTGGCACGTGGTGCGCGCTTCGGACGCTCATAGCTGGGTGGAGGCGTGGGTCGAGGGGCGGGGCTGGACGGAGTACGATCCGACGCCGCCGGACCCGGCGCAGCAGGCGGCCACCGTGTGGGACCGGATTTCACTCTGGTCGGATGCGCTGGGAGTGTTCTGGCAGGAATGGGTGCTCGGTTACGACCTGGACCGCCAGCTTTCGCTGGCGATGCGGGTGGAGGAGTCCCGCCGGCGGCTGCTGTGGGCGCGGTGGCCGGAGTGGTGGGGGAAGCTCCGCTCGCCTGACTCGAGAACAGTGGCAACCGCGGCGGTGGCGTTGTTGGCTGCGGCAGTTCTGCTGCTGCTTTACCGCTTCCGGCATGGTTGGCTGCGGCGGTGGCGGCTGATGGCGGGCAAAGGCAAGCTGCTGCGCGGCGAGGCGTCGCCGCACGACGCGTCTATCCTGTACGAGCGGATGCTCGAAAAGCTCCGCTCGCTGGGGTTCGAGAAGACTCCCTGGATGACGCCGGCCGAATTCGCCGCCTGCCTCCCGGAAGGGGAAGCCGGCAGCGCGGTGCGCGGTTTCACCGCGTGCTATCAGGCCTTCCGCTTTGGCGCCGACGCCCGGGCGGCACAGGAATTGGCCGTCTGGCTGGACCGCATCGAGCAACTGCCGCCGCGGCGGGCGGCGGCTCCTCACGCTGCCGCAAGCTCATAGCTGCGAGTTCCGGCGCGGATCCGGAGTGAGCAGCCGGAGGATTTTTTCGCCCGGAGTGAGCCGGTTCGCCGCCGGATTCCGGTTATCAAGACAAGAGCAAACTGCCGGGCCGCATCGGAGGAGAACGCTCGACGGTGTTCGCGGCCTGGCGGCGCTCAGGCCAGGATCAGGCTGGAGGAGGCTGATTCTGGCGGTTGGGCGCAATCACCAGCCTCACCCGCAGGCCTCACCTGCGTCCGGCGCCCTGTGGCGGAGATGGAGGAGATCCGCCGCGGGGCGCCATTGTTGTTCAGCGTGGCGTTGCGCCAGAGAGATACAATGCCCAGAAAGACGCATGGGCGAGAGCGGGCAGCACGAGGTCACCCGCCTGCTCCAACAGTGGGGGTCAGGCGACGGCAAAGCTCTGGACGAACTGATCGAACTGGTCTATCCCGAGTTGCATCGCATTGCCGCACGCTATCTCCAGGGGCGCCCCGGCCAGACGCTGCAAAGCACGGCGCTGGTTCACGAAGCCTATCTCCGGCTCCTTGGGCGGCAGGACGTGCACTGGTCGGACCGCACGCACTTCTACGCCGTGGCAGCGCGCATCATCCGGGGGATTCTGGTGGATCATTACCGCGCACAGCGGGCGGAAAAGCGCGGGGGCGACGCAGAAAAAGTGACACTGGATGCTTCCGCGGCCTCCTCTCCCGCCGCCGACCTGGTCGACCTGCTGGACCTGGACACGGCTCTGCGCGAGCTGGAACAGCTCGACCCGCAACAGGCGCGCATCGTCGAACTGCGCTATTTTGCCGGGCTGAGCATCGAAGAGACGGCCCATGTGGCGGGAGTCTCGCCCGCCACGGTGAAACGGGACTGGCTGTTGGCCAAGGCCTGGATCCGGCGCCGCCTCTCCGGAGGCCCGGCGCCGGCGGCGCCCGCAAGCTGATCCCATGAACACCCAGGACTGGCAGGAGGTGAAGCGGCTCTTCGGAGAGGCGCTGGAACTGCCTGAAGAGAAGCGCCGGGCCTGGATCGAGTCCGCCTGTCCCTCGGCGGCGATCCGCGAAGAAGTGCTCAGCCTGCTGGAGGAGCACACGCACTCGGGCGATTTTCTCGAGCAGCCGGAGCCGCCCGGGGCCGGCGTGCTGGAGGATCTGCTGGGCTCCGTGCGGGCAGGGCAGACTATCGGCGGCTGGAGGCTGGTGCGGGAGATCGGGCGCGGCGGCATGGGCGTGGTATTTGAAGCCGTGCGGGAAGGCGAGGATTTTCAGGCGCGGTTTGCGCTGAAGGTGATCCGCGGCGGCTTTGTGACGCCGCAATTGGTGGAACGGTTCCGGCTGGAGCGCCGGGTGCTGTCGCGGCTGGCGCATCCGGGCATCGCCGCGCTGCTGGACGGCGGAACGACGGACGGGGGGCTGCCCTACCTCGTGATGGAGTATGTCGAGGGCGTCCCGATCGATCAGTGGTGCCGCGAGAAAGCCCTCCCGGTGCGCGAGCGCGTGGCGCTGATGGTGGAAGTGTGCCGCGCGGTGCAGCACGCGCACGAGCGGCTGGTGATCCACCGGGACCTCAAACCCGGAAACATCTTCGTCACGCCCGAAGGGCGGCCCAAGCTGCTGGACTTCGGCATCGCCAAGGTGTTGGCCGACGATTTCGGCGAGACGCCCGAGGCCACGCGCACGGGCATGTACGTCTTGACGCCCGATTATGCGAGCCCGGAACAGATCAGCGGCGCGGCGGCCACCACCGCCACCGACGTCTATTCGCTGGGCGTGCTTCTGTATCTGCTGTTGTCCGGCAAACGGCCGTACGATTTGAGCGGTCTGGCGCCGCTGGAGGCGATGCGGCGCGTGCTCGAAAGCACGCCGCGCCCGCCCAGCGCGGTGGCGGCGCCGGAGGCGCAGCCGGCGCTGCGAGGCGATCTGGACCAGATCGTGCTCAAGTGCCTGAGCAAGGAGGCGCCGGAACGCTACTCGAGCGCGGCGGCGCTGGCGGATGATCTGGAAGCATGGCTGCAAGGACGGCCGGTCTCGGCGGTGCCGCCGTCGTGGCGCTACCGCCTCCGGCGGTGGGTGAAGCGGAACCCGGCGGCATCGGCGGCGCTGGCCGCGCTGGCGCTTTCCATCGCCGCCGGCGGCATCGCCACGGCGTGGCAGGCGCGCGAGGCCCATCTGGCGCGGCAGCGGGCCGAGCAGCGGGCGCTGGAGATCCAGCAGTTTTCCCGCTCCCTGGTGTTCGAGCTTCATAGCGTGTTGTACAAATTGCCTGGCTCGACCGAAGCGCGCGCGCTGTTGCTGGACCGCGCGATGAAATTCTTCGACGGCGCGGCGCGTACCGCGGGACAGGACGCCCCGCTTCTGCTCGAGTTGGCCGAGGGCTACCGCCGGCTGGGCAACGTGCTCGGTTCGAGCTTCAGCAACAATCTGGGACGCAGGGAGGAGGCGCTGCAGGCTTTTGACAAGGGGCTGGCTGTAACCGCCGCCGCCCGCCGGCAGCAGCCTCCCTCTTGTCAGAACCTGCGCACTCACTCCGGGCTGCTGGTGGAAGCAGCGCTGGCCGCAGGCGGCCTGAAACGGCTGGACGAAGCCCGCCGGTATGCGGAGCAACTGGAACAGGTGATCGGCGAGATCGAGACCCGCATCCCCGCCACCGGCGAGGCGCGCGCGCTGGCCGCCACCAACCGCAGCCAGCTCGCCATGATCCTGACCGGGCTGGGCGAGCGCGACCGGGCTGTCGGACTCTACAAGCAGGCCTTGGCAGGCTACGCGTCCTTGCCGCCGGAAGAGGCCTCCAAAGCGGGCAACCTGAGCCAGCAAGCCTTCGCGTTGAAGCGGTTGGGGGCCCTCATGATGCGGAGCAACAGCGAGGAAGCGGAGAAACACTATCTGCAGGCGCTGGCCATCGACCGCAAGCTCATTGAAAGAGACCCGGCGGACAAGGACCAGCGCTACAACATCACATTCGCGTTGTCCGACCTGGGACTCATCGCCAGGGAGCGCGGCCGGTTGGACATGTCTCTGGCATACTTCTCCGAGGCGGCAGCCATCCGGGATGAGTTCTACGCCGCCGATCCGAAGAGCGTGCGGATCCTGAACGGCGTCACCAACGTCCACTGCCAGCTTGCGGCTGTGCAGGCGCGGCTGGGGCATTTTCCGGAAGCCCGCCGGGAAGGGGCCCTTTGCGAAAAACTCGCACGCGAGACGGCGGCTGCGGACCCGCGAGACTCCTCTTGCGGCCGCGGCCCCATGGCTATGCTCTTTGCGGCAGAGGTGGAAGCGGAACAGGCAGCCCGCGCCCCGGCGGCGGAAAGGGCGCGGTTTGCCGGGAAAGCGCGCGGGATCCTGGCGCAGGCCGAGCGGGAAGCCTCGGCCTGCAAGGAACCCTTTCCCGGATTCACTGAAAAAAGGGCGGACCTGCGCAAGCGGCTGGCCGGACTGCGCTGAGAAAAGCGGCCGGAAGCCGCTCAGGAATGACGCACGCTGCCCATCATGCGGCACTCCGCCGCCTGCAGCCGCGCGCGCATGTTCGAAACAAAGGCCCGCGGCGCGAGCAGGCAAATGCGCTTGTCGCTCAAAGCCGCTTCGGCAGGCGCGCAGCCGGCATGCTCGCCGTCGACCTGAAGATCGATCACCGGGTCTTCGAGCGGGCGGATGCGCACACGATCCGCGTGCAGCACGCGCACGCCGCTCATGGCGGGAAGGCGGTTGAACAGCACTCCTGCAAAGTACTTCAGGTACCGGAGCGAACTCGCGCCTTCGAACAACACGACGGCCAGGCGGTCTTCGAGCAGGTTCGCGTGCCGTGCGATCCAGAGGTCCCCCCCGTAGTTGCGCACCCGCGCCATGAGCGCGAAGCTGCACTCGTACGGGCGCCCGTCGACCTCCGCTTCGAACACTTCCAGCCGCCGGCCCAACTGCGCCAACCCGCCTTCCCAGTAGCTGAGCTTGCCAAGCCGGCGCTTCCATGCAGGACTGACCAGGCGGACGATGCGCGCGTCCAATCCCGCGCCGGCCATGCACAGAAACAGCTGTTCGCCATCGGAGGTGCGCAGCACGCCCGGAGCGGATTCCACAAGTTCGAACTGATCGAACGCCGACGCCACGCGCACGGGGTTGCTGCCCGTGCCGAGCTCGCAGCTCAGCACGTTGGCCGTGCCTGCCGGCAGGACGAGCAGCGGGACGCCGGCGCCTGCGAGTCCGCCGGCGGCTTCATTGATGGTGCCGTCGCCGCCCGCCACACAGACCAGATCGGCGCCGCGGGCAATCCACTGCCTGACGATGCGCTCCGCCGTCCGCGGCCCGTCTGTGGGCGCAGCTTCCACCGACGGGACGCGCCGGCGGAGTTCTTCCAACAGGCGGCCGATCAATGCGGGACGGGAGCGGAGGCGGCCCGCTTCGGGGTTGTACAGGAGCACAGCTGCACGCGGTTTTGTCACGCGGATACCCTAATAACTGTGACAGTTCTGGAACAGCTTGAGCAACTGCGGGCCGAGATCCGCCGGCATGAGCATCTCTACTACGTGCTCGACCGGCCGGAGATCTCCGACGCTGAATTCGACGGGCTGATGCGCCGGCTGCGCGAACTCGAGCAGGCGCATCCCGAGATCCCCGTGCCGCCGGATTCGCCCACGCAGCGGGTGGGCGGCGCGCCGCGCGAAGGCTTCGTCAAGGTGCGGCACTCCTCGCCCATGCTCAGCCTCGACAACGCGCTGAACGAGGGCGAGCTGCGCGACTTCGACCGCCGCGTGCGCGAACTGCTCGGCGGAGAGCCTTTCGCCTACGCGGCGGAACTCAAGCTGGACGGGCTCTCGATGGCGGTGCACTACGAGGACGGCGTGATGCGGCAGGCGGTCACGCGAGGCGACGGCGCGGAGGGCGAAGACGTCACCGAAAACGCCCGCACCATCCGCACCGTGCCGTTGCGGACGCTCTCCGCGCCGTGGCCGCGCTTTGAGGTGCGCGGCGAAGTGATCATGACCAAGGCGGCGTTTGAAAGGCTGAACGCGGAGCGCGAGGCGCAAGGGCTGCCGCTGTACGCCAACCCGCGCAATTCGGCGGCCGGCTCGCTTCGCGTGCTGGACCCGTCCATCACAGCCGCGCGGCAGCTCGAGTTCCATGCCTACTTCCTGCTGACGGAGGGGCGACCGGCGCTATCGAGCCACTGGGAATCGCTGCGCCTGCTGGAGCAGCTCGGCTTCCGGGTGGATGGCGAGCGCCGCCTGTGCCGGGATGTGGAGGAACTGATCGCGTTCTGCCGCGAACGGGAGGAGAAGCGCGATTCGCTTCCCTTCGAAATCGACGGCGTGGTGGCCAAAGTGGACTCCGTCGAACAGCAGCAGCGGCTGGGCTGGACGGCGAAGGCGCCGCGGTGGGCCATCGCGTTCAAGTTCACGCCGCGGCAGGCGGAGACGGTGCTCGAGAACATTGAAGTGCAGGTAGGCCGCACGGGCGCGCTCACGCCGGTGGCGCGGCTGCGGCCGGTGACGGTGAGCGGCGTCACGGTGACCAACGCCACGCTGCACAACGAGGACTACATTCGCGAACTCGGCCTCATGATCGGCGACCGCGTGGTGGTGGAGCGCTCCGGCGACGTGATCCCGAAGGTGGTCCGCGTGGCCGCGCCCGGCGCCGGCCGCCGTCCCTTCGCGATGCCGGCCGAGTGCCCGGTGTGCGGCGGACCGGTGTTCCGCGCCGAGGGCGAAGCCGCGGTGCGGTGCATCAACTCGAGTTGCCCGGCCCGGCTGAAGGAGAGCATCCTGCATTACTGCTCCCGGGGCGTGATGGACATCGACGGCATGGGAGACGCGATTGTCGCCCAGTTGATGGCGAGCGGGAAGGTGAAGAGCCTCGCCGATCTGTACCGGCTCGCGGCGGAGGACCTGGCGCCGCTGGAGCTGGAGGGCGAGAAGGCGCGCCGCCGGCTGGGCGGGAAGGTGGCGGCGCGGATCCTGGAAAACATCGAGGCCTCGAAGCAGAAGCCGCTCTCGCGCCTCATCGCCGGCCTGGGCATCCCGTTTGTCGGTGAGCGCACCGCGCAGTTCCTCGCGGCGAGCTTCTCCTCGCTCGACGAACTGATGTCGGCTGACGAGGAGCGGCTGATGCAGGTGGAAGAAGTGGGCCCGAAGGTGGCCTCGAGCATCCGCCGCTTCTTCGCCGAGCCGCACAACCGCGAGCTGGTGGAGCGGCTCCGGCAGGCCGGGCTGAACTTCCGGTCCGCGGAGAAGAAGGTGGAGGGCGGCCCCTTGGCAGGCATGACGTTCGTGCTGACGGGCACGCTGCCCTCTCTGACGCGCGAGGAGGCGACGCGGCTGATTGAATCCGCCGGAGGCAAGGTGGCCGGATCCGTGAGCCGCAAGACCAGCGCGGTGGTGGCAGGCGCGGAGCCGGGCTCGAAGCTCGACAAGGCGCGGGAGCTGGGCATCGCCGTCTGGGATGAAGCCGAGCTGCGCCGCCGGCTGGCGCCGGGACAATAAAACAAATCACAGCGTATTTGGTTCAATGCCCCCTGGGGTCGGCCGCGGCCAGAGCCGCCTGTTCCGGCCGGAAGGGATTTCTCTGCGCCGCGTCGCGCGGGGCAGAGGGAGCGGAGAGAGGAAAGGCCGCCCGCCCGCTCCCAATGTCAACCTCCCCCGAGATTCACGTTTCGGAGCGGGCCGGCGGCCCGGACTGATTTCACTGTAAACCGGCGCGGCCGGGACAGGCCAGAGCCCGCAGCCCGGCAAATGGCGATTTCAACAGCTTTTTTCCTTTTTGCATGCAACGCGTTAGACTGTGAATGCAGTGGAAGAGCTGTGCATAAAACAGGATTGCCATGAAATGTTGTGGAATTGACGCCCTCACCGGCGAGGCGGTGGAGATCCGCGCCGAGGCCGGCGTCATCACCGCCGTCGAGCCCTTGCTGGACCGCCCCGCTTCCCTGCCCTGGCTCGCGCCGGGCTTCATCGATCTGCAGGTGAACGGCTATGCGGGAGCCGACTATTGTTCTCCCGCCACAAGCATGGAAGACATCGGGCGGTCGCTGGAAGCGCAGTTCGCGTGCGGAACCACGCGGCTGCTGGCCACCGTCATCACCGGGCCGCGCGAGGGAATGCTGGCCGCCATCCGGAACCTGGCGCGGGCGCGCGAGTCGCTGGCGCATGGGCGCGCGATCGCGGGGATCCACGTCGAGGGGCCTTTCATCTCGCCCGCCGACGGACCGCGCGGCGCGCATCCGCGTGAACACGTGCGCCGGCCGGACTTCGATGAATACCGCCGCTGGCAGGACGCAGCCGAAGGACTGGTGCGCATGGTGACGGTCTCGCCGGAGTGGCCCGAGGCGCCGCGGTTCATTGAAGCCGTCACGGGCGAAGGAGTGGTGGCCGCAATCGGGCACCTGGATGCCACGGCAGAGCAGATCGAGAACGCCGTCCGCGCGGGCGCGCGCCTGTCCACGCATCTCGGCAACGGCTGTCACGCCTTGCTGCCGCGCCACCCCAATTACCTCTGGCATCAGCTTGCCGAGGACCGGCTGGCCGCGTCCTTCATCGTGGACGGCATCCATCTGGGCGCGGACTTTCTCCGCGTGGCGCTGCGGACCAAGGGCGTGGAGCGAAGCATTCTGATTACAGACGCGGTGGCGCCCGCCGGCTGCGAGCCGGGGCCGTATTCGCTGGGCGCCGTCGACGTCGAGCTGCACGCCGAAGGCAGGGTGACGCTGCGGGGGCTGCCCCAGTTGGCTGGCAGCGCGCTGCGGATGGACCGCGGGGTGGAGAACCTGATGCGGCTGGCCGGGCTGACGCTGCAGGAAGCGCTCACGATGGCGGCGCGCAATCCGGCGCGGGTCGGCCGGATCGAACACCGCATGCGCGGACTGCAGCCGGGGGAACGGGCCGACATCGTCGAGTTCGACTTCGACGCGGCGGCGAAGTCGATTCGCGTGCGGCGCACGTGGCTGGATGGCGAACTCGTGTGGCAGGAGAGCGCCTGACCGGGCGGGCAGGCTGAAAGCGCGAAGGCCCGCCCCCGGCAGCAGCCGGAAGCGGGCCTTCTGATTCAGGTCAGCCGGAGCCGCCCTTATTTCGGGCAGCCGAGCTTCTTGAGCAGTTTCTCGTCAAGCTGCTTGGCTTCCTTGAACGCGGCCGGCATCTTGGTCCCCTTGGGAACCAGCCAGACTTCCACGCGGCGGTTCTGGTCGGCAGTGGACACCATCTGGCCGGCGCGCTCCCTGGAAGCGGACCGCGCGGCGGTGCCGCAGAGTCCGGGCTGCATGTCGGACACCTGCTCGGTGCCGACCCAAGCGACCTTGATGCGGGACTTGTCGACGTTGGCGCAGGTGCCGCCGCCGGCGGTGAGCACCGCATAGGCGTTGAGCACGCGGCGCATGTCAAGGTCGCTGGGCTTCTTCGTCTTCGAGACCTCGTCCTGATCGATGTGGCCGATCAGCACGACTTCGTAGTCCGGGTCGGCGGCCTTCGGCGCAACTTCCTCAAGCAGGATGCGCTTGCCGCAGTTGTTGACGCGGGCGCTGTTCTTGCTGAAGATCACATCGGAGTAACGGATCGATGTGGGGATGAAGTCCACCTTGATCTGAGCCGTGCCGGTGGCAGAAGCGCCGCGGTCATCTGTGACGCGGACGGTGGCCGTCACGGTCTTCGACTGGATCTTGCCGCCCTGTTCGAACTTCACCGCCTTGCTGTCGAAGGAGGTGGTGGCGGCCGTCGGGTTGGAGAGGGTGCCTTCCGTGACGGTCCACTGGAAGCTGATCGTCGAGCAGGCGCTGCCGGTGCCCTGGGCGCTCAGCGTCGAGGTCTGCCCGTACTGGATGGCCGCCGGGTTGGCCATCACGTTGGACACCGTCGGCGGGTTGTACGGCTGCACGTTCAGCGACAGCGGCGGCGCGGATGCGACGCGCACGGGGTGGTTCGGATTGTTCTCGGCTTCGACGTCTAGCTCGATCCTGTAGTCGCCGGCCCGGTCCGGAGTGAAGGACAGCTCCGGCGAGTTGCCGCCCATGGGCTGGCCGTTGACTTTCCACTTGTAGGTGAGGGCGCGGCCGGCGGGGTCACTGGCGCCGGTGTTCCGCACGGTGATCGCCCGTCCCTGGCACAGAGTTCCGGGACCGACGCTGAGCGTGCCGGCGTTGAGCGCGGCGAGCGGACCCGGCGGCGGCGGCGGCGGCGCGGGAGCTTCCGCCTTGCGGCCGAAGTAATAGGTGATGCCGGCGGTGGTCTGGATGCCGTGCAGCTTGTCGCCGCGCGGGATGTAGAGCCCGCCGTTGGGATAGTCGGCGAGGCGGAACGTGGGATTCTTGGTCCAGATGCCGCGCGCGTCGAAGCGCAGGCCCCAACGCTCCGTGAGATGCCACTTGAGACCGCCGCCGTAGTTCATCGCGGGATGGATGTTGGCATCGAGGTTTTGTGCGAACAGATTGACATTCAGCGGGCTGCGCGCCCAGCCCTTGGCCGAATCGGTCGGCGCGAAGTACATGGCCGACAGGCCGACGGTCAGGAAGGGGCGGATGCGCGAGCCGCGTTCCGTCCAATAGAAGACCGGGTTGAGCGAGTACTGATAAATTCTGTGGCCAAAGTCGTTCTGCGGCAAGCCGGGCCGGGCCGGCGACTCGAACCGCACATTGTTGGCGCTGTAAGTGAAAGCCTGCTCGAGGCCCACGTAGCGCCAGATGTTTTCCGTCACGCGGAAGCCGAAGGCCCCGCCGTTGACCAGTTTCGTACCAAGGCCGCTGGAAACGCCCTGGAAAAAGCTGCCGCCGCCGAACGCGTTGATTTCGACTTTGTCTGGCAGCTCGTCTCCTCCCGAAGACGGCTTGGCCGCCTGCTGCCCCGCAGCGCCGGGCACAAGCACGAGCGCCATCAGAGCGGCGGCAAGAATCCACCAGCGATAGCCTGAACAGTGATCACCTGCGAGTATTTTCATCATGTGGAATTCACCTGCCTCAGTTCCCATTATGCACTTGCGGAGGACGCAAGTCCAAGAGAAAAACGCCTGCATCCGGCGTTAAGCCCAACAATCGCTTGCCCTTGGCATCCGGCAGCAGCAGCCGGCGCAGGCTCACCGCGGGCAGATCCGCGCCTTCCACAGGCTGCCAGCTTCGCCCTCCGTCAGTGGAACGGCAGATGCGCCCGAACTGGCCGGCGAACACTTCGCCGCCACGCCCGGGCCGGGCGGCGAGCGTGCTGACGGTGCCGGGGGCCAGCCCCTGCTCCACCTTCTCCCAGTGGCGCCCGTCGTCGGCCGAAAGATAGAGTCCGTCAGAGGTGGCCGCCAGAAGAGTGGACTCCGTGATGGCCATATCGTAAATGCTCGACACCGGGAACAGCATGCTGAGCACGCGCCAGGAAGCGCCGCCGTCGGCGCTGAGGTAGACCGTGTAGGCGGTGCGCGCCAGCACGCGGCCGCCGTCGGCCTGGGCGGCGATGAGTTCCTGCACGGAGTGCCGGATGTTGGCCGTGGTCAGGCGAACCGGCTGCCAGGTGGCGCCGAGGTCGAGGCTGCGCCAGAGGCCGATGTCTGCGCCGGCCAGCAGGACTTCTTTTCCCGCCGCCAGCGTGCAGGCGAGCGACTGGATGCGCAGGCTGGCGCCGGCGGCGATGCGGACAGGGATCCAGTTCCTGCCCCCGTCGAGGCTTCGGTAGATGCGTTCGGCGTTGCCCGCCAGCAGCAGGTTGTCGCGCGAGGGGCAGGCGGCCAGCCGCGTGACATGACCTTCGGGAAATGTTTTTGTCTTGGGGACAAGCGCCCAGTCCGCCCCGCCGTTGCGGCTCTCGAACAATCCGCTCCAGGGGCCGTCGCCGACGATGTTCAGAAACAGCGTATGGCCCGCGGCCGCAAAACCTGCGGCGCGGCGGCTGGCGAAGCCTTCGTTGATCTGGACGAAGCTTTCGCCCGCGTCCGTGCTCTTCCACAGCCCGCCTCCTTCCGTGGCCAGATAGATGCGGCGGGGATCGCGGGGGTCGAAAGCCATCGAGTACACGTGGAGGCGGTTCAGGCGGCGGAACGTGGCGCCGCCGTCGGAAGATTTCAGCAGGCCCAGAGTGGTGCCGGCGAAGATGACGCCGTTGCGCCCCGGCATCTGCCGGACGACGTGGGTGCGGCGCTGTTCGGGAGGAATGCCGCGGATGCGGCTCCAGTTGCGGCCGCCGTCCTCGCTGCGGTAGATGCCGCTGCACGCGCTGGCCAGCACATGGTCCGGACGCGCCGGGTCGATGAAGATGGAGAAGACGTCGGAGTCATCCAGCATGCCGTCGTGGACGATCTGCCAGGTCTTGCCTCCGTCGGAGGTCTTCCAGGGCAGATGGGTGGTGCCGGCGTAGAGGATGCGGGGATCGCGGGGATCGATGGCGACGGCCGTGACGCTGCGCAGCTCGTGGTTGTAAGGGGCGGAGATGCGGCTCCAGGTGCGGCCCGAGTCTTCGCTCTTCCAGACGCCGTCGCGCGTGGCGGCGGCCATGATGCGGGGGTCCTTTTCGAAATACGCCAGAGCGTGCGTGGAGAGGCCCTCCACGCCGGCAGCGGCTTGCCAGGTGGCGCCTTCATCCTCGCTGAACCAGACGCCGGCGCCGATGCCCTGCGGCGTCTCCGCGGCAGCCAGATACAAGCGCGGCTCGGCCGGATGAATCATGACGGCGGTGATGGTGGCGGAGAAATAGCGGGGAAACGCGAGCCGCTCCCAGCGCGCGCCGCCGCTGGCGGAGCGGAAGACGAGCGAGTTGCGCGCGCCGGCCAGCAGCAC
>Ga0129299_1000965_pt1 | contig 19254 bp, 11 predicted proteins | sample ConPoolayeCmetaG_FD_94477 | JGI IMG/M metagenome (GOLD analysis project Ga0129299, IMG submission 94477) | Hot spring microbial mat communities from California, USA to study Microbial Dark Matter (Phase II) - Cone Pool mat layer C metaG ...
GAATAAAGGTTCCTCCGTATTATTGGTGGTTATTCTTCCACCTACCAATAAACGTCAAGGCGGGAACCTTTTTCAACTTTTTAGGCCTCTTTTTAGAGTGTGTGTCTGACTTATGTACGTTTTTTTCGCGCATGTGTAGCCCAACTCATTGTACGATACCTTCGTACTCCTTTCAACTTTTCAGGCATTCTGGCAATTGTTCACCGCAAAGACGCGACGTTCGCAAAGGCAGGTTAATCTCTCTTTTTGTAAACACACTATTCTTTGCGCCTTTGCGGTGATTTTTCCCGGCTTCGCCGGCTTAGCCCATAGGGAATACGCCCGTATCGGAAAACTTGCATTTATAACACCTCGCCGGTTTAGCCGGCGCACGAAAGGCAGTTATACGCTGCAAAAGTGTTGTTCGTCAGTGAGCAGTATTGCGTCTAGAACGAAAACGACCATCCGAAGCCTGCGGCGCCGATGGCGCCCACGCCGTAGCCGGTGAATGTGAGGATGCGGTTGAGATTGCGTTTCGAACGCACCTCTTCCCAGTCGGCGCTCGTGTGGTTGATGAGATTGTCCAGGTCGGTGCTGCTGCGTTCATCAAGCGTTGCCTGCGTATCGATCCACTGAAGCGTCGCGTAGGCGCCCAGCCCGCAGCCGGCCAGAAACATCCCCAATCCACCGAAACGGAAACCGTTGCGTTTCGGCGCCGCAGGATCTTTAAGGATTTTGATAGGCACGCCGTCAACCGTCGCGTCCTTGAGCGACAGCTCGTAGGTATACGGCCCATCGGCGATGAGGTGCTCCTGGCCTTCGATGACCAGGTTTGTTTTGCCGTTATTGGCGAATGTCCCGGCGAAGACGCGGATGAATTTTGTTTCGGAGATGACGCCGTAGACTGAAAAGTACACCTTGCAGTATGACATGCTTGTGCCGATGGCGCTGTTGTGGATGTACACGCCGTTCCAGTCAAAGGGATTGGGGTACATGGTGCTTGCCGGATTGTAATCGCGATCGAATTCAGACGTAAAAACTATCGGCCGTGCCTGTGAGCCTTCGGCGGAGAGCCGGCCCTGCACATGCATGCCGGTGAAATTTTTGAACAGAAACACGGTGCCTGGTTCGATGGTGACCAGTTTGCCTGCGGGTATTTCAATATCTGCGACAACAAGGTACGGTCCTTTATCTGCCTCCACGACGCGCGGTAACGGGCCGGCAAGGGTCGCGAATTGTATGTCGGGTTCCGCCGCAAGCGTGTCCTTTGCCTGCGCGCACAGTGCAGTGCCGAGGAGCAATAGTATCGCGCCCCTCAGCGCCGGCGCCCTGGTCAGTATATGATATTGCATATGCGCGTCCTTTGCGATTGATAATTGATTCGCGTGGTTTGTGCCGCTTCCCATTTATAGCGACGACTCCCTGGCTGTTGCGTTTGCGGTTCAGATAGTTCGACGCCCTCACTGCTGATTTTGGATTTTGGATTTTGAGTTTTGGATTTCCAGCTTAGCCAGTTTGGCGTTTCGATATTTTTCGCCTATCCGCTGCGTCTCGTCAACGGCGGTTTGATTATACTTATGGGCCGGCGAAGTTCGCAGTTCATTGCGCACCTGCCACCAGGCATCGAGCGCGCCCTTATAGCTGGATTCCGTGGGGTTCGCGTCGAAGTGCGCCGTGGCGCAGAGCGCGTGATAATAATATATTTCTCTTCGCAGCTTTTCGGAATCCATATAGAGCCGTGGAGAACGCAGGCTTTCCTCCAGAAGCCGCACGGCCTCGCTCACTCTGCCATCGTGGTATGCAAGTTTTGCTTTTTCCAGATACACCTCGCCGTCACTCAGCGTGGTGGAGGTGAGCAGTTGGCGCAGCTGCGCGGTCTGGCCGAGGGCCGATAGAGTCCGCATATTGTAGATAATCGCCTTCGGCGCCTGCGCCTGATCGGCGGAAAGCATTTTGAAGGCATTGGATGCATTGAGAAAATTGCCGCGGTTGTATTCCGCCACCATAATCTCCAGCATATCGTTCGTGCCGTGCCGCTCCATCATCATGTCGGCGAAACTTTTCTGTTGGCGCGGTGCAGGCGTGCTGCGGCGCGGTACCGGTGATGCAACGGCGGTTTTCGCCGATCTTTCTGTATGTGTTCCTTCCGTTTTTCCCTCCAAGCGATCGGGCTGAGACGGCGCGGGCTGCGCGGCCAGCGGCGGCGGTTGCGGGGCCGCCGGCCGTTCGGCCGAAGCGGCCTGCTCGCTTATATGACGCTGCCGGCCGTTGGAGCGTATCTGAGCCGCCGTCATGACGACAGCGACGGCGGCCGCAACACAGGCCAGGCCGATGGCAATCCCGCGGTACGGGATACGGCGGCGCGCAGAGACAATGACTTTCTCGGACGTCGGCTGTGTGATCAACTGTTTGATTGTCTGTTCGGGCGTGTCTAAGGTGAGGCTCTTGTGGATTTTTTCCAGCTCCGAACACAACTGTCCCGCCGACGCAATGCGTTTTTCTCGATCGTGAATCATGCATTTATGGATCAGCCGTTTCAGCCGCGGGGGGATTTTTATCGAAAATTCATCGAGCGGCTTGTATTCGTTCCTGATCTTGTTCATCATCAGCTTGGACACGTTGCGCTCGGGAAACGCCTGCACGCCCGTGAGTACCTCATAGAGCGTGGTTCCCAGCGAATAAATATCGGTGCGGACGTCGGGTTCCTTGCCCTCAAGCTGCTCGGGCGAAAGGTATTGCATGGTCCCCAGTATCGAACCGTCGGTGGTGTGTATCGACGCGTCGGTAGGCCGGGCGATACCAAAATCCATCAACTTCACCGTCCCGTCCTTGCACACCATGATATTGCTGGGTTTGAGATCGCGATGAATCACGCCGTGATACTGCTTGCCGTAAATGACATACACCTGGTTGTGGGCGTATTTGAGTGCCCGGCTGATCATGATGCCGATGGAAGTGCAAATTGTCAAGGGGAGGGCGCCGCGCTCGAAAATCAGGTTTTCCAGGGTGTACCCGTCGATTTTCTCCATCTCGATAAGCGGAAGTCCGTTCCATTCTCCAACGCCGTGGATTTCGATGATGTTGGGGTGGTGGAGCTTGGCCGTGATTTTTATTTCCGTCTGAAACCGCTGTTTCGACTCCTCGCTGCAGTTGGGATGCAGGAGTTTGACTGCGCGGTGGACTTCAAGCTGGGAATTCCATATTTCATAGACATTTGCCATTCCGCCTTCGCCCAGAAGGGCGGTGATGACGCCGGAGCCGAGCGGGATCGGTTTCTTTCCGTCGGGTAATATTATGGCATTTCGGAACTGCCGCAGGGGAATAGCCCCGGCTTTTATTACATGCCCTTTTGATGTATCTTGCATCATATCAATGACTTGAGGAGCTGTGTTCAGGAAATCGGGAACACTGTCTACACAAGTCTTGCTATTCGATTATATCATATCAATTAATAATGGGCGCAGTCTTATATTATTATATAATTCAAAAGCTTTCTGTGCATAAAAAATATTAATTTTATATCATGGGGATTCGGCAGGAGTTATCATCAACAGACCGACCGCATAAAAGGTGCATATTATGGCAATGATTCTTGACGACATATCGAGGACGTTTTCCGAATACCTGCTTATTCCGCGGCTTACCAGGCGGGAGAATATCACCGCGAATGTTTCGTTGCAGACGCCGATTGCCAAATTTCCCAAGGGAAGCGAGCCGCCTCTCTGCCTCGGTCTCCCGTTTGTCTCGGCAAGCATGCAGGCGGTTTCCGGGCCCGAGATGGCGATTGCGCTGGCGCGCAGGGGCGCGCTCGCATTCATTTATTGTTCCCAGACGATCGAAAAACAGGTCGAGATGATATCGCGCGTAAAACTGCACAAGGCGGGTTTTGTGGACAGCGACTCAAACGTGCGTCCCGACACCACCCTTGCCGAAACCATTAAGCTTATCAAGCGGACGGGTCATTCCACGGTGGCGGTCACTGACGACGGCACGACGAAGGGGAAATTTCTCGGCATCCTGACCGACAAGGATTTCTGGGAATTTGAAGACGATCTGAATCAACCCGTCTCCTCGTTCATGACATCGAAAGAGCAGGTCGTGTACGGCAAGGTCGGCATCACCCTGCATGAAGCGAACGCGCTTCTGCGCAAGCATAAAAAGGAATGCCTGCCGATACTTGATGACGACGGACGGCTGCATTCGCTGGTATTTAAAAAGGACTATGTGGATCACCGGAAGAATCCCGATGAGCTGCTGGACGCAAAGAAACGGCTGGTGGTGGGGGCGGGGATAAACACGCATGACTACAAGGAGCGTGTCCCGGCGGTGCTTGAAGCGGGCGCGGATGTCCTCGGCTTTGATTCATCGGACGGCTATTCGGAGTTTCAGCATGATGCGGCGCAGTGGATCCGCAAACAATACGGGCCGTCGGTCATTATCGGCGGCGGCAATATCGTTGCCGGCGACGCGTTTCGGTATCTCGTGGAGAAGGCGGACGTGGATTTTGTGAAAGTGGGGATCGGCGGCGGCTCGATTTGCATCACTCGCGAACAGAAAGGCATTGGCCGCGGCCAGGCGAGCGCGCTTTTGGACGTCATTGCGGAACGCGATCGGTATTACGAAGAAACAGGCATCTATGTCCCCGTGTGTTCCGACGGCGGGCTGGCGAATGACACGCAGATTATCATTGCGCTTGCCATGGGCGCCGACTTTGTGATGATGGGGCGGTATTTTGCGATGACGCACGAAAGTCCGTCGCCGCGCGTGTCGATAGGCGGCCGCATGTACAAACCGTATTGGGGCGAGGGGTCCAACAGGGCGCGTAACTGGCAGCGATACAGCCAGTCGGGAGAGATGAAATTCGAAGAGGGGGTTGATGCATACGTGCCGATAGTCGGTTCGGTCAACGATGTCCTCGACGTCACCATCGCCAAATTGCGTTCCGCCATGTGCAACGTCGGCGCATCGACACTGCGGGAATTCACCCGCAACGCCGTGCTCACCCGTATTTCAGAACAGACGTTTGTCGAGGGCGGCACGCCCAACGTGCTGTCGCTGGACAAGGAGCTGCCGCGCGAGGTGTGAGAATGCTTCGGCAAAGACAATAAGAAGGTGCCTCGCTCGAAATCATGGGATTTTAACCAGGGGGGGGCTCATGGTTGAGGGCCGCATGCGTTCGCAGCGCCCCAAGCGCCTTTCGTGCATGAAGCGCGGGGACGATACAAACATGAAAAAGAAGGAGGGTGTGGCCGTGAGTATGAAACGTTCCGTTATCGCCGGATGCGCAGTGCTGATTGCGTGCGTGTGTGTGTTCAGCTGCAGGTTTTCCTTTGCCGAGGATAAAAAGCCCAAGCTGGGAACGATTGAATTCGGCGCGGCACAGAAACCTGACATCAAGGTATCTCCCCAGTTCGAATCTTTTAAAACGGTGTTCTCCGATATTGCCGCGGCAGTCATTCCAACGGTCGTCTCGATTACATCCACCAAGATAGATACCGTGGTCTACAGCGATCCTTTTTCACAGTTTTTTTGGGGGGGGCCGTTCGACGAATTTTTCGGGATGCCGCGCCGCCGGCAGCAGCCCGAGCCGAAAAAGGAAGAGCGGCGGTCGAGCGGTTTCGGTTCGGGCGTTATCGTTTCAAAGGACGGCTATGTTCTGACAAATTATCATGTGGTGGGTATGGCTGATGAAATCATCGTCGAGACGGCCGATGAACGTGAATTCGAGGCCGAAATAGTCGGCGCGGATTCGCTGTCCGATGTGGCGGTGGTAAAGCTCAAGGGCGAGGTGAAAGATTTGCCGGTCGCCTACCTGGGAAATTCCGATTCGCTCAGACCGGGCGACTGGGTGATGGCGATCGGAAACCCGTTCAATCTGTCGTCGACGGTCACGACAGGCATCGTATCGGCGACGGGGCGCTATACGGGCGGCACGACGATGTATCAGAATTTTATTCAGACCGATGCGGCCATCAATCCGGGAAACTCGGGCGGAGCGCTGGTCAATATTGAAGGAGAGCTTATCGGAATCAATACCATGATTTATACCCGCACGGGCGGCTATATGGGCATCGGCTTCGCTATACCCATCAACATGGCCCGGCGCATTATGGAACAGCTTATCGACAAAGGTACGGTTGAACGCGGGTGGATAGGCGTGCAGATAGGGGATATCGATCAGAGCATGAAGGAGGCGCTGGGGCTCAAAAGCACCAAGGGGGTACTGGTCAATGAGGTGTTCAAGGGGCAGCCGGCGGACAAGGCCGGCATCAAGACCGGCGATGTGATACTCTCGATAGACGGTATGAAAACGTCGAATGCCAATGAGCTGAGAAACACCGTCGCCGCCATCCCGCCCGGCAAGAAGGTTTCGATTGAGATAGTGCGCGACGGTAAACAGAAGACGCTGCAGATTGAGTTGGCGCGGCGCGACGAGGAAAAAATAAAAAAGATGTCGGGCGAAAAAGCCGAGGAGAGCGGCGATGCGGGCGAGGACGATGGCGGCGATGTGTCGAAAAAGGACCTGACGGCAAAGCTCGGATTCTCTGTCGGGGATATCACCGCCGATCTGCGTGAAAAACTTGGCCTGGGCGCCGGCGTCAAAGGTGCGGTAGTGCTTGAGATTGATCCGGCGTCATGGGCGGCGCGCAAAGGCGTACGGAAATACGATATCATTCAGAAAATAAAACTGAAGGATGGCGAGCACACGAGCGTCTCCAGCGCAAAGGATCTGCGCAAGGCAGTGGCAGGGGCAAAACCGGGAACGCCTGTTCTTTTATATCTTTTGCGCGAAGGCCGTTCTTTGCTCGTGGCGTTTAACGTGAAGTAAGGCAGGCTGCGGTTGTCTGGGGGGCACCGGAAATTAAATTTATTTGAATTCTGCTTGACTCTCCTATCCGGTGAACGTATCTTAACTCCCTGAAATCATTAACTGATATTTTTCCTTCAGTGAGGGAGGAATCATCCATGAAGAAAGTGTTCCATATCGTTCTTGGTTTAAGCGCTCTCATGTTTTTGTGGGGATGCAGCGTCAGCACGAGAGAGTTGAATGACGCGGAAAAACGGATACAGACGCTTCAGCAGCGCGGCGTGCCCGACAGCTCGCTTTCGCGGGCAAAAGTATTTCTCTATCAGGCGAAAGACGCCAAGATGAGGGGGAATGCGGGGCTTTCGCGCGTGTCGGCGGATTCAATGCGGATTCTCATCGCAAAGGCGGAGGAGCACTATACCAAAGATATGGAACGGCTCAAGCCCTACCTGGCGGCGTTACGGGGCAAATTCCAGAAAGCGCGCGCGGAATTAAGCGGCATGCACCTTGCCCGTCTCGACAGTCTTATCCGTATCGTCGATTCGCTCACCGCAATGAACTGGCTTATAGCCGCCGAGGCCGAGGCGAATAAACTTGATACGCTGCTGCCGCTTCTGCAATTCAACCAGCGCCGCGCCGATGAGCTTCGCGGCAGAATTACGGGCTCATGGGTCTGCATAAACAAGACCACTCACGATAAAGACAAGACCGTGAATGCGGTTGAGAAGAAAATTTTCACCTTCAATCCCGACGGAAAGGGGACGCTGGTGGAGAGCAAACAGGGCAAGAGCAGTCCGTTCCTCAAGGAGGACTGGGAATTCAGGTCGTGGGGAACATGGGACCTGTTTGGGGATACTGTATATTTGAGGGTCGATCGGTTCGCCAGCGTACGCCAGATATTCGAGGAATACCATCAGAAAGACGGCAAGGTGACGTGGGAAAAGAAAGTGCATCCGACGTATGATTCGACAATAACGGATCACAGTCAGGATCGATGGATAAGTTTTGCCGATCTGCAGGCTGATTTTACGCATCAGTGATATCAGCCAAACGGCAGCCGTAGCAGCGGAAAATACAAAAGGCGAAGATTTCTCTTCGCCTTTTATATTTTTGCCTTCATCGGGCCAATCAGCTTACCGGTACGACATGTACGCGCTTTCTGTCGTTTGCGAACCGCTGGAACTGCACCCGGCCGGTGATTTTCGCAAACAGCGTGTCATCGCCGCCTTTTCCGACATTGCGTCCCGGGTGCACGACCGTTCCCCGCTGCCGCACGAGGATACTTCCCGCGGTGACAATCTCGCCGCCGAACCGTTTCACTCCGAGCATCTTAGGATTACTATCGCGTCCGTTGACACTGCTTCCGCCGCCTTTTTTATGCGCCATAGTGATTCTCCCTCTGCAATGTCTTCTGCCTATTATGCAGAAACTGATGTGATTTGTACTGTCGTGAACCCCTGACGGTGGCCGCTCTTGCGTTTGTAATTCTTTCTTCTTCGCTTTTTCATGACAAATATTTTATCGTATTTGCCGTGGCCGACGACTTTTGCGCGCACTTCAGCGCCATCGACGTGCGGTGTTCCCACCTTCACCGTATCACCGTTGCGCATCATCAGCACTCGGCCGAGCGTTATTTCCGTCCCCTCCTGCACATCAATACGGGGAACGCGGATCCGGTCGCCTTCGGCAACCGCGTACTGGAATCCGCCCTGCTCAACGACAAACATTTTTGATAAAGGTTCCTTTTTCTTCATAATGCATTTCCCCTTGGCAATAATCGGGTAAAAGACTATTAAAATATGTTTTTCGGCGATGGTGCGCAACTGCCGGAGCGTTGTGTCCTTTTCACCGGTGGTGAGCGATTGCTGCCCGTGTTGTCATGTGGACGTCTGCGCGTCGCTTCTGCGGCTGAACGAAACCCTTCGTATTACCCCGGCTCCCCCTTGCCGCTGTGCGCACGGAATTCAAATTCATCTTGGTCAAGCTCCGGATCTTCAACTACCGACAGCCGTACGCCGTGTTCATTCTCGAGCTTGCGTACAATGGCGTTGTTGTCGGTCGCCAGGTACACCGCGACGGCGGGATGCACGGCAAGGGTAAACGACTGCGTAGAGCCCTGCCGTGGGCGGGAGAGCCACCGATCGATGCGGGTCGTGACCGTGGCGGGCGAAAACACGCGTCCCAGGCCGTTGCAGGCGCGGCAGACGTCGGTAAACAGCTCGCCCAGTTCGGGGCGCACCCGCTTGCGGGTGATTTCAAGCAGGCCAAACTTGGAAAGGCCGGTGCATGATGTCGCCGTGGGGTCTTGGTCCAGGTGTTTGCGCATTTCATCCTCGATGCGGCGCCGGTGGGCCGGGTTGCGCATGTCGATGAAGTCGACGACGATGATGCCGCCCAGGTCGCGCAGCCGCAGCTGGCGGCAGATCTCGGGCACGGCTTCCAGGTTCGTTTTGAAAATCGTCTCCTCAAGGCTGGTTTTTCCCACATGCCGGCCGGTGTTGACGTCGATGGCCAGGAGCGCTTCGGCATGGTCGAACAGCAGGTACCCGCCGCTTTTCAGCCAGACTTTTCTTCTGAGCGAACGCTCGATTTCCTTTTCAACGTTGTAGCGGTCGAACAGCGGTATCTTGTCGGTATAGAGTTTGACGCGGTCGCACAATTCGGGAGAGACGCTTTGCAGGTACGATTGAATTTCGTCGAAGTCCTGTTGCTCATCCACGATCATTTCCGATACTGCGGCCGAGAACGTATCGCGGATAACGCGCGTGGTGATGCCGTATTCCTTATAGATGAGCTTTGGACCCGCGCCTTTCAGCGCGTTTTCCTGTACATTGCGCCAGCGGCTGATAAGGTCGTGAATCTCCCTGACGAATTCGCTTTCGGAGACCTGCAGGCCGATGGTGCGCACAATAAAGCCTATGCCGGGAGGCTTAAGCTGGGCGATGAGTTTCTTGAGTTTCTTCCGATCGCCGAAATCCTCGCTCTTTTTCGAGACGCCGATAAAATCGGCGTCAGGTACCAGCACCAGGAACCGCCCCGCGATACTGAGCTGGGTGGTCACCTTTGCGTTTTTGCTCCCGATGGGTTCCTTGATGACCTGCACGAGGACTTCCTGGCCTTCCGACAGCACTTTCTCGATAGGCACCCGCGGCACCGAGCGCCGCTTGGAGCGCTGATTGTTTGTGTACCGTTCGATAAGATCGTCGTCGCGGTCCAGAAGCAGCGACGGGTCGACGTCGGAGGCGTGGAGGAAAGCGTTGCGGTCGAGGCCGATGTCGATGAAGGCCGACTGGATGCCGGGCAGAATCGAGACGACCTTGCCGCGGTAGATGTTTCCGAGCAGACGGTACTGGTCGGGACGCTCGACGACGAGCTCGACGAGCTTGCCGTTTTCGAGAATCGCCACGCGTTTTTCCGTCAGCGTCGCATTGAAGAGGATTTTCTTTTCCATTACTGTTTCCTGTTTGATTCTATGTCTTCGGTCAACCGCAACCCGCGGGTATGCCGAAAACGGGATATGATCGTGAACATCTGTCTTCGCTGCATAATTAAGAATCTTGGAATCTTTCAATCCTGACAATTCTGTATGGTTCGGTAATCTTGCAATCTTTTAATCCTGACAATTCTGTATGATTCGGTAATCTTGCAATCTTTTAATCCTGATAATCCTTGTATGGTTCAGCAATCTTGCAATCTTTTAATCCTGATAATCCTGTTAAAAGTTGATTCTCACGAGCATGGTGAACTGGTGATTGATGCTTTCCTCCTTGAGCTTTTCATCCGTCATCCTGCTGGTCAGGTAGCGGAGCTCTCCCTTGACGTTTTCGGTGAAATAGTATGAAATATGCGGCGACAGTGACATCTCGGTGCGGTCTTCCGCTGGTTTGTCCCTGCTGTCGGGGATTTCGGTGGTGTGAGAATGCTTGGCTGTCACCCCCATGTCGAGTTCTCCTTTGATCGGGATGGTCCAGCGCAGGATCTGTATCTCCGACTTTTTGTGCGGCCGAAGCTTGTAGCTGACGGTGGCGGTGTTGCCGTGGATTTTCTTCTCGGTACCCCGTTTGTTGCCGGCAACGCCGGTCTTGTCGGCGGCCGCGGTCGTCGTGATGACGACGAGACGCGAACGGCTTTCGCTCAGGCTGTGGGTGTAGTCGTGGGAATAGACCGTGGTTATCGGCCGGCGTTTCAGCGTGCCTCTGAAGCTTACCAGCGGCGCCCAGGCGTGTGTCCGCGAGATGTTGATATCGGAATACGATATAGCGCTGTCCTTAGTGAACGAATACCCTGATGACAGGTCCATGCTTTGCATGTATTGCGTGAGGAAGGTGATACGGTCGAGGATACGGGAGGAGGCGCCGGCGCGGATTTCGGGCCATGTGACCGTCGTGTCGATATACAACGTGTCTGGTTTGTGCGAATACTTGCGCCGCCATCCCAGACTGAGATTGTTCAACGATACATCGAGCGGCGGCGGCAGGCGAAGGTTTGTGCTTAATGTCCATGCCTGGCTGGTCGAGCGCATGTCGTTCTGGTATAGTCTGAGCGGGTCCTGTCCGGGCTTGCCGATGCGGGAGAACATGCCGCCGAGTGCCGTGGTATCGTTCATGTCGCCGGTCATGATATCACCCACGGAACGGCCTTCTTTACCGAGCTGATAGGTGAAAAAATCCAGCGGGGTGATGCCCCGGTATCGGAAAAACGTCGTGTCCCAGTATTCATTTCGTAAGTCGAGGGATGCGTTGTACGTGAAATTAAGATCGTTCAGGTTGATTCTTGACAGTCCTTTCTCCATGTTTTCGAGCGACGCGCTCAGAGTTTTTCGCTTTGCGGCCGCATCGGCCAGGTCGCCCAGAAGCGTCCGAATGCGCAGGCCGGATCGGAAATTAAACGCCGAATTGACGCCGGTGCGGAGATAACCGGCCGGATCTGCCGGCCGGTTCTGGGGAAAATGGTTGTAGCTTGCGGAATAATCGGCCGAATGGGTCAGCCAGTCGAAGAATTGGGGCGAAAAGCGCAGCGATGCGCGCTGGGTGCGGTTCTTCTCGCCGTAGGTCACGTAATAATTATGCCAGGTCGTATCCCAGGCGGCGATTTTTTCGGTGAAGAAACTTTTCCATGAGCGTTCCCACATCTGCACATCGTCGTCGAATTTCCGCACGATCGCAAGATCGAAATCCATGTCGAGCATTGGTTTTACCGGACGCATTTTCAACTGGAATCCCTGGTTGATGCCTAGCCGCTTTTTTCGCTGCTCGAAGTTCGTGCGCGTGTCGAACAGGTAATCTTTGCCGTACTCGCCGTCGGCAAGGTTGAAATTCAGCGTTGTGGGCAGCCAGGTCAGCTCGTATTGCTTCATCTGCCGCGGAAAATCCTTACTTTTGATGTGCTTGAACGGCATCCACCTGGTCCACTCGGGCGGTTTGCGCGGACTGAGATCGTAGCCGAGTTTGCCGCGATACGTGCGCTTGGAAGAAATTTCGACGTGATCGCCGAGCGCGGGATCTGATCGGGCGCCCTTGTGCGTCACGGTCGTGTCGCGGCCGTAGCTTGCGCTCGTGGTGATACGTTCTGCGGTCAGGTTGACCAGCGGGTTTTCCGAGGTCGGTCCCTTGGTGTAGCTGGCGCCGAGGGTGCGGTTGACCGTGGTGCGCTCCCAATGCTCGGCTTTCGTCTTGGCGTCGTCGAAGTTCGTGTTGAGAACCATTTCGGCGAAATCCTTGTACATGTCGCCCAGTTTGTCGGGGCTGCCGTCGCTGTGCGTGAGGTGAATGTCGGAGCCGGGCTGGATTTTCGGCCGCTCGATCGAACCGGTGATGCTGGTGGAGAGGGGCAGGGCGAAACCGAGGCGGGGCGGCAGGAATTTATCCAGCGTCCACTGCGCGCTCAACCCGCCCGCCACGCGCGAGTCGCGTGAACTCGCGAAATTCTCCGACATCTGCCGGAAATCCGCGTCTTCATATTTTGCGTTGAGCGACAGATTCATGAAATCAGCCCACTGGGTGGTCAGGTCACCGCGCATGGCCCATCCTGCAAGCGCCTTGATTCCCGAAACACGCAGCGCATTCACCCACACGTCGCCCGAATCAAGCTCGGCGGCGTCGTCGGTGTTGCTGGCGTCGCGCAGAACGCCCATCGCCATCCATTTTACATCGGAGAAACTCGGCGCGATACCCGTACGCGAATACAGGCGGTAGTGTGCGCCGCCGGGAAGGACGCGGACGACATCGGCCGAGGTGAACCGATCGGCCAGCCCCTCCTTCAGCTTCGACATCTCGCGCAGGCTGATCCTGATGCCTTCTATCCATGCCCGGTCGCGCAGGGAGTTGGTGCCGGCGGCGCCGAAACGTTCGCGGTATTCGTAGTAGGTCGAATCATTCAGCCCGAAGCGGAAGACGAACCACGTGTACGGATTGACGCTGGGCATGAGCGCGGGGTCGGCATGCGGCCGCATGAACATCCGGATTTCATCGTAATTGGCCAGGTTGATGTTCTGGTAGGTGTAAAAATGTTCTGCCATCGCTTCCTCGCCCCGTGCAAGTCCTCGGTAGACGAGCCGGAGCGATTGTTCCTTTTTCAGAAACCGCAGCGATCCTTGCTCGCGCAGCTCCCATACCAGCGCGGGTGGCATGGTCCGGCCGTTGTATATTTCGGGATCGTCTTCGGTGTTCAGAACGCCGGCCTCGATTTTTATCGAGTCGCCGGTCGGACGCGGCTGCCACTGGTTGCCGACAAAATCAATGGCCGCGAACTCCATCAGCAGGCTGTCGGTCATCTTATCGGGGGGAAAATCGCTCCACCACAGCCTGACGAACTTGATATCGTTCCAGTTGGGCGGCGTTGAGCCAGGCGCGTAGACGGTGTCAAAATGCGGATTGTCTTTGAGCGGAATGCGGAAACGGCGCCAGACCGTCGGCTGTGCCGAATTCGATGTTTCATCGAAATAGGCGAAGGTGACCGAGTCCGATCGGTCGTTGGCCTTGAGCGAATTGAAATTGATAGCGGTCCTGAACAGCTTTTCGCGGCTGCTCCACCCGTTGCGATTGATGTCTTCCGAGGTCAGGTAGGCGTCTTTCTGCGTGCCGTTGACTCTCGAGCGGTTCGCGAGGTAATTCTTGTCGCGGTAATACTGGGCGTAGTTGTCGCGCGACGGATCTCCGGAAAAAACGCCGAGCGCAGGGTCGCCGTAGCGCAGGGTGTCCCAGACGCCGGCAGCCTGGTTTGGCACCAGCCAGTATTCCGCCGTATCCGCAAGCCCGTCGAGTCCCTTGTCGAGCGTCGTATCGCGCTCATTGGGGTCGAGACGGGGATTTTCGTAATCCCACATCCCGTTGGGCGGCCCGCCGTTGAGCGACAGATCTTCGCTGACATCTCCCATGTCGATGTGAAGAATGCCGCCGGCCGTGTTTTTCACCCACAGCTCCAAGTAGCGGTCTTTTTCGCGATCGGCGAGGCTGCCCGGAAGATAGGTCATGATGCCGGCCCATGACGCAGGATAGCGCAGGTTGAGCCGCGTGCCGTCGCGCGCTTTGAGCGAATCGGGAGGCGCGGGATAGCAGACAAGCCGCAGGGTGCGCGCGTATCTGTTTTCCAGAAGGTCGGTGGTGTCTTGCAGACGCCAGATGCTGTCGCGCTCGCTTCCCGCCCTGTCGTCACCCTCGGGCGTATACCAGTACCACCGCCACGCCGGCGGATTATACAGCAGGCTGTCCCAGAGGCCGGTGACGGGATTTTTGAAATCGCCGGGCGGGCTTGCGCGATACCATGACGAATGGTGGACGCCAAGCGAGTAGACTTCGTTGCTCGACTCGAAATCGTCGATATACGCCTCGGCGCCCGTATTCGGCGTCTGCCTGCTGTGCGCGATTTCGAAATTGAGCTTGGCCGATGAAGGCGCGGCAGTGGTGAGAAGCGGCAGAAGATTGACCGCGCCGGTCATCCATTCGGGTTCGAAATCGATAAGCGTGTTCGCGCCGACAAGGAATTTATTAAAGGGCACATGGCCGATACGGGGAATTTTGTCGCGCGCCGTTTCGTTCTGGTATAATACGCTCGCGCCGAGGTAGGAACTGCGGCCGATGAATGGAAGGTCGATCTTGGCGTGCGCGCCGAGAAATGCGCGCTTTTCAAATACAAAAAACGACTCCTGCTGGTATTCCACCTCGATATTTTTCGCCAGTTTCGCCCGGTCGGAAATCAGCTCGAGCCGTCCCGACTCCCGATCGATGATATAATCGATGTTTTCCTCCAGCGGCGTCACGCCGTCGAGAAGTACGCGTTCGTTGGTCACGCCCCATCCCAGATCGAATGTGGTCTGCCTGGTCGAGCCGGTCATGAACATGGCGTATTTATCGGTGATGTTCTGCGTCCAGTTGGTCGAGCCCTGTTTGAAAATGTAGATGTTGGGGTTGGTGTTGGATTCGCTGCTGGTCAGTCCCAGTGCCGGATTGGTGAACGGCCTGTTGCCAAGGGTGTCCGCGGCATAGGGCGGAATGACGAAATATTTATTCTGGAAATCGAATATCGCCGTTTTGCCGTCGGCATTTAATCCCGAATACGTGGTAAGCGGCTTGCCGCTGCGGTCGGCAATGCCCAGAATTTCAGTGTAATATCTGCCGCTCGAAGGTTCCGTCTCCGAACTGTCGCTGCTTCCCGACACGAGGCGATACATCTTGAGCTCGAAATTGTCGACATTCGCCCCTTCGGGAATCTGGTACACGTTGCGCCACATCAGATGCCAGGTCGAATCGGTGGCGGGCTCGACATCGGCAAGCCTGTTTTTCAGCACCCAGAGGTTGGTATAGACTGTGTCGGCGGGAAGGTGTTTCGCGACGAAGGTCGTATCTCCCTTGTTGGTGATGACCGTGCTGTCGGCGGCGCGCAGCACGATGGCGATGATGTCGTCGTCGCGAAGCTGCACAGAATCGATAAACCTGATCCATCCGTTTATCCTGTCAAGATAGTAGTGTTCCGTTTCCTTGAGCAGGACGAAATGACCCGGCTGTTCGGCGCTGCCGTAATATGCCTTGACATACCTGTTGAGGTCTGCGGCATTGGTCGAGGGCGATGGTACCCAGCGGTACACCTGCAGTGCGGTCACTGCCGGAACATTTTGCGTCATGCCGAGATACTTGAGCAGATACTGCCGGTCGAGGAAATAAAAACGGTACTTCAGGTAGTCTTTTTCCGCAAATCTGCTCATATTCTGCGTGCCAGCTCTGGGCGTAAACCGTTTCTTCTCCACCTCTCCCTGTTCGTGGCTGGCGATGGTGGTCAGGGTGAGCGGACCCCACTTCGAGCGGATTTTAATGCCGAATAACCCTTCATGGCTCTCGGAGTAGCCGGCAAGGCCGGCGCCGGGCATTTCAAAATTGGTAAACCCAGCGGTCACCTCCTGCACGATCTCGTCCTCAAGCTGGCCGACCGAGTCCTCCTTGTACTGTATCTTGAAATCCTTCAGCGGATCGCTGAAATCAAATTCCTCCTCCTTTCCCGCCTTAATCTCGATGCTGATAAGTCTGCCCACGCTTCCGCGGATGGTAAACGAGTTGTTTTGGCCGAAATTGAGATCAGGCTGTTTGCTCAAATCCTCCTTGCCCGGTGTTCTGGTTTCCGACGATTCGAAGGTCAGGCTTATCTCCTGAAATCCGTCGATGGTGAGCTTGGGCGGCTCCTTGCCGAGCACCCTGCGCGCCCACGCCGGATAACTGACCGGAAGCTGGAACTCAAGTGACGGGACGCGCTTTTTATCTTTTTCAGGTATGGCTTTCGCCCGCTGCTGGTCTTCCCACAGGCGAAGGAAGGCAAAGCGCTGGTGGCTGCGCATGTATTCTTCAAGCTCCGCGTAATGATACACCCAAACCGGTATGCCCGTCGCTTTGTCAAGCTTGTACAAGGTTATTTTGCGTCCCTCGAAATCGATCACGGCGGTATCGCGAAACAGGGTGGTCTGCATTTTCAGCACCGCGGCCGATTCCTGCATCAGCGGATTAGACGGCACCTGATGGGCGTCAAGCGGATGATAACCTTCAATGTAGGGGCGCATGTACGGGATACCGGCCGCATACAGGCGGGGAGCCGCTAGGGCAATACAGAAAAAAAGGGGAAAAAAACGTCTCGCCAAGAGATACTATCCCACTACGTCCGGCATGAACGGGCGCCGCAGGAGCCGGATGTGGAATTACTTACTGTCTGCGGCGCAAAATTATATAGCAGCACTGCGTATCGCCTGCAGCCGATACGAATGCGATGAACCGGTTTCACGGCACTCAGAATTGAAGCCGGCATGCTTTCGATACATTTACAAACCAATGTGGCTACGGTTAAAATAGTTAATGATAACGCTGCGAAATCAACACAAACCGTTTATTCTTTTCCTCTACGCCGCTGCTTTGGCAGCGGCGCCGCCGCGCGCGCCGTATCGGCATCCCGACAGCATCGAAACCCTACCGGGTTGTGACGGTTCTGGGGAAAATAGCTGTAGCGATGTTCGAAACAGCTTGCCTGGGGTCCGCTGTCCCAGAAACCGCCCATGACATTGTAAAAACGGCTGTTTCTCGGCGACGGCGTGTTGGTCCATTCCGCCAGGTTTCCCGACATATCATACACATCGAAATATCCCCGGCATTCCACCATCGTACCCGCGGCCGCAACCGCCGTATCCTGTGTATTGCAGGCGCGCGGCTCATACACGGCCCCGTACGGATACCGCCATCCGTACGCGCCGCCGCACGCGAGCGACCATTCGTCGGTTGAACACAGCCTTTTGCCTGCTGTAAAGCATGAGTCGCGTGCCTGGTAAATCGAAACAAGCGACTGCGGCTTTTTCCCCCGCTTGTTCGGCCACTCGTAACGGTCAATGCAGAAATGCGTTTCGCCGACCTTGATATATTCCATGTCGTCCGGGCAGTATCTCAATGCCAGCGGCGATCCGATCCTGTATACTTCGGTGTGGGGAGGCATGATATTGCCGCAGGAATCGCGAGCCGTATATTCAATCGACGAATCGCTTGTTATTAGAATCGGCTCGCCGGTATACGGCCGCCAGGCTTTCTCGCCCCCAAACCGCCATTCTATTGCGCAGCGTTCGACCGAAAGCAGGCGCACGGCGACATGGCGGCGGTGAAGGCCGCCCGATGGATCGGGAAATATCCACGGCGGGATGGTGTCGAGCGCGCACGGATCGGCCGGCTGCTCTGCATGAAGCGCCGAATCGGATGAGTCGACCGGAGCCAATCGCACTGCGACGGCGGCGGAATCCTGCCAACGGCGCCGGCGCAAGTTGCGTATCGCCTGTCGATCGGCAAAGCCTGATGAAGAATCAGCGGTGACGCAAGCGTTGTCGGCAACCGCTCCGGCCGCGGCCGTTGATGTATCGATGGTTGAAATATCCTGGCGCGATAGGTCAGTCCGCCCGGTTCCTTTCCCGCTGAAAAAACCGCCGAATCTGCCGGCAATCGACGCACGTCGAAACATCAACAGCCCTGCAATCAGCAGCAGCAACAACAGCAGAAGCAGCAGAAGAATAAGCCAGAGCGCTGTTGTGCGCCCCCTTTTTTTCTTTGTTTTTTTTCCGCCGGCGCCGTTCATACCGCAAGCGCCGTCAGTACTTTGAGAAAATCCACTGTTTCGCCGACGTCATGCACCCTGAATATTTTCGCGCCTTTCGCGTATGCCGCCGCCACGCTGGCGAGCGTGCCGGCAAGGCGCATGTCCGGCTGCCTGCCGGTTATCGCGCCGATAAAGGATTTGCGGGATGTGCCGATGAGCACCGGGTAACCGAGCGATACCAGCGAATGGAGTCCCTTGATAAGCGCCAGATTGTCTTCCAGCCGCTTTGCAAACCCGATGCCTGGATCGATGATGATGTTGCGGGGAGAGACGCCGCATTCAGTGAAAGCGGCGATACGGCCGAGAATCTCTTTGCGTACCTCGGCGACGACGTCGGCATACATCGGAGCGATTTGCATATCCGCCGGGGTTTTGCGGCTGTGCATGAGCACGACCGGACAGTGTACGGCCGCGGCAAGCCGGGCCATACCTGCATCGAACCTGCCGGCGCTCGTGTCGTTTATCCATGTGGCGCCTGCTTTGAGCGCTGCGTTCGCAACCGCGCTTTTTGTCGTATCGATGCTTATGATGACGCTGCTTTCGGCGCGGAGGCGTTCGATGACCGGGAGCACACGTTTCATTTCGACTTCTGCCGTGACCGGCGCGGCGCCCGGCCGGCTCGATTCGCCGCCGATATCGATAATGTCGGCGCCGGCGGCAATCATGGCGAGCGCCTGCGCATGCGCCGCGTCCGCCGCCGCATACCGTCCGCCGTCATAGAACGAATCAGGCGTGACGTTGAGCACACCCATCACCACAAAGGGCTTGGCGTCGAGCATAGCGAGCGATGGGTGGCGTAACGGTTCCGTCATAGTATACAACGAGGCATATCGGCGATGTGTATCGGCGTATCACCGAAC
>Ga0129299_1000968_pt1 | contig 19231 bp, 16 predicted proteins | sample ConPoolayeCmetaG_FD_94477 | JGI IMG/M metagenome (GOLD analysis project Ga0129299, IMG submission 94477) | Hot spring microbial mat communities from California, USA to study Microbial Dark Matter (Phase II) - Cone Pool mat layer C metaG ...
ACATTGCCCTCTTGCATCTGGTTTGTGGCCTCATCGCCTACCGCGGAACAGGGTTATCCGGATAGGCTCTTAGCCGCAAGGGGCCCTGGCAACCCAATGATGTGGAAGGTCGGAGTAGATGTCGGCCCCGCCGGGGCCACATCGGAATTTCCGCCTCTGCGTCCATATGCACGTCCGCGAAACGCGCGACGTCCCGAAGGGTTCGGAAGACGCCGTTGCCACTGCGGTCTAACAAGACCCGACGTCCCGCTTACGCCGGTCGATGACTTTTTCGGGATGCTCGTCCTGTACCCGCTGTATCGCCTCGAGGAGCCTGCTCAGATCGTGACCACAACTCGCGAAAAGGTCTTTCCGACGTTGGCGGACCTCGTCGATCAGCGGGTCCCCACACGGTTTCTCGCTGCTCTTCATGGTTCATCCTCCAGCCAGAGCATGTCGGGCGTCACGATCTGCGGCGTCAGTAGCCCGAGACGACGATTGATCACCGTCAGATGGCTGAACTTGTTCGGATTGGCCAGATGGCGGATGTTCCAGGTCAACAGGAAATCCACCTCATGGACACACGCGATCGCCCAATGGGCCGCGTCACCCGCGAGACTGGAAGGGACGAGTCGCTCGCGTACGTAGCGAGCGGCCACGGCGATCACCTCAGCGTCCACCAATAGCCTGGGCAGTGGTTCAACAAGTCCAAGGGCCTCCGACTGTCCTGCCCACTCTCCCTGCCGGAGCTCCAGAGGACATTGTCGGATGTCCATGGCTCGTAAAGATGCAGTTGCTCTCGCCACCATTCCCGCGTGGCCTCACGGCGATAGACACTCCCGGGATCGGTCCGTACGCTCACATAGGCGCTGGGAATTGTGGTCTCGATGTAAACGGTCAACGCCATGGCGATCGAATTATACCATCTTGCTTGCTTGGCACCCCAACACCGATCCCCACCTCGGGGAGAGCGGGGGGAGGAGTCACCGGGTAGAGGGCTCCGGGAAACTCGATTTGCAGCGGTCCGGGCATACAGCTATCCTATCCCCCCTATTTGTTGGATTGCGCGACCTGATCCCAATGCGGTTTCTCGGCATCGGGTCTTGAGGAAAGGAACGGGAGATATGACGGATCGGCTACTCACGGGTAAGGCGTTTTGGGTTGTCATGACGTTGCTTGTTGGTTCACTCGGCGCAGGCGCGAGGGCTGCCGTTCAGAAGACGCTGCACGTCTCGCCCACGGGTGACGATGCGAACCCGGGGACGCCGGAGAGGCCGTTCAAGACCATCACCAAGGCCCGCGACGTACTCCGGGGTCTGTCCGGTGAAAGAACGGGCGACCTCGTCGTGATCCTTCACGGGGGGACCTACACGATCGATCAGACGATCGTGTTCGACAACCGGGACTCCGGCACGAAAGATCACCCCGTGATTTACAAGGCACCGGAGGGCGAGGCGCCCGTGATCAGCGGCGGGAAGCGCATCACCGGCTGGGAACCGGATGCGGGCGGCAAACGGTGGAAGGCCAAGACCGACCTGTCCAATTTTCGCCAGCTCTATGTGAACGGGATCCGCGCGGTTCGGGCCCAAGGGCCGCCGCCCAAGGGCATCGCGTTGCACGGTGAGGACGGCTACACCACGACGCAGGTCGAGATGGCCGATTGGCGGAACCCGGCCGACATCGAACTGTGCTACTACGTCGTCTGGTGCCATACGCGGTGCAGGGTAGCCAAGGTCGTCAGGGAAGGCGACCACGTCGTCATCTCGATGCTCCAGCCGTGGTTCTCGATGGCGCGCAAGAAAGAGGGCGTCCATATCGAGCTGCCGTCCTACGTCGAAAACGCGCTCGAGCTGCTCGACGAACCCGGCGAGTGGTATCTCGATCGGGCCGAGCACACCGTTTACTACATCCCCCGACACGGGGAGGACATGAAACAGGCCGAGGTCATCGCACCGGCGGTGGAAAGGCTGATCGAGCTGAAGGGCACGCTCGACAGGCCCGTCCAACACATCCGGTTTGAGGGCATCACGTTCACCCACGCCGGGTGGCTGCGGCCCAGCGAGATCGGCCACGTCGACGTGCAGGCGAACTTCATCCTCCGCACGGACGACAAGAAGCTCCTTCGCGACGACGGCTGGACCGCCATCCACAACGAACACATCAAGAGCCCGTCCAACCTTGTCTGCCGGGCGACGAAATCGGTGGTCTTCGAGCGGTGCACGTTTACCCAGCTCGGCAGCGGCGGGATCGACCTGGAGTACGGGGCGCAGGACAACGTGGTCAACGGCTGCCACTTCTTCGACATCTCGGGAACCGCCGTTCAGGTCGGCGACGTCCTGCTGGACGATCACCACCCGGACGACCCGCGGAAGATCGTTCGGGGCAATCAGGTCACCAACAACACGATCCATGACGTCTGCGTGGAGTACAAGGGCGGCGTCGGCGTCTTCGCCGGTTACACGGAGGCCACGCGAATCGCGCACAACCACATTCACCACCTGCCCTACTCGGGGATTTCGATGGGCTGGGGTTGGGGTGAGGAAGACGCCGGCGGCGGGGCGGACCGTTACTACCAGCCGTTCCGGTACGACACGCCCACGCCGGCCAAGGACAACCGCATCGAATTCAACCACATCCATCACGTCATGCAACACCGCGACGACGGCGGCGGCATCTACACGTTGGGCATCCAGCCCGGAACGATCATCCGCGGCAACCACATCCACGACGCCCGCGGGGGACCGGGCGGCATTTACCTCGACGAGGGCAGCGGGTTCATCGAGGTGACCGGCAACGTGGTCTATGGCGTCGGCAACCCGCTGAATTTCAACAACCGCGTGCAGAACCGCCTCGCCACGTGCAAGGTCCACGGCAACCATGTGGACGGGATACCGAGCGCAGACCGGCTCGCACCGGGCAAGGTCGGCAAGGCCCTACGGTGCGACGGCAAGCAGAGCTGTCAGGCGGTCCCGCATTCACCCGACCTCGAACCCGAACGGATGACGATCGAGGCGTGGGTCCGTATGGAGGAAATCCCCACGGGTAAGGAACCCCGCCGCTGGATCGTCAACAAGAACACGCACGAGTTCACCGAGTCGCACTACGCCCTGATGATCGACGGAGACAAGGCCGGGGCCTACCTCAACATCGGCGGCGGGCAGGAGAACTGCCACGAGGCCTGGAGCGCTCCGAACGCGCTGAGGGCCGGACACTGGCACCACCTCGCCATGAGCTACGACGGAAAGGTCTTGAAGGTCTACCTCGACGGTCGAGCGGTGGCGTCCAAGGAGATCAACAAGAAGCGAGTTCCCGGTGAGACGCCGTTGTACATCGGTCGCCGCGTGGACGGACACGTCACGTTCAACGGTTTGATCGATGAGGTCCGGTTCTACAACCGCGCGTTGTCCGATGAGCAAATCCACCTGCGGTTCGGCGGTCAAGCGGTCGAGGACGGGCTGGTGGCCTGCTGGAGCTTCGACGAGGCGCCCGCCGTGGAACCGGCGGTCCGGGCGATCATCGACAAGGCCGGACCGGAACCGCCATACCGGAAAAAGTAGCGTCGATGCAGGGTCCGGTGGGTCCGACCGCCCGTCCGGGAGACCCCGCGCGTCGCCTGCTCCTCAAAGACGTGGAATCTCCATCGGCATTTGACGCCGGCCGGACCGCGCATTAGCTTTCCGTCATGACGCGCAGGACACATCAGAGGCGGACGCCCCCTGCCCCATCGCCCTCACCCGCCTTGGCGTCCGACATCGTGCGATTTCCCTGGCGGGGTGTGCTCGTGGTGATTGTTGTGGGGGCTGCCCTCCTCCGGTTGGTCGGTCTGGGGCATGCCCCGCCCGGTCTGAACCAGGACGAGGCCGCCAACGCATGGAACGCCTACTGCCTGCTCCAGACCGGCAAGGATCAGGCGGGCGTGCCGTGGCCGATTTTTTACACCCGCTGCCTGGGGGAGAATCGGAGCACGTTGTTCATCTACATCCTGTTGCCGTTTCAAGCCCTCGCGGGATTGAGCGTCTGGACCACGCGGCTTCCGTCGGCCCTCGGCGGTGTGATCACCGTGGCGTTAACTTACGTGGTAGGGGCTCGGATGTTTGGACGGACCCCAGGGCTGGTGGCCGCGGCGCTGCTGACGTTAAACCCGTGGCACCTTCAACAAAGCCGATGGGGTCACGAGGCGGCCCTGTGCCCCCTACTGGTTGTCCTGCCGCTGGCGTTGATGCTTCGTGCGGACCTCCCGTTCGACGATGGTCCGAACCGCCGTCCGAGCGCCGCCTGGGCCGTTCTGGGCGGAGCGATTGCGGGCATCGGTTGCTACGGGTATCCCGCCGTTCGCCTCTTCTTGCCCATCTTCTTCGCCCTTGCCGTGTTGGTGAACGGACGCCGGTGGTGGGAGCACCTCAAGACCCCCCGGGGAAGGATGGCGATCGGGACCTTGGCGATCGGCATCGCGGTCACGTTCGGTCCGTTGGCCTTCAAACACCTCACCGATCCCGAGATCGGCAAACGGGGTCGAACCACCCAGCTCTGGGAAGACCAGGACCCCCTTGGCACCAAGATCACCAAGGTTCTGGCCCGTTATCCCGGTCACTTCGGTCCGGATTTCCTGTTCATCAACGGCGATCGCTACGAGATCCAATCGCCGCCGGGCTTCGGTCAGTTCCACTGGTACATGGCCCCCCTGATGATCCTTGGCTTGATCACGACGGTGTGGCGGTTGCGATCGTCGGGGGCGGCACGGATCCTGCTCGTCTGGTTGGTCACCTACCCCGTGGGCGACCTTTTGGGAACGCATTTCTACGGAAGCATGCACGCCCTGCGAAGTTTGCCGGGGCTCTGCGGTTTGATTCTGCTGGGGGCGGTCGGGGCCGTGGAGGCCGGCGCATGGTTGTGGAAGCGCAGCCGCCCCGTCGCCTTGGTAAGCGGTGCGATCGCGGCCGTCGTCGTGATGGTGCTTAACATTCGCTTCCTGCACTATTTCTTCGGCGCTTACAACGATAGACCAACGATCTACCACGGCTACCACGTGGACCTGCTGCAAGCGTGCGATTGGTTGCGACCGCGCCTCGACCCAATCGACGCCGTCTTCTGCACGACGGCGGGCATGAACATGCCCTACGTGGTCTCGCTGGTCCGGCTGGGCTACGACCCGCGTCAATGGTGCCAGGACGTCCGCGAGATTCACACGATCGGTCCATGGGACGTTTACACGCGGTACGGGAAGGTAAGCTTCATGTACGGCCAGTACTGGCTACCGGCGTTGAACGCGTTGACGCAAAACGGCCGACCGGACCGGGCCATCTTCATCGTGCGACCCGGTCAGTTGAAACTTCCGAACCCCGTACACCGGATCACCGGGCCCGAAGGCACGGTGCCTTTGTGGGTCTTCGAGCAAACCTTATAGCCCCCAGGCCGCCGCCATGCCCGGACGTTGTCCCAGGTTGTCGGATCGCGCGTGTGATCGGCGGTTTTCCCCTGATGATCCCCCGTATTCCGCAAGGTACCCGAAGGCCGCCCGGCGCGTCCTCGGCGCGGGAGCGATCATTGGGGTCACCATCGCGGTCTACATCCCGGCGATGCGATCGGGCTTCGTCTGGGACGACGACACCTTCCTGACCGAGAATCCCCTCATCAAAGCCCCGGACGGTCTGTATCGGTTCTGGTTCACCACGGAGGCCCCGGACTACTTTCCGCTCACGTCGAGCCTGCTCTGGATCGAATGGCGTCTCTGGGGGCGGAACCCCACCGGCTACCACGTCGTGAACGTCGTGTTGCATGCGGTCGGCGCCGTATTGCTCTGGACCGTGCTGGTCCGGCTCCGGATACCCGGGGCCTGGTGGGCGGCGATGCTCTTTGCCGTTCACCCCGTGAACGTGGAATCGGTCGCGTGGATTACGGAACGCAAGAACGTCCTGCCGATGGTGTTCTACGCGCTGACCCTCTGGCTGTTCCTGAAGTTCCGCGCCGACGGGCGGCACCGATGGTACATCCTGGCGGTGCCGGCCTTTCTCCTGGCGCTCCTGAGCAAGACCTCCGTGGTGATGCTTCCCATCGTTCTTCTTGGATGTGCGGCGTGGCAGGATCGTGGTCCGTTGCGAAAGGACCTTTTCCAAAGCATCCCCTTCTTCATCCTGGCCGGTGTGCTCGGATCGGTCACGGTGTGGTTCCAATACACCCGTGCGATCGGTGAAGACGTCGTCCGCAACGACGGTTTCATGTCCCGTCTGGCCGTGGCGGGAATCGCGGTCTGGTTCTATCTCTACAAGGCGCTCCTGCCTCACGAACTGTGTTTCGTGTACCCGCGGTGGCAGATCGATGCCTCAAACCCGCTGTCCTACGTGCCGGGGTTGCTCCTGGCCGCGCTCTTGGGGGTTTTGTGGAGGTTCCGATCGGGTTGGGGAAGGGCGCCGCTGTTCGCATTGGGCTATTACGTGGTGATGCTGTTTCCAGTGCTGGGCTTCTTCAACATCTACTTCATGCGCTACTCGTTGGTGGCCGACCACTGGCAATACTTCTCCATCATCGGGATCATCGCCTTGCTCACGGGGGTGGGGGCTCGGGTCTTCGCCTCGCGATCGACGGGATTACGGGTGTCGGGCATCGCTCTGGCGTCGGGTGCGGTTGGACTTCTGGGATTCCTGACGTGGCGTCAAGCCGGGATCTACACGGATCACGAGACGCTCTGGCGTGACACCCTTCGGAAGAACCCCCGCTGTGCGATGGCCCACAACAACCTGGGCAGTCTTCTTGAGCGTCGGGGGCAATTCGACCAGGCCACCCATCATTATGCCGAGGCGGTTCGCATCGAACCGAACTTCGCCGAAGCGCACAACCATCTCGGCAGCATGCGAATCGCTCAGGGCCGCATCGACCAGGCCATCGCCCACTACGTCGAGGCAATCCGAATCAAGCCGCACTACGCGGACGCCCACAACAACCTGGGGGTGGCGCTGAGCAAACGGGGTGACATGGGGCGGGCCTTCGAGCACTACCAAAGGGCGCTTGGGATCCGGCCGGACCACGTCGAGGCGCAGTTCAACCTCGGCGTGGCGCTGACCGGCCTGGGCAGACTCGATCAGGCGGCCGTTTGCTACGGGGAGGTCCTTCGACTCGACCCCAATCATGTCAAAGCACACAACAACCTGGCGATGCTGCTGGCCAAACGCGACCGGACCACCGAGGCGATCGCACATTACGAACGCGCCATTACTCTCCAACCTGATTGGCCCGAGCCGCTGAACAACTTGGCCTGGCTTCTGGCCACGCACCCCGATGCCAAGGTCCGCCGCGGCGCAGAGGCCGTTGAACTGGCGAGAAAGGCCTGCGCGCTGACACGCCATGAGCAACCGGAGTTCCTGGACACCCTGGCCGCCGGTTGGGCCGAGGCGGGGCGGTTCGACCAGGCCATCGCGGTCGCGCGACAGGCGATCGAGTTGGCGACCCGCTCGGGACTCGAGACACTGGCCGGCCGGATCCGAGAACGGTTGCGGCTTTACGAATCTTCCCGGCCCTTCCGCGAGGGCCCGTCGTGACCGATCCGCCGTCGGCGGTCTCAGCGTGCGTGACAATCTTGGCGGGTCGCGCGGGGCGATGGGTTCGGAGGCGCTCTGGCCCAAAGGGCCGTAAGAGAGTAGCCGGGGGCGGAGCGGAGCGCAGCCCGCGGTGAGGAAACGCCTTCGCCCCCAAGCCCCGAAGGGGCGCAACGGCTCCGCTCCGCACGTGGACCCACCCTGCCGGGCCATCACGCCCTTTCAAGGCTTGGGAGGTCTTGTTAAGGGCGTCTCGCCACTTGGGCCGTTGGCCCCGGCGATTCTCTCGTGCCCCTTCGGGGTAAAACGGCACCCGCCGAGATTGTCACGCATCCACGGTCTCAACGGGCCCGCCCGGGTCGTTTGGCTCGCACGCCTTTTGCCTCTATAGTGCTTCGCATGCGCCTGCACCCCGCGGAACTTATGAACATCGTCCTGATGGTTGCCGGTGGGCTGGTCCTGCTCGTCGGTCTGGTGAGGGTCGGTCTCCGGCACCGATGGCGCTCCGCCCTGTCGTTCGTACCCCGTCGAACCCGTCGGCTCGACCTCATCCATGTGACGGTCATTCTGACCGGTTGGTTGTTGGCGTCCGTGGCGCTGAACGCTCTGGGATCGATTCTGAGCCCGCCGAACGGTCTGTTGCCGGACGAGTGGCGCGGGTCAGGACCGATGCCGAGTTTGTGGGGGGTGTTGTCCCAGAGCACCGCCAAGCTCCTCGCCGCGGGGGTTCTGGTCGTCTGGGTGTCCGTCCTCATGGAAGGGGGGGTCTCGGGTTTCGGCCTGACGTGCCGGCGCCTCGGGAGGAACATCACCTGGGGCGTCCTGGGCTACCTGGCCGTTTGGCCACTCTGCATGGGGTGCGCTCAGCTCATCGTCTGGTTCACGGGCGAACCCCCGCTGCACACGGTGATCCAGTTGCTGCGCTCTCCCCGAATGCCGATGTGGGGAACACTGACCCTGTGGTTGAGCGCGGTGCTGATCTCGCCGGTCGCCGAGGAGGTTTTCTTCCGCGGACTGCTGCAAACGGTCGTGCGGGGATACTCGGACCGTCCTTGGCTGGCCATCGTCGTCGCGTCGGCCGCATTCGGGCTCGTTCACGCCCATCAGCCCCAATACGTGGCTCCCTTGTTGCTGTTGGGACTGGGACTGGGATATATCTACGAGCACACGGGTTCTCTGGTCGGACCCATCGTCCTGCACATCCTCTTTAACAGCCGAACGATGATCATGGACCTGCTGGTGCGACAGGGTTGACCAGCGGGTCACGCCGGACCGGCGTACATCCGTGGACCCAGACAAGCGTAGCGGCACAGGACCTCGTGGGGCGTGCATCCGACGGACTCGGCCACGACGTCCTCCGTCATCGCTCCCCCCAAAAGGATGACCCGATCGCCCGGGCGGTCTTGAGGACCGATCTCGATCATCGACGTATTCATGCCCACGTCCAGGACGCGGCGGCAGCGCCCGTTCAGGAGCACCGTCCCTGGGACGAACCCCCTTGCATAACCGCACAGGATGATCCCCGCTCGGCGGGCGCGGAAACGCCGGTAACCGGCCGGCCCGTCGAGGTCCCGGACAGCGGCCAGGCGGGTGGTGGCCGTCACCGCACCTCGGTACAGCGCCAGACCCGGCCGGACCGCGTCGAGCCACGCCGCAGGTTGATCCAACAGGCGGCTGGCCGCCGCGTGGAGTCGCGGAACCTTCCCTTCACAAAGCCGCCGGAGCATCCGGGCACCGGAAACCGACATCGTATGCGTGAAGGCTTCAACGATGACGCACGCCTTGCGGATTTGATCGATCTGATCCGGGGGGCACCCAAACCACCGCATCCCCGTGTCGACCTGAAGCGCCACAGGCAGCCGACCGACAAGCCGAGCTTCGGCGACGGACCCCACGGAGGGCCGAACACCGATCGCAGCATGCCCCGCCGGTGAACCGCTGAGCGGACCAAGGATCAGGCCGGGCTTGCGGACTGCCCTGGCCTCGTCCAGGTTGAAGTAGGCGAACTCGTCGGCCACTCCCTCCAGCGCCTTCACCACGGCCCGCGCCCCCAGCCCGTAGGCGTCGGATTTCACCACGGCGATGAGCGGGCGTCCGGTTTGCCGTTTGACGGCCACCGCGTTCGTCCGCACGCGCGTCAGATCAATCCGAACCTCAATGGGGTCGTGTGGCTCGCCCATACGGACGCATCCGCCCCCGCGTGTCAACGACCGCACGTCGTTAGGTGAGGAAGGAGGCAATGCGCCAAATGACGGGTCCGAAGAGGTTGTACAGGATGCTCTGAGGTATCAGCAGGGCCGTGCTGCCGGCCTCGGGGGCGAAGAGGACTTCCAGCTCATTTTGAATCGCCGCCAGACAACTCGCCCGGTGTCCGAGGACCAGACTCAACGCCACCAACAGTCCCCATGATCGAACACGTTGATGCACAATTCGGTTCTCCATGACGCGCCTCCGCCGAACCGCATTCATTGTCTGAACCCCCCGAAGGCATGTCAATGCCTCGGTTCGGCGGGTGGGTGATACCGCCCGCGGTCCTCCGCAGACCCGAGCACCGTGCGCCCCGCCCCAATGGGGTGGCGCCACGCCAACGGGCCTGGTTCAATATTCCGCCCCCAGGTCAACGAACTGGGGGTCGGAGCGCATTTCGGTTTTGACGAACGGTGGGAAACGCGGAGGCGGGGTTCTCCCACACGACAAAAACGTCGACGCCCGAGGCTCGCTAACGACTACGGCGGGCAGGCTGCGCAGAAGGACCGGAAGGCTTCCGTTGACAAGTATCGGTCGCCTCGATCGGGCAAGACACAAACTACCGTGGAACCGCGGGGCAGATCGGCGGCCACGCGAATCGCCCCCCAGACCGCCGCACCGCTGCTCAGACCACAGAAGAGCCCTTCACACTGCGTCAGGTCCCGCATGGTCTCGAAGGCATCCTCGTCCTTGCAAATCAGCACCTCGTCGACGGCCCGGCGGTCGAAGATCGTCGGGACGATCGACTCCTCGAGGTTCTTCAGACCTTGGATCGTGTGATTCCGTGTCGGCTCGACGGCCACGATGCGAATGCCGTTGCAAACCTCGCGGAACCGGCGACCGCACCCCATAAGCGTCCCGCTCGTTCCGAGTCCGGCCACGAACGCCGTCAGTTCGCCGTGGGTGTCGCGGAGGATCTCCGGCGCGGTCGTCTCGTAGTGACTCAGTGGATTTGCCGGGTTGCCGAACTGATCGGGCATGTAGTACAAGTCGGGGTTGCTCTCGAAGATGTGGTGGGCGCGCCGAATCGCTCCGTCGGTCTTGTCGCAGGCGGCAGTGATCTCAACCTCGGCTCCGAAGGCCGTCAGAATCGCCCGCCGCTCCTGGCTCACGCACGCGGGCATGCACAGCTTGATGCGGTACCCTTTCGCGCGGGCCACCATCGCCAGCCCGATCCCCGTATTGCCCGAGGTCGGCTCGAGGATGATCTTGTCGTGCGTCAGCTCGCCCGATTCCTCCGCCTTCTCGATCATGTACAGCGCCGGTCGGTCCTTGACCGAACCGCCCGGGTTGTTTCCCTCCAGCTTGCAGAGGATGCGAACACCCGTGCGATCCGTGTTCCAGAGGTTCCGCAGTTCGACCATCGGCGTGTTGCCGATCGCATCCAGAAGGGTCATGCGTTTGGGTCTTACCAGCGTGGTCATGATCGCATCGAGTCCCCTTTCAGTCAGCGAACCCAACTCCCACTGTATAGATGTGGCCGGAACGCGCCAAGGGACCCGGCAAGTCGGATGGCCACTCAACCCAGACCGAGCTGCCGGGCGATGATGCCCCGCTGCACGTCGCTGGTCCCGCTGAACAGCACGCCACCGATCGCGCCGCGAAGGAAATGCTCCACACCCCGGTCCTTCAGGTAACCGGCGCCCCCGTAGGTTCGGATCAGATCCACACTCGACTGAACGAACGCCTCGCTCACGTAGAGCTTCGCGATGGAGGACTCCATCGGTGCGCGGGCATTCCGACCCTTCAGCCATGCTGCCTTGTAGACCAACAGGCGGGACACCTCCAGGCGAACGGCCATCTCCGAAACGCGATGGGCGACCGCCTGAAACGCACCGATGACCTGACCGAAGGCTTTGCGCCGCTTGGCGTACTCGGTCGCCAGATCCAACTGCCGCTGCATCACACCGAGGATGGGGGCAAAGACCATCGCCCGCTCCTTCTCAATGGCCGCCTGAAACAACAGCACCCCCGCGCCCGGCTTGCCCAGCAGGGCATTCCGTCCGACGCGGCAGTTCTCAAACACGACTTCCCCCAAAGCGGCCGTCCGGGTCCCGATGGTCGGTAGCACGCGTGTTCGAATGCCCTCCGTTCCGGGCGAGACGACCAGGCACACCAACCGCTTGCGGGTCGGGTCCGCAAGCCGGCAGTACACCACGTGAACATCCGCGACGGGGCCGTTCGTCACATAGCTCTTGGTGCCGTTCAGGACCCACCCGTCCACCAACGGGAGGGCGGTCGTGGTGATGGCGTTGACGTCGCTGCCCGTTTCCCATTCGGTCACGTTGTGCGCTCCGATCCACCGACCGTCCGACAGCCCGGGCAGGAGCGCACGTTTTTGCTCGTCGCTGCCGAAGCACAGGATCGGGTCCATCACGCCCCACAGGTGCGCCCCGACGGCCAGCATCAGACCGACGTCGGGACACCCGTATCCGATGCCTTCAAGCGTCAGGAGAAGATCCTCGAGAGGACGGCCCGCCCCGCCGTACTCGCGGGGAACGGTCAATCGGAACAGACCGTAGTCCGCCAGTTTGGTCCACAACGCCCGTTCGAAAACGCCTTCGTCGTCGCGCCGATCGAAGCCCGGCCAGAGCTCCGATTCGGCGAAGTCCGCCGCCTTCCTGCGAAGGGCGAGCTGGTCCTCGGTCCAACTGAAATCCATGATGGATGTCACCTGTCGCGCAGGTCCCGGGGCTTCGCGGCGAAAACCGGGCCGAACGCACGTCGACCCGGTATGCCCTCCGGTCTGCGCGGCTAAAGCGAATCGCCGCCGAAATCCGCCGGTCCGCCCGGAGCAATCGGCACGTGCACGACCGTCGGGCGATCCGCCGTCAGGCCCCGCTCAACCGCCGGACCGATCTCCTCCGGGCACTCTACGCGAACACCGAGCGCACCGAAGCCCTGAGCCACCTGATCGAAACGGATCGGACCCAACCGGGACCCCGACGTCCGGTCCCTTCCATAGCGCTGCATCTGCCCGCTGACCACGATGCCCCAGGCCTGGTCGTCGGCGACGACCATGACAAAGGGCAATCCCTGCCGGGCGGCAGATTCCAATTCGGCGATTGTAAACGTGGCGGCCCCGTCTCCGGACAACAGGATCACCGGTCGGTCCGGTGCGGCCAGCCGGGCCGCCATCGCGCCGGACAGACCCCATCCCACGACCGCGCTGGCCCCGCAGGTCAACCACGTCGAGGGGTACCGGTCGCAGAGCGTCATATGGGCCCACTGCCCGATATTGCCGCCATCGATCAAGAAGATTGCATCGCCCCGGGTGAACGGACGCAGCGCCTCCACCACGTGGCGGCCGGTCATCGGAGGTCCCGAGAAGGTCGGTGTCCCCACCCACTTCCGCCGGAACGCCTGGTCGCGGCGGCGGGCCTCGTCGCACCACCCGGTGTGCGGCCGGGCGCCGATTTCCCGAAGCCCTTCAATGAGTTGCTCGGCCACCGACCGCGGATCGCCGAGGATGGGCAGGTCCGGTTCGCGGCCCTGACACAGCTCGTTCGCGTCGACGTCGACCCGGATAATCCGAGCATCCGGCCGAATCGCGGGGGGACGGGCGTACCCCGTCCGATAGTCGATGCGTGCTCCCAGGTAAATGATCAGGTCCGCGTCCGGTAGCAATTCGGGACCCCCACTGGCCGCTCCGATCACGCCCAGGAATTGCCGGATGGGTCGGTCGATCACGCCCCGGTCCCAGATGGGCACCACCGTGGGAACGCCCGCCGCCTCAGCCAGCACCATGACCGCCTCACCCGCTCCGGCATAAAACGCCCCGGTCCCCACGACCAGGACCGGCCGCGTTGCCTCGACGATCATCCGCGCCCCTTCGCGGATCGCCCCTTCGTCCCCCCGCGCCAACGGAGAATGCGGCACGGTGCGCACCACGTCCGAAGTATGACCACCCTGAGGTCCGGTGTCTTGGACCGGCGCTTCCAGGACATCCAGCGGCACGGTCAGATGCACCGGACCGGGACGACCTGTCGTAGCCGCCCCGATGGCTTGTTCCAGCGAACTGTCCAACTGATCGACCCGTTCGACCCAACGGGCGTACTTGCACAGGGACCGAACGATGGGGATGTGGTCCAACTCCTGGAACTGGCCCAATCCCCGGGTCTGTTGCGGGCTGGCGCCGGTGATCAAGAGGAGGGGCGCTCCGTCAAAATGAGCGTTCACCACACCGATGAGCGCATTGGCATGTCCGACGGCACTGCTCACCGCGCAGACCCCCAGGCGACCCATCAACCGCGCGTAGGCGTCGGCGATGTACGAGGCGGCCTGCTCGTTCCGGGTATCGATGAGGCGGAGACCGGCCCGACGCGAGGCGTCCAACAGCGGGTCGAGCCCGTTGCCGCACAGCACGGACACAAAGTCTACGCCCCGGCGCTGAAGCTCTCGAACCAGCCACTCCGCTCCGTTCATTTCAGATCCGGTCCTTGCCGCCTTATCGGAACCGCCCTTGGAACTCGTCCGCGGGATACTTGGTTGCGTTCTTGACCATCTTCCTTTCGATCGCCGACGACAGATCAATGCCCAGGACATTCGCCAAGGACAACACGAAACACATCACGTCCGCCAGTTCGTCGCCGATCTCGTCCAGCTCGCCCGACGAAACGACCTGCTCAAGCTGATCGCTTCTCAACCACTGGAAGTGCTCCATGAGTTCGCCCGCCTCGATGGCGATGGCCATCGAAAGGTTCTTGGCGTCGTGGAAAGGCTGCCAGCGGCGTTCGGCGACGAAGTCGGCCATCATCCGCTTCAGTTGGGCCACCGAGGTCTGATCGTCGTTCACCGTCGAAACTCCGGCATCACGAAGGGGTTCCTTGGGCCTTGATATTACCCCCGCCCGAGCGGAGTCGCCACACTTGACGGACGGGTGCCGCACTCATAGCTTCAAAGTCCGGCCTGTTCGTGCCCGATCATCGCCGGTAGCAGGAGGGCGTTTGCGATGTCCCGGTTGGCGCGATTCGGCGTGTCCATGGAGTCGGAACTGCTGAAGGCCTTCGACCAACTCATCGCGCGGAAGGGATACGCCAACCGCTCGGAGGCCCTCCGCGACCTTGTCCGGGAGCTGCTCGTTCGTCACGAGTGGCAGACGGGCACCACCAAGACCTGCGGCGTATTGTGCCTCGTCTACGACCACGAGGCGCACGATCTGGCGCACAAGCTGACCCACCTGCAACATGAGGCGCTGAACGAAATCGTTTCCTCCCTGCACGTACATCTGGACGAGCACAATTGTATGGAAATCGTGATCCTTCGCGGAATGCCCGCCGATCTCCAGAGCTTGTCGGACCGGCTGATCAGCACGCGCGGCGTCAAGTACGGGCAACTGATGATGGCCACCAGCGGTGCCCGCCTGTCCTGAGCCGTTCTCGAGGCCATTTGTCATGAGCCTTCGGCTCACCTTGTAGAGGATGAAAATGGGGCATGGTTCAAAAACGGGGACTCACCTCCGAGCCAACCATCGACTACGACCCAGAAAACGGGTTCCGGCGAGGTGCCTGTCCCCGTTTTTGAACCATGCCGAAAATGGCGGTGGCTCGTAGCACGGCCATCTTGGCCGCGACCCCCCGTAGCATGGGCATCCTGCCCATGAACAATCACAGGCGAGACGCCCGTGCTACGGCGCACTTTCGAGGCAGTACTCACGAGTGGGTGCCGCGGGTCACAGTTGACTCAGAAGTTGCTTGAGGTAAGCGCCGACCACCGGGAGCGGCAGATCGTCGACCTCGGCGCCGGGTGGCGGTGCGGCTAGGAGCCTCTCCACGGCGTGGGTCACCGCCTTCCTCTTGCCGACCAGGGCGGCCACGATGCTGTCGCAATCGGCCAGGCGGCCCTGTGCCATGCCGCGGACATAGCGGAGGAGCATTTCGGTCAGCGGATCAAACGCCGGGGGTGTACCGACCGGTTCCCCCGATTCAACCGGAGGGGCCGGACCCGACGCATCGCCCCCGCCCTCGAGCAGTTCGGCCTCAAGCCGGCGATCGCGATCCCGTTGGCGCTGGGCGCGACGCTCTTCCTGTTCGTCGAGAGGCACCAAGGGTATTTCTTCGGAGACCTCGTCCGCAGGCGTGGGCACATAGATCTTGTGCCCGCAGCGCGGGCATTTTCCCCACCGACCGGCGGCCTGACTCGGCGCCCGCACGAGCGCACCACAATGACTGCAATGGAGTTCCACGGTCATTCTCCCAACACCTTCGCCGTCGTCTTTGACGGAGCCTCTCGCGAACGCCTGGGTCTATCCCGCACGACCGGTTCCCCGCGTCGATGCGACCGGAACAGCAACCGGATCGGCACCTCCGGAAACGGCAGCAACTCCCTCATCCGATTCAACAGGAACCGACGATAGTCCTCGCTGATGAGCGACGGATCGTTCACGAACAGCACGATGGTCGGCGGGCGCACGTCCACCTGCGTGGCATAGTAGATCTTCGGAAGCTTCAGCCCCCGTCGGGCCCCCGGGCGCCGCGCCGACAGGGCGGCCTGCAGGGCCTCATTCAGCCGTCCCGTGCCGACCCTCGTACCCGCCTGCTTGAACAACCCCTGCGCCACGTCGATCGTCGTCCGGACGTTCCGGTCCGCCGTCGCCGTCACAAACGTCACCGGCGCGTAGCCGAGCTCTGGAAGCACCCGAGTCAGGTACTGCCCGTAGTCCTCACTCCCGGCTCGACCTTTGGCCAGATCCCACTTGTTCACGACCAGGACGACCGGTTTCTCATTCTCCGCAATGTAGCGACCGAGCTTCTTGTCCACCTGGCCGACGGGCCTCGCGGCATCGATCAGGAACAGGACGACATCGGCCCGGCGGATCGAGCGCTGCGCCCTTATGAGGCTATAGAACTCAATGTCGCTGCCCAGTTTGCTCTTCTTTCGCACGCCGGCCGTGTCGATTGCGACGAAGGTCCTTCCGTCGCGCTCGAACCACACGTCGATCGCGTCGCGCGTCGTGCCGGGAACTTCGCTGACGATGACCCGGGGTTCGCCGGCCAGGGCGTTGACGAACGTGCTCTTGCCCACGTTTCGGGCACCGACCAGGGCGATCTTCATAACCGGCTCGCCGGGTTCCTCGCCGGCCACGGGCCGAATCCGCTCGACGAGGCGTTCGATCAGGTCGCCTCGTCCCCGCCCGTGTTTGGCCGAGACGCACCGCGGTTCGCCGAAACCCAGCGAAAAGAATTCCGTGGCCTGCACGTCGTATCGCGGGGTGTCGGCCTTGTTGGCGACCAGAATCACATCCCGCTCGAATTGTCGCAACAGGCGGGCAACCCGGCGGTCGAGTGGCGTCAACCCCTCGCGGACATCCACGACGAACAGCACCACGCGAGCCGCGTCGATGGCGTAGAGGATCTGCTGCTCGATGTGCGGGGTCAGTTGGTCGCCGTCCTGGACGCCGTATCCGCCGGTATCGACCAGCTCAAAGTACACGTCGTCAAACTCGCAGAAGGCGCTGACGCGATCGCGCGTCACCCCGGGCGTCGGATCGACAATGGAGATCATTCTCCCGCTCAGGCAATTGAGCAGCGAGCTTTTGCCGACGTTCGGCCGACCGACGATAGCCACCACGGGAAGTCCCATACCACCGTCATTGTAGCAGGACGGGCCAACGCGGGCATCGCTCGGACGGCGGGACGTCCGGCTCTGGGTGCGCGACAATTTTGGCGGGTTCTTCCGAACGGAGCACAAGGGGGGGTCTGCGGCCCGTAACGAACAAAGCAGAAGTAAGGATTCTGGGCATGGTTCAAAAACGGGGACTCACTTCCGAGCCAACCCTCGACTACGACCCAGAAAACGGGTTCCGGCGAGGTGCCTGTCCCCGTTTTTGAACCATCCGGATTCTGTGGCCCAAAGGGCCGAAAGAGAATCGCCGGGGGCGGAGCGAAGTGCAGCCCCCGGCAAGCAGACGCCTTACCACCCCAACGCCCTGAAGGGGCGAAATCAGGGCACGACATGCGAAGCGCGCGCCGGGTGCGTCATCGCGCCCTTTCAGGGCTGGGGAGGTTAGGGGGCGTCGGACTACCGGGGCCGTTGGCCCCGGCTATTCCCTCGTGCCCCTTCGGGGCGGAACCTAGGACGGCAAAGTTTGCTTGATGCCCCGCCGGACAGCCTCAAGAACGGCACCTTGAAGGGCACGCACATCCGCTTCTGTACGGGATAGCCACCTTGTCAAGCAAACTTTGCCGCCCTAGGGCGGAACATAACCCGCCAAAACTGTCACGCACCCTCCGGCTCTTGGGGAGCGTGGCGCGGGCCCTACGACGCCTTGGCTTTCACGACCGAGTGGGTGCGGTACGCCGTGTTGCCCATGTGGGCGACGGCCGCTGCGCTCACGCCGACCTCCGCGGGGCAGTAGGGCTTCTGCCGGGACCGCATCGCGTCGATCCAGTTCTTCAAATGGGCCTCGTCCTGTTTGTCGCGCGTCTCATCCGTCCCCTTGGCCTTGTCGTCGGCGAGCTGAATGACCGGCTTGGCCTTGGGTTCCAGGGTGTGGTACTCGTAGCGGTTCCGATCCACGTAGAGCGTACCGTTGGAGCCCTGGAATTCGATCCCCGCGCCGTGCGTGCCGTTTGAGAACGTCCCGTGGAAGACCACGCCGCGGTCTCCGGGGTAGGTGAACAGGGCATTGATCGTGTCAGGTGTCTCCCATCCGGTCTTGGCGAAGTACATGCCGCCCGCGGCGCAGGCCGTCAGGGGCCTGTCCATGTCCATGTACCAGTGGACCACGTCGATGAAGTGCGTCATCAGGTCGGTCAGGATCCCGCCGCCGAAGTCCCAGAAAAATCGCCACTCGCGGAATCGGACGGGGTCGAACGGCTGGTCCGGCGCGGTGCCCAGAAACGCCTTCCAATCCAAACGCTTCGGGTCGATGGTGTAACGGGTGGGTCCGTTCGCAAGCCCGTAACAACTGCGATTCCACCAAACGCGGATCTGATGGACCTTGCCCACCTGACCGGAGGCCATGTACTTGTCGCGGGCCTCCCGGAGGTGCCACATGCTCCGCTGCTGCTGTCCGACCTGCACGACGCGCTGATGACGGTTCTGTGCCTCGATGACCCTGTCGCCCTCTTCGAGAGTGTGGGTCAGCGGCTTTTCGACATAGACGTCCTTGCCCGCCGCGCAGGCATCGACCGTCATCGTCACGTGCCAGTGATCCGGCGTGCCAATCAGGACGGCGTCGCAGTCCTTGCCATCGAGAAGCTTGCGGTAATCGTGGTGAACGGCCGCCTTTTCGCCGGCGATCTTCCTGGCTTCGCTCAGGGCGTCCTGCCAAATATCGCAGACGGACGTGAAATGGATGCCCCCGACGCGCTTCAGGGATTGCATCAGTTGACGCGCCCGTCCTCCCGTACCGATGACGCCGATAGCGATCGTCTCATTGGCGGCGTAGGCGCGACCCGCAACGGCCGTCGGAAGCACTGTGGCAGCCGCCCCGGCTCGCAGGGACGAGACCATGAACGCGCGGCGTCCGACTC
>Ga0129299_1000970_pt1 | contig 19224 bp, 15 predicted proteins | sample ConPoolayeCmetaG_FD_94477 | JGI IMG/M metagenome (GOLD analysis project Ga0129299, IMG submission 94477) | Hot spring microbial mat communities from California, USA to study Microbial Dark Matter (Phase II) - Cone Pool mat layer C metaG ...
AGCGCTCAACAGATTTTCACTCCGTTCATACGGGTAAGGTATACCGGCCTTCGGCCGAAATTATTCGTATCGATTGCCCTGTGCGGCCGCAGCGCCGCATCCAACTGCGGAATGTAGGTTTAAGGCGTTTTGGCGATTATTCACCGCAAAGACGCAACGTTCGCAACGGCGGCTCAATCTCTCTTTCTGTAACCATATGATTCTGTGCGTTCTTTGGGTCTTTGCGGTGATTTTTCCGGCTTTGCCGGCTTAGCTCGCGGCGGTTCTCCTCCGCATTTTACGCATATGCAGTAACCTCTTGAATCAAGGCCGCAACAGTTCAAAGCCTGTTTGGGAATCGTGCACCCTCTTTGCCGTTGAACCCGCAAGCTCGAAAACCACCACTTCCAGCACCTGCCATACTTTCACGCCCTTGCGCACGCACCCGGTAACTGTCGCTTTTTTCCGTCCCGCCGCAAGGTGCATGTGCAGCACCGGCACGCCTTTTGAATCGGGAAAAATTGTCCCCGTCGCGCAGATCTCGTGCACGTTATCAAGCACATGTTCCATGGGCACGACAGGCCTGCCGCGGCCTTTTTTCGGGCCGACCACCAACGTGCTTCCCCGGTCAATTCCGCCCACGGCCACACACGCCGCCGCCGTGATATTCTCCATGAGAGCAAAGCGCTCGATCTGCTCGTGAATAATATCGCCGTTTTCGAGGCGCAGGATAAACACGCGGCCAAGGGATGCTTTGGAGTATTTCATGTAAGCCTCGACAAAAAAAAGCACAGGGCATTAAAGGGCGGCAATATCACGAGCTTCGGCGCCATGCGGTCCGTTGGTCACCTCGAATTCCACGCGCTCGCCGGTTTCAAGGCTGCGGTATCCTTCGCCGCGGATCGCAGTATAATGCGCCTTCACATCCCGGCCGTCATCGCCGCGAATCACTCCGATTCCCTGCGCCTCGTTAAACCATCGCACGGTGCCATACATCAGCATGATTCCCTTTGCCCAATCACTGTAACGATGAAGGGCGCCCGGCCGCTCCCCCGGTTCCAGTGAAGAAGGAGTGTAAATATAGAAAATCACGCGGACGAAAGCATGTGGTTTCGCGGCGCGGCAGGTGCGGATACGGAAAATCGAACTGCGTGCAGCGGATATATATTAAGACCGCTTCTGAAAGAGGACTGCCGGAGTATATGCAACCTACTCGTGCGCGAACATCATACGCCGATATATTAAAGCTTGCCGGCCCGCTTATCCTGACCATGAGCAGCCACATGCTCATGCAGTTTGTCGACGCGCTGTTTCTGTCGTGGTATTCGGCGGACGCCGTGGCGGCGGCGGTGCCCGCGGGCATGGCCTCATGGCTTCTTGTCTGCGCGTTTCACGGCACCGCTGGTTTTACGTCGACACTGGTTGCTCAATATGCGGGCGCGGGCAGGGCGGAACGCGCGGTGTCGACTGTATGGCAAGGCATATATTTTTCGCTTGTCAGCGGCGCCGTTGTGGCCTCGTGCGCGTTGTTTGCCCGCCCCATGTTCACGCTGGTCGGCCATGCGCCCGCGGTGCGCGAACTCGAGATAACGTATTTCGCCATACTCTGCGGCTGCGCGCCCCTTCTTATCCTGAGCAGCGCGCTGACCGGCTATTACGTCGGGCTGCACCGGACGATGGTCGTATTTGCGGCCCAATGCGCAGGCGCCGTTGTCAATCTTTTGGCCGACTGGGTGTTGATTTTCGGCACATACGGCCTTCCGCGCATGGGTATCACGGGCGCGGCGCTTGGCGTTGTATTGGGTCAGACCGCCATTGTCGCCGTGCTCGCGCTGTGCTTTTTCCAATCTGCGCCTCATCAGGGGAAGCACCCGTGGAAAACGCGCGGGTACGATGCGGATCTGATGCGGCGGCTCATACGGTTCGGCTTTCCCAACGGCATGCGGTATCTGGTGGAGATGATCGCGTGGACGGCGTTTCTGTTTTTCGTGGGCCGGCTGGGAACGGTGGAGCTGACGGCGACCAATATCGCATGGCGGATAAACGGCATCGCTTTTTTCCCCATTATCGGCCTGTCGATGGCTGTGGGTATCCTGGTGGGCAATGCGCAGGGGGGGAAGGATCCGGATGAGTCGGTGCGGGTAACCGTCAAGGGACTGATACTTTCCGAAGCCTGGATGATAGCGGCGGCGGCCGTTTTTGTCCTGACGCCAGGGCGGCTTTACGGGCTTTTTTATAATCCCCAAACCATGAGCGCGGCGCATTTCAGCGAGCTTGCGGCGTTCGGCGTCATACTGCTGCGGTTCGTGGCGTTGTATTGTCTGCTCGACGCGTTCAATATCGTGTTGCTGTCGACGCTGCAGTCGGCCGGCGACACGCGATGGACTTTTACTGTGGGCGCTCTTGCCCACATCGTGTTTATTGCGGCGCTTGTGTGGGCGGACATGACCCGTGCGGGACTGTATCCCGAGTGGATAATCGCCACGGTGTTTGTCATGGCGCAGGCGCTGGTGTGGCTCGTACGGTTTCTGTCGGGCCGATGGAAACACATCGAGGTCATTGAAGCGGCCGATTAATCCAGAAGCCGTTTTTCACCCGCCGCTAAAACGACAGGTCAGCTATGGGACCTCGCCGTAGGTCTCCTGTCCCCGTCCCCAGCGCGGGTCGCGGAAAATAATGTACAACCCCGGCAGCCCCTGCTCTAGGCGTCCGGCCGTACCGCTTTGTGCGCTTCGGCGCGGTGCGCCGCAGTCATCAGGTTGATATACGAGGCAAGGTCGGGCGAGAGCTGTGCGTCAAAGGCCGAGACCGAGATGCACATCCTGGGCGCGACAGGCGCGCCGCCGATGGTGACGCGGATATTGTTGAAAAGGCCGGCCAGCCGCTGTTTTACTATCTGCGCGCCCGCCTCGTTGGTCATTGAGAGAATCACCAGCAGAAGGTTGTCGCCCAGAGAGCCGAGCGATCCGATCAGATCGAGATCGCGAAGCGTTTTACTCATTATATCGCAGATCTGCCGCAGGATATCAGCCAGGACATCCGCGGCGGGTTCCCCGTATGCCGTCTGTGAGGAGGGGACAAGGGCTGATATACAGAGGCATGAAAGATCGGTTTTATACCGCCGGTGGCGCTTTATCTCGCGGTCAAGGAAAACCCTGATGCCTTTCGGGCCGAGAACGCCTTTGGGCATCGGCAGGCGCGTCTGGCGATCCTCTGCTTCTTCGCCGGTTTGTGCCGCCGTCGCCGTGCTTTGAGGGGGAGCGGTTGCCGCACCTGCGGAGGAAAATTTCGCGACTTCTTCGGCGATTTTTCGCTGAAGGTGACTGCTCATCGCCGCAATCGCATCGGCGTTCAATCCCCTGTCGGCCATGCTTTTTATAAGCGTCTCCTGCACCCCGCCCATGGCCTCCTGCATGGCCAGTATTTTTTTCGACTGCTCGTCCGTCTTTCCCCTCAAAAGCAGTTCGTTGGTCACCCGTTCGAGATATTCGCCAATAAGCGACTGGAGCTGTTTGGAGTCAAGCCCTATCATCGACTGGATTTCATTCGACAGCAGGATAAGGTTGACGGCGGTTTCCGGGTTTTTCCTGATATCGCCGAGGATCTCCTCGACCGGCACGCCGATTTCATCGCCGGCCTTACGTAAAAGATCGGTGAGCCCGTCCTTCTCGAGCTCGCCGGCAAGCTCTTCCATGAGCCTGAGGTAGTCATCTTCGGACATCCCTGCGCCTAAAAGTGCGGTTTTGAGCCGGGGAAGGAGCCGCTTGAGGTCTGCCACATCGGGCAGCAGACGCCTGATTATCTGCGCGAGGCGACGGATTTCCACGGCGCCTTTGTGGTACTCTTCGCGCACGATACGGACCAGCGTGTCGAAGGTCAGCCGCTCGGCGTCACCCAGCGCCCGCTCGCTGGCGTGCATGATGGCGCCCGAGGCGCGCTCGATGTCCAACTGCCGGGCAATGTCCCTGTTGAGGGCGGCGAGCGCGGCGACAAGTTCGTCGGACGACGACGCCGAGCGCATGTTCCCGTCGATAATCGTGCGCAGTTCCGCAACCCGCGCCGCGATGCTCGACGCCATTTTCCTGTCCGCCGCCGGCGCCGCGGCAGCCAGCCGCTTCAGTATCGCAACGTCGTTGTCGATATCGATACCTGGCGACAGCGTCTTCGCTACCCTGCCCACCGATTCATCCACCACCATCTGGCCCTCCATGACCTTCTGGTATCGTATGGTATTGAAGCGGATGTGGGCGGCGTTTTTCCGCGCAAGCCCCTGCGTCATGGATTCGACCGAGGGAAAAGTGCGCGAATCGATGAGAATGCCGATAAAATCCGCCAGCTCATCCGTGCGGATTCCTGCCAGGAATGAGACCGACTGTATGCCCGCCTCCGTAATTCGCGCGAACAGCCGTCTGCCGAAATGGCGCTGTTCGATGCGGAGGTCCTCGCAGTAGAGCGTGTCTTGTTGAAGGTGCAATGTGATGGCGTCCCGGCAGGAGAGGAGTCCGGCGAGCACCGCCCCCACATCTGTGATCGCTTGCTGCGTCAGCGGATGGTTGGAGCCGTAGAGCCCGACGTTGTTGAACGCGACCCACAGGTTGCGCGCAACGGCGTCGGCCGTGGCCTGATCGATAGAAGCGTTCTGTGATTGTAATTCCATCGCCATGTGAAAAACTACATATGTCCGCTGTAGGATTCCAAATCGTTGTCAAACTCCCGGCATGTCTGATAGCGGCCGGTCACATCCGTGGCGATGGCCTTGAGAATGATTGCCTCGAGGCGCGAATCGATGGCGGCGGAAGTCTCTGAGGGCTTTGTGGTGAAGAGAGAATCGGGATCGCGCGTTTTCCTGATCAAGAGTCTCATGGGATCGTGCTCGGCAAGCGGCAGCATGCCGGCAAGCATCTTGAAGAGCATGACGCCCACGGAGTAGATATCGGAGCGATGGTCCGAGGGCTCTTGCCGCACGCGCTCCGGCGCCATGTACAGCGGGCTTCCGACAATCACCCCGGTCTCGCGGGTCTCTGCCTGAACAGTGCGGGCGATGCCGAAATCCGCGATAAGCGGCCGGCCGCTTCGCTCCTCCATCAGCGTATTTGCCGGTTTGATATCCTGGTGCACCACGCCTTCCTCGTGCGCGTACGCCAGGGCGTCGAGCACCTGCCGCGTGATACGAATGCACTCGCCGGCCGGAAGCGTCCGTCTGGTGGGCAGGGGGTTTTTCAGCCGTTTTTCGATGATTGTTTCAAGATCGTTTCCCTTGACAAGCTGCATCACCTGGAAATAGCAGTCGTCGGCCTCCCCCATTTCGAAAATGGGAATAATATTGGGATGGTTAAGCGCCGCCACCATCTCGGCTTCCTGGCGGAAAAGCCGCCGCGAATGCTCGGTGGTATGCGGCCCTTTTAATAATATTTTCACCGCGACCTGGCGCTTCAGCGTGCGCTGGAACGCGATGAATACGATGCCGTTTGAGCCCTGGCCGAGCACCTTTAAAAGCGTGACCGTGCCCAGGTCGCGGCCGATAAACTGCGAAGGAGCGATAGTGAACGGTGAATGCATGCCGTCGTGCCCTCTGGAAATATACGTCCGCATGCAACCCCGGAGCCGGGGATGACATCAGGTATTCAATATAACCTCCGAAATGCCGGGTATTCCATACCATATATTATTATCGCCGTCAATGGCGTGAGAGTATTTTTGAACTGCGGCGTTTTTTCGTGTCCCGCGGCAGATGAAAGGCGTGTCGTTCTGATGAACATGCTGCAGATAATCCATGTCGCCACCATTGGCGGCGCGGAGAAGCATACCCGGCTGATTATCAAGGCCTTTGCCCGGCGGGGCTTCAACATCACCTTTCTGTATCCGCCCGGCCCCTATGCCGCCGAATACGCGGCTCTGTCACGGTTCGGCGTGGAATGCATCGAATTCGATTTTAAAAAAAACATCGTTAAAAGCATCCGTTTCATTCGGGCGGTGTTGAAACAAAAACGCATCGATATCATACACTCGCACATGCATGGCGCAGATTTCCTCGCGTTCATCGCGCGGCTTGGCCTGGGCATACGCCATTTCTCCACTATTCATAATATTCCGCAGGATAATCCCGGCCTCATGTTCGCCGCCCGCAGTACGATCATGACTTTTATCGCGTTCCATTTCATGGAAAAGGTTTTTGCGGTGTCGGCGCCGGCGGGCGAGCGCATGCGGCGCGAACTCATGCTTTCCCGCAGCAAGGTCGTGATCGCGCTCAACGGCATAGATTTCGAGGAGATGGTCCCCAATCCGGCGGCTGTTGAATCGCTGCGCCGCAGCCTCAAGCCGTCGGCCGGCGCGCGGATTCTTCTCTGCGCAGGACTTTTCTTTCATATCAAAGGCCAGCGATATCTGATCGAGGCGCTTCATATTGTGCGCGATGCATATCCCTTTCTCCGGCTCGTTCTTCTTGGCGGCGGGGAGGATGAGGAAAAACTCCGGGCGCAGGCGGCCCGGCTGGGTCTTGACGGCCGGGTGGTGTTTGCCGGCTTCCATCTCAACGTGGCCGACTGGCTTGCGGCGGCCGACATCTATGCCCAGCCCTCGCTCATCGACCCCATGCCCCGGGCGCTTCTCGAGGCGATGTACATGGGACTTCCCGTTATCGCTTCGGACATTGTCACGCTTCGCCAGGTTGTGACCGATAAACACAGCGGCCTGCTGGTGCCGCCGCGGTCGCCGGAAGCGATAGCGCGGGCGGTGGGGTTTCTGCTCGACAATCCGGCCGAGGCGCGGCGGATGGGGGCGGAGGCGAAACGGTTTGCCGAAGTCAATTGTTCCATCGATACCATGGCGGGTATAATTATCGATTCTCTGGGAATCACCTCTCCAAAGGTTAGGGATAAGGTTGAGGATAAGGCGCGCGCTTAACCGTGGCCTTTTCCTGGTGAACGGCGGATATGAAAATCATGCACGTTATTCCTTCGCTGACACGCGGCGGCGCCGAGCGTCTTCTGCTCATTATTTGCAAGGGGCTCGCCGATATTGACGCAAACGTGAGGGTGAAGGTGCTTGCGCTGTTCGATTCGCTGGAGCTGTTGGGGCAGTTTACGGCGGCGGGTATCGACGTCGAGTGCCTGCGGCTGCCGAGAAGAGGAATGATCCCCAAATTGTCTGCCGTGCATGCTGCGATCGGCCGGTGGCGGCCCGATATCGTACACACGCACCTCAACCACGCCGACCGGTACGGCCAGAGCGCCGCGTTTTTAAGGGGCGTACGCATCAGGGTCATGAGCGTCCACAATATCGAGCGGCGCTGGCGGGCGCAGGAGGCGCTCACGCGGTATTGCGGGGCGGCGTTTGCGGCCAGAATCGTCGCGGTCTCGCAAAGTGTCAAGGAAGAGTGCGTGCGCCGGCGCGTGGCGCCGGCCGCGAAAATATCGGTCATCTACAACGCGCCGGCATTTGTCGGCGGCCGCACCCAACCGCGGCGGCATCCCGGCGCCGCGCTCAGGCTGGTGAATGTGGGCAAACTCGACATGCAGAAAGGCCAGCGCTTCGCCATCGGCGCGATGGAGGCGATACGGCTCAGAGCGCCGGGAAGCACTCTTGACATATACGGCCCCGACGCCGGGGGATTCGGGAGCGTTCTTCGCGGGGAAATAACGGCGCGGGGGCTTGAGGCCGTGGTACGGCTCAACGGCCCGGTGGACACGGTGGGCGAGGCACTCGACCGCGCGGATGTTTTTATCGCGTCGTCGCTGTGGGAGGGGTTCCACATGGCGGTGGTGGAGGCGATGAGCCACGGCCTGCCGGTGGTGGCCACCGATATCGCGCCGCACCGCGAGATCATGGCCGGCATGCCCGAGAGCATTCTTGTCGAACCGGGCAGCGCGGCCGCAATCGCCGATGCGGTGATCAGGCTCTCCGCCGATCCGCTCTTCTACGAGCGGCTGTCCGCGGCGGGAATGGAGCGCGCGCGCTTTTTTTCTCAGCAGCGCATGGTCGGCGAATATTACGCCCTGTACCGTTCGCTGATGGAGGAAAGGGCGGCCGGGGAAAGCAGGACAAGCGGAACCTGACGTCGCTACTCAGACGACAATACGTTTGAGTGTCCGCGAAAGCGTCACCGCGCGGAAAAGGTGGAGCACACCGGCGGTCCGATCCATCCTGTCATTAAAGACGCCGGTCGCGGTAATGAGCCTGAGTAGCCGGCGGGGCAGCAGGCGGACACAGAAATTCCGGCACTGTCGCACAAAGCGAATATTCTTTTTCCCCCTGCATATAGAATCGAGAATGCCCTCAAAAAAGTCTTTGTTGAAAACCTGCGGCAAAGCGGCGATTTCACTCTTAAAAAAAGCTGAAATGTCGGCCGCCCCACATATCGTCCGCTCCCAATCGGTCCAATTACCCCGCGTCGACAACGGTATGTCGAGTTCCGCACTATAACGGCGTTTCATACAGAGATGGAATATCCGCTTGTCGGCGCGGTACGCATCGGGTACGCCGCGAATCACCTCGAGGACGTCGGCGTCAAGATATGGCAGATACACATCCTGATAGAAATATTTGTAATAATTCAACGGCTGCAAGGCCATGGGTATCCGTTCGTTGAAGTACAGCATATCCTTAAAAAGGCTGTGCGAGAGCTGACCGCCGGGGATTTTCTTCTGCATTATGCGGTCAAAACTTTCCCATAGGTGTCGATATGCAGGGTCGAACCATCGGTCCTTGGTGGGAATATATACCGCAAGACTCTGGTTCAATACGAGAAACGCGTCCTGCAGCGTATGAATCTGCGGGCCGAATCCGAAGCACTCGTCGCCGCGCATCAGCGACTCTATCCCATGTACCTCACGAAGCACTCTGCACGTTTCCAACTCATGGCAATGCACCGCACAGCTGTCGGTCATTCCCGATTGGGCGAGGAGCATATCGTTGAAGTCTTGGGCGAACATGCGCGTGTCGCGCGGAAAGAAGAGGTGGCGGGTGGCGAATTTCCGCGCGATTCGTCCCGCTATTTCAACATCGGAATTTTTTAGCGACGGATTATCCCCCCACGTAACCGTGACCAATTTAGACGTATCTTCGACATGCCGTGCGATCGTATAAAAAATATAGCGCGAATCCACTCCGCCGCTTAACAGTATTGCCGGGTTGCGGGCATGGCGCCAGCAGTTCATGATGGTGCGATCGAGCGTGCTGATAAGCGATTGTACGGTGCTCTCGCAATCGAACCGCGGCGCCGGTGACAGGATGTGCTCGAAATACGTTTTCCATTCCACGCGGCCGTCTTCGAGGCATCTAATGTACTGGCCGGGGCCCAGGAGGCGGACGCCGGCGGCAAGCGTCTTTTCGGCGGGGAAGTGCCCTGCCATCATGAAATGGACGAGCGCGCCGTAATCGACGCGGCGTTGATCGCACATGTCCATCACGGGAAAAAGTTCCGGCGCATAATAAAGCGCGCCGCCGTTTTCGGCGATAAACAGCGGCCGTGACGCCGTGTGGTCGGCATAAATAAAGACTCGGGGCTGGGCAGTGGTGAAACAATACAGCGCACATTGAAAGGAGCCGCGCAGGCCGCGTGCAAAAAGCTCTCCTTGAGCTCGGAACGAGGACAGGATCCACCGCAGCATTTCATCGCCGGCGCGTGGGCCGTTGAGCAGATATCCGTCGAACACAACCGCCTCCGTTCCGTCGATAAGGACGCGTGGTTCGCGGTGAATGCTGTAACAGCCGGCCACGGGCTGCTTGCCTGGCATGCGATGCTCATGCAGATGCTCGCGACGAAACAGCTGCGCGCTCATGCGCGAGAGAATATCGGCGCCCGACGGCCGTGTCGTTCCTAATATGCCAGGCATGCATCATGTCCTGCGGATATAATGAGTCCCCTGTCAGTACGACAGGGAGAATATGTTACGTTTATAGAATACCTTGAAAATGATAAAACACAATGCCCAACAGAGGGGGAAAAACGTCATCTTTCCAGCCAGAGCAGGCATATATTCGAATCGTTCGGCCGCAAAGAGAGGCACGGCGCCGATATTGATCATAGTGGATATCCACGCTGAGAACAGTCCGAGCGCCAGAATGATCAAGCTCGTGAACAGCACCTGAGGCGATATGAGAAAGCCGATCGTTTTTTTTACCATGACAACCATCAGGATGCCAGATATGAGAAAAGAGGCCGTTGTTCCCAAGGGAATGCCGATGTAGCCGAACAGGAAGCTGAACAGGATGGAAAAAATGATGTTGGCGAGAAAACCGACAAGGCCGGTCAGCCCGGCGGCCTTGTTGCGCTGGGCGCCTTGCAGCAGAAAATTCGGCACCATAGAAAACACGTTAAACACAAGGGCAACGCTGTAGTAATACTGTAGGTGCGCGACAGTGGCGGCGTCTTCGGCGGTACATTTGCTGCCGGCGAATATTCCTCTGACAAGTGCTTCGTTATGCATGAAGATGAAGATCGAGATGGGGATAAAGACGACGGCGATGTATTCCATTGCATGATAGTAGACCTTTTTCAACTCATGGCGCTGTCCGCAGTGATACAGCCGCGAAAATTCCGGAAATATAACCCTCATCAGCGGAAAAAGGATAATCCGAACCGCGAAAAATGTCAGCGACTGGGCGGTGGTAAGAGCGGTGATGACGCCGGCGGAGAAATATGACGCGATGGATTTATCGACAATATATGAGAGGGATTCGGCGCCGTTGCTCAACATTAATGGAAGGGAGAGAAGGATGATTTTTTTCCATTCGGCCAGCATCCGGCGCCAGCCGGGGACGGCAAATGTGTATCCGCGCCGCATAAGCATCACGATCTGGCAGATGAAGGCGGCGCCGTAGGAGCAGGGCAGCGAAATGGAAAGAGCCGTGACCAACCGATCGAGGCTTGCCAGCGACACAACGGCGCACCCAAGAAGGTTAATGATGACAAGCGGGATGTTTTGGCGTACGAACATCTTCTCGACGCCAAGAATCGAGTTCAGCACCTTGAAGCCGGCCACAAACACGACATTGACGGCGAGGATGCGCACAAGGAGCTGTGTCGCCGCCCTGCCCTCGGCGGCCATCCCATGGAACGCAAGCGATACAAACAAACCGGGAAATGCAATGCCGATGAGCGCGAAACACAGGGCGTAGCAGACGAGCAGCGACATAAACGACGTATAATATTTCGGCTTGTCAATGCCTGGCATGGAGAATGTGCTGGTGGCAACGCTTAACAGCGACAGCAAGCCGGTTACCATGATAATAAAGTCGATGAGAGTCGTGGCGGCGAAAAACGAGTCGCTGGTCACGCCTACACCTACCTTCCTCAGCAGCATCACGTTGCGGACGAAGCCACAAAAGGTCGCCGAAGCGCTGAGGATGGCGATGGTTATAAATGAACGTGTGAGTCCCCGTCTCATAGCGTCCGTACGGTACGGTTGACGACAGATGGCGGGTATACGGAGGTTTGGATATATGTGGACACGTTGTTCCCATGTATGGGGCGAGCACCCGTCGCGCGGAGTGTATGCGGATAATCGCGCGCCTAAGCATGCGCCCCCCCCGCGCGCCCAATCGTCCCGTATTGGTTCCATCGAAAGCCGGCAAAACAATATATATTCTGTCGGCCGGGTACACGGAGCAATGGGGAAAGCGGCCGCCTGTCACAGGCGCCATATTACATAGCATTCAGCCGTATGAAATCAAGTGCGTTTTCCTTTTTAAAGACCGCAGGGGCGCTGCAGGTGTTTGGTGTGGCGAGCTGCGTCGCGATTATTGCGGCGTTCGCAAGCGGCCGATATTATCTGTGCGCGGCGCCGTTCGTCGCCCTTGTATTCATTTCCGCGTATGTTGTCCCGCAAACGGTGGTGTTTCTATTCATCGCCTCCTTTTTCTGGGGACGGTTCCTGTTTGAGAAACACATCATCACCGTGACAGCCACCGACGCCGCTTTTACGCTGATTCTCATAGCCTGGAGCGGACCCATTGTGTTCGAAGGCAGGAGAATGCGTGCGAAGGCGGAGGACGGAATACGGAGAATTCTCATGCTTTTTTTGATATGGTCGTCGTTCACCGTCGCCGTGAACGCATATAACTACGACAAAGCGCAGATGGCGGTTTCGTTCTGGTGGGTGGTGAAGTGCGGCGAGATGGTCCTTTGTTTTTTAGTTGCCGCCGATATGCTGCGTGCGGTAAAGAAAGAACACATAATTCATTTCATTCTGTTTCTCGGCGCCATGCAGGCCCCGGTTGTGGTCTGGCAGTACCGCAATCTTGGCATTAATCAAGCATTTATCTTGAAACGGAGCTTCATCACCGGCACGCTGGGCGTTCATCACAGCATGCTTGGCCTTATGATGATGGTTGCGATAGCGCTCGCCATATCTCAAATTATTACCGCCAGAAGGCTGCTTTATCGCTGCGGATACGGTTTTCTCTGCCTCACCTATCTGGCGATTATCATTCTATCGGGATCCCGAAGCATTCTGATCGGCATTCCCGTTGCCGCTCTCGTATGGGCCGTTCAGGAATACAAGGCGCGTCCAAAAACCGTGATCGGCTTTTCGCTCGCGGGCATTGCCGTATCCGCCGGCGCCATTGTGTCGCCGCCGGGCAAGACGTTTCTCGATTCGCTTCTGTATGGTGAAACGGGATACGATATCAGTTCTGTTTCGCGGCTGTTCATCTGGGAAGGGGCGGTGCGCCATTTCATGTCGGCTCATCTGTGGCACAAGCTTACAGGCGTCGGGTTGGGCGCCTATCCCACCATTGTATATGATTTTGTCATCTGGGGTGGGAAGCGCTTCATCAGCGGAGCGCACAATAATTATCTCCACGCGTTACTTGAAACCGGCGTCATTGGCTTGCTTCTCTACATCGTGTTATTCGTCCGCATTATGTTGAGTCTATATCGCCGGCGCCATAAAAGCGTTCTTGCGTATGCAGGGTTCTATCTTACCATTGTTCTTCTCGTCAGCAGTCTAACGCAGGAGACGTTTTGGTTCCAGGCGGCATTCGGGTCTTTCTGGATGTTTTACATGGTGATAATTACACTCGCGATTGACGGCGGTTTATCCGGCAGGAAAGGGCTGCCTGCGCCAGGGGACGAACGCGGCTGGGAACGAAGGGCTTCGCCAGCGCCGGGCTAGTCTCATGCTGTGCGCGTCAGGGTTGGTGCGGTTTTTGCCTGTCGAGGGCGCCGGCGCAGGAGACGGGAAGAGATGCGCGCCGAAACGGCGCGGGGCGCGGGGATAGGCATCACACCGTGGTCAGCATAGAATACAGGCTCTTCAGCCGCGTCAGGGTCTCGCTGATAATCCTGCGGTGATCGACCGTGGCGGCCTGGCGGGACTCAGCGGATTTTTCACGCTCCTCGCAAAGCCGTTTCTTCGCCCCGGGAATCGTGAACCGCTCTTCGTACAAGAGGCGCTTGATTTCGCGGATTATCTCAATGTCTTTGTCGCGGTAGGCGCGGTTGCCGGCCCGGTTTTTTTTGGGCCTGAGCTGGGGGAATTCGCTTTCCCAGTAGCGGAGCACGTGCGGCTCGAGGCCGGTCTGCTCGCAGACCTCGCTGATTGAATAATAGGTTTTCCTGTTCGCGAGTACTGCGTCGTTTTCGAATGCGTCGAGTTGTTCCATATACGCGCCTCCGCGTTCACCTACATCTCGGCGGATCGTTGATCCTCGTATTATAATACATCCGTGCGATTATCGTATCCAAATCACCGCGGATGAGCCGCGAGGTTGAGGCGGAAGTGGTATTCGCTCCTTGTTTCAATGTTTCAATGCTTAACCTTAACCTCAGCCTCACCCCTCACTCCGGCCGCAGCTGCCGCAGCATCAGGTCGCGCACCGCGGCTTTCGGCGACTTGCCCTCGAAAAGGGTCTTATAGACTTCGACGGTAATCGGCATCTCGATATTTTGCCTCTGGGCGAGCGCATAGACCGATTTCGTCGTTTCCACGCCTTCCGCCACCATGACCATGCGCGCGAGCGCCTGCTCAAGGCTCAGTCCCGAGCCGATAAGCTCTCCTATGTTGCGGTTGCGGCTGTGCCTGCTGATACAGGTGGTTATCAAATCGCCGAACCCCGCAAGACCGTAGAACGTGCTCTGCCGGGCGCCCATGCAAATCCCCAGCCGCGCCATTTCGACCATGCCGCGCGTGAGAAGCGTGCCCTTGGTGTTGTCGCCGAAACCTAGGCCGTCGGAGATGCCCGCGGCGATGGCGATGACGTTTTTCACGCTGGCGCAGAGCTGTACGCCGATGACGTCATTGTTGGTGTAGATACGGAAAAAATCGGTGGAAAAACAGTTCTGGATTTCGACGGCGAGTTCGTTGTTCTCCGAGGCGGCCACTACGGTAGTGGGAATGCCCCGCGACACCTCCTCGGCGTGCGACGGACCGGAAAGGATCACGATGCGCTCGCCGTCCACCTCCGGAAGCTCGTCCTGCAGGACCTGGCTGAGAAATTTCAGCGTGCCGCACTCGATGCCTTTCGAGGCGATTATCCACGCCCGCACCTGCGCGCAGGCGCCGCGGCCGGCCGATGCGGCCAGCGTTTTGAGCGCGCCGCGGGTCACCTGCGCAGGGATGACGCAGATGACGTAATCCACGCCCTCAACCGCCTCGGCAATCGACGTCGTGATTGCCACAGCCGGCGGTATGGCGACGCCGGGAAGCTTGAGGGGATGCTCGCGCCGCTGCCGAAGCATGGCCGCGTCCTTCTCATTAAACTCCCACATCCTCACGCCGCAGCCCCTTTTCTCAAGCATCACCGCCAGCGCGATACCCCAGCTTCCCGCGCCAAGGATTGCGATATTCTTTGACATTTCCTATTCCTCCGCCCTCTGACGCCGCGCCGCGGATACGCGGCGCGGCCTGCCGGGCGGCCTGAACGTGATATCCACGGGGCAGCCGGCAAAATCAAAGGTCTCGTGTATTTTGTTGATAAGATAGCGCTTGTAACCCGGCTGCACAAGCCGGGGATTGGTGCACACGACCAGAAAGTGCGGGAATACCGAGGGGAGCTGCTTGCCGCCCAGAAACCGCATGTCGCCGTGTGCCGGCACCGGATGAGGCTGCGCGCGCGTCCATGCGGACAGCCCGGCGCGGAACTCCTGCGCACTGACGCGCAGACGCATCCGCTCCTGTACCGCAAACGCCGTGTCGAGCGCCTGGCACATACGCAGGCCGGTGAGAGCGGATATGGCGATGATGGGAATGTGGACCAGCTCCTTGAACTGCCGCCGCATATCGGCCGTTATCGTGTCGAACGTCCGGTGATCCTTCTCCACCAGGTCCCATTTATTCAGACACACGATTGCGCCCTTGCGGCCGTCGATAATCCGGCCGAGAATTTTCAGATCCTGCGCGGCGATTCCCTGTGCCGCGTCTATGAGCAGCGCGCAGACGTCGGCGCGGTCGATGCTTTCAATCGCGCGCACGTTGGTGAAGTATTCGAGCCGATCTTTCACCTGCGACTTGCGCCGCAGGCCCGCCGTGTCGATAATCCTGACGGTTTTCCGGCGGTAGGTGAAAAAGCTGTCGATGGCGTCGCGGGTGGTGCCGGGCGACGGGTCGACGATCATGCGCTCGGAACGCAGGAGTTTATTGACAAAAAGTGATTTTCCGGCGTTTGGCCGTCCCAGCACCGCCACCGATATGTCGGCATGGCGGGGAGCCGGCCCGCCGCGGCCGCGTCCCGCGGCTATGAGCGCATGCACGCGGTCGAGAAGATCGGCCACGCCCTGGCCGTGCATCGCCGATATCACCGCCGGCTCGCCGCACCCCAGCGCAACGAACGCACCGGCGTCAAACCTGGCCGACGCGGATTCAGCCTTGTTGACCACCACGATAAGCCTGTCGAGGCATTGTTTCCTCAGCTTGCGGGCGATGAGCATGTCGATGTCGGTCGGCCCGGTGCCCGCATCGACCAAAAACAGGATGACCGCCGATTCCTCGATGGCGACCGCGACCTGTTCGTTGATGGAGCCGACAAGGCGATCGCGGGTGGATGGAACAAGGCCGCCGGTATCGACCAGGGTGAAGACGGTGCCCGCCCATGATACGTCGAGATAGTTGCGGTCGCGCGTTACCCCGGCGATGTCATCGACAACCGCCGCCTTTTTTCCGGCGATTCGGTTGAACAGCGATGATTTGCCGACATTGGGCCGGCCGATAATGGATACTATGGGAAGCATGAGTGATTATTTGAATCCGCGGATTGAAACCATACCGATGGATAGCGCCTGCGCTTCAGACCCGCCGCCTCTTTCTGCTCAATAAAAATACTATCCTTCCACCCGTCACTTCCTCACTCGTCACTCTCCTCTACCCCGCCTGCAGGCGCCGCATGTGATCGCGTGCCACAGCCGCCCACCAGCTCTGCGGGTTGCGCTTCGAAAATTCGCTAAACCCGCGAAGCGCGTCCTGTTTGCGCGCCAGTTTCATGCCGAGATGACCGAGGTTATACCAGGCGAACAGGTGATCGGGTTTTTTCTCGACAAGAGTCTTGATATATTCAAACGCCCGTTCGAAACGCCCCTGCTGGCAGTTGAGGATACCGGCCGCCCACAGATCGTTGTCATCCCCTTTGGCCGCATCGCCGCCAATCCGCCCCTCCACCTCCTCGAGCCGCTCCTTGAATTCCTTGGCGCTCATGGTGAACTGCTGGTATTCGGGCGGGCAGTAGATGTCCTTGCGGCTTGGCGCGATCTCGTGGTCAAACCATTTTTTGACGTCTTTGTCAAGCACCCTGAAACCCTTGTATTCCGACGTCATCCATGCGATATAATCCTTCGTGAGCATTCCCTTGAGCCGGTAGGTTGACTTGACGCCGCGGCAGCCGGGAAGCTTGCTATATGAATTCAGAAGCGTCTTCTCGTCGTCGACGTCGAACCGGTATTCGATGAGCGCGGCCGCGATGGAGCCGATAAAATCTCCCGCGGGCGGCGAGAGCGGCACGATAAACTGGTTGTTTTTCCAGTCATACAGGGCGTTGCCGTTGCCCGGTACCAGAAGAACCGACGGCTTGCCGAGAAAGGTTACCCGGTCGTTCACAAACGCGCGCGGATCAAACTCGAATATGCGGTTGAGGCACGCAAACAGCTCCTGCGCGGTGAAAAACGGATCGGCGGGCCTGAGAAACGAACAGCTCTCGACGCGGAGCCGGCGCGCGCACAGTTTCACCAGATCGCGGATATATTCAATGGCGCGCAGGACGCGGTTCTCGATCTCGGCCGGCGGCATCGTGTCGCGCTTCTGGTCAATCTCCCCGATGCTCTTTTCCATCCGCGCGATACTGTCCTCGAGGTCAATGACCCTGGTGAACAGATCGGATATCTGCGCGGTGAGATTGTTGAGCGCCGCGCGCTCGGTCTTGGACTTTATCTGCGATGCGAGGGCTTCGTAGCGCGCCTGCTCCTTTTGGAACTCCTTCTCGCGTTCCACGAACGCGCGGCGCTGTTCAACGGAAAAAAACACTCCCTTGGCGATGTTTTTTTTCGTCTTCAGGCTCTCCTGCAGAAGCGTGTCGAGCTGCGCGAGTCGTCCCACCTGCATCAGAAGCGAGCCGCTTTGCACCGTTGCCGACGGGTCGCCGAGCTGCCCGATAATCAGCTCCTTGCGCGCCTCCTGCGTGGACGCTATCTCCTTTTTGATGCGTTCAATCTGGTACTGCGCCTTCATGACGTCCTGGCGGAGCAGGTCCTTCTGATTGCCTTCCATAATCTGCTCCAGCGTCGCAAGAAGCCAGTCGGAAAACAGGTTTACTTTCAGGTACGGATAGCGCCGGTATTCGCCGTGGAGCGCCTGCGCGACCGCCTCGTGATCGCCGCGCACGCATGGCGCAAGGCCGAAATCGATAAAGTCACGCTCCTGTTCAATAAATCCGCGCACATCGCCTTTTTCGCGCGCCAGCGCGCCGAGCGTGCTGGTGATGGTGGACCAGTAAAGCGCGCCGAGCGCGTAGACAGCCCGGGCGTTTGCCGGGTCCGCGTTGAAATTCTGGATTGTCTGTCGGCCGCTTTCGTCGAATTCCATCATGTTCTCCCGGCGTTGTGCCGTTCTTTCGCTCTTTTTTCTGCTTGTTCTGCCGCTCTGCCGATCTGATGTACCGACTCTCCGCCTTCCGGCTTATGGACTATGCGTACCCAGCTCGTACCGTCCTGTGCTTAACACAGAATACACACGCGCAAATCTGGGCGGCGCAAAACCGCCGGGAACGGCAAGATATTTCACCGCCTCTCTTCCCGTCACCGCCGTGTCATGTCCCGCCGTGTCGCTCAGCCCCAGCCCCAGCACCGCGCCGTCGTATGAGCGAAGATACAGCGCGGTGACGGCAGGGTCGGCTATACAGAAGAAATCGGTGTCCGCGGCGCTGTATAAATCGCCGAATACGGGATTGCAGTATTGATGCGAGGTGTCTTGAAAGCCGTTGGGCTCCCGCTCGCGGCTCAGGGTGAAGAACGTGAACTCGACCCCGCGGGCGGCGATGCTCGAGCCGGTGGATGCGGTAATGACTTCGGCAGGCGAGACAGTGTATGCCGTGTTGCCCTTAAGCACCCCTGTCACAACCAGGGCCACCGTGTCCCTGCCGGCGTTCAACTCCGTATGATACGCGGCGTCTTCGGGCTCCAAATACAAACTGATATGGTCGTTTTCAACCGGCGCCGAAAAGGCGAATTTCAGCGTGGGAAACGGAGAAAGCGTGTCCCCCTGCCTGTCTGCCCGGCTCATCACCAGCGGCGAGCGGGGCTGATTGTCAAACGCGCATATGGCCAATAACAGAGCGAAAAACGCGGATATCTGAAAGAAACCGCGGAAAGAATCGCGTATGGTACATACACGCTGCCGCATCATTGCCGCTCCACTAATGATATGTACGCTTTGGCGCCGGGCATTTTAATTATACGTTCATGCCGTTAAAAAACAACATTTTTTGCAAAGAGCAGCACATCCGGGATACAACAGCGCATTGCCTTTTTGAGAAAAGCACAAGGGAAATATAAATTATCATACCTCCCATGGATTCACGCAGCCGCAATATCATCGTTGTCTGCGGGCCGACCGCGTCGGGCAAGACGCGGCTTGCCGTGGCGCTTGCGCGCGCGTTTGGCGGAGAAATCATCTCGGCCGATTCGCGCCAGGTGTACCGCGGCATGGATATCGGCACAGGCAAGGACCTTGACGAATACGGCAGCGGCGATGACGCGGTGCCCCATCATTTAATTGATATCGCAGACCCCGCGGAAATTTACACACTGTATCAGTACCAGCG
>Ga0129299_1000971_pt1 | contig 19212 bp, 14 predicted proteins | sample ConPoolayeCmetaG_FD_94477 | JGI IMG/M metagenome (GOLD analysis project Ga0129299, IMG submission 94477) | Hot spring microbial mat communities from California, USA to study Microbial Dark Matter (Phase II) - Cone Pool mat layer C metaG ...
GGCGCCGTGCGCTTCCGCCGCATCTTCAACAACGGCCAATCCGTGCGTCTCCGCTATTTCATTTATCGGATCCATGTCGGCCGGATGGCCGTAGATATGCACCGGCATGATCGCTTTCGTGCGCGGGGACAGCGCTTTCTTGATCTGCTCGGGATCAATCGTGTAAATGTCTGGCTCCACATCAACAATCACAGGCGTGGCGCCGGTGTAGAGCACGGCGTTCAAGCACGAAATGATGGTCATGGCGGGGATGATCACTTCATCGCCCGGGCCGATGCCCAGCGCGGCCAGCGCCACATGCAGCGATACCGTGCCGTTACACACGGCGATCCCATGTGTGCACCCGCAGTACGCGGCAAATTGCTTCTCGAATTCGTTCAGATATTTTCCGGCAGAAGAAATCCAGCCCGTGTCAAGGCAGTCGTTGATATACTGCTTGGCTTCAGGAGGTACGACGGGCGCGTTGACAGGAATCATAAAAATTTAGAATTTACAATTCACAATTTCAATGTACGATTTATCATTTGCATAGAGGCGGTGGCATGCTTGACGGCAGACAACATTTGCTGCCATCTGCGATGAACACACATTGATTTGTCTTTTTTTATTGGTCATTGGTCATTTTGCATGTGTCTTTTGTTATTCGTCTTTCGCCTCTCCTCTTCTCTCAAATCGCCATTCGCTATTAGCTATTCGCTATTAGCCATTCGTCCCGCCTCTTCGAGTGTTGACGCCTTAGTGGTTAACTCTTCCAAAAATCGTAAATCGTAAATCGCAAATCACAAATCATCCTACTCCTCTCATCCCTCAATAAACACCTTGGCCAGTTTGTCGCCCGGATACGGCCCCTGCTTGACTTCCAGAATGCGCGCGTCGCTGAGCATGCGCACGCCATGCCCCCCATCAACAAACAATATGGCATCGCCGGGACCCAGCTCAACCGTCTCCAGCATCTGCGAGCGCATGCCGTACAAGTCAACTGCCACACGCCCGGATTGAATGATCAAAATTTCCTGAAACACATCCGTTTCGATTTTGAGTTTTCTATGGCCGTGGGGTTTCAGCGCGACCCCAGCGGCATGCGCCAGCAGGCCAACTTGAAATGGATAGGATTGCGGCGTAACAAAACGCACGCCCTGCGCCGGCGCATCAGCAGGAATCACAATCGCAATCACTTCGTCGCCATCACGAATGGTGCGTACATCGCTCATATATGTCCTCTGCAGCGCAATTGAACGAGAATCCAAATATATTTGACACCGCGGCGCGCATAGTCGAAGATGTTGGCGCCGGTTTTCGATTCACCGGCCGCGCGCGGCTCGTTCCGGTAGGGCAGCTCCAGCACTTTGTACCCCGCGCGCACGCCGCGGTAAATCAAATCTATAAAGTACTCACCGTAATCGCCGCGCAACCCGAGTTCGCGAATGACGGCTGTGCGCGCGGCAATGAACCCGCTGGTGTAATCGCGGAACGCTTGGCCCAGCATCAGCCATGTGAAATGATTAAGCAGCCAGCTTAACATGCGCTGCAACCACGTGCCCTTGCCTTCGCGCACATCTTCGCCCCCAGCTACATAGCGCGAATTCACTGCAATGTCGAACCCCACGCATACGCAGGCCACCAGTTGCGGCACATAGCGCGGCGGATGCGAGAAGTCGCAGTCCATCCATACCACAATATCACCGCGCGCTTCCTGCACGCCGTGCTCGATGGATTTGCGCAAGCCGTGGTCGCTCATGCGGCGGATGACGCGCACGGCCGGATCACCAGTCTCTGCGGCCACACGCCAAGTTTCATCCGGCGAGTTGTCGTCCACCACAAGTACTTCGAGAAAGCGGCAGGTGAAGTGCGTGCGGATTTCATCCAGCGTCGCGCGGATCAAGGGCGCGATGTTCTCCGCCTCGTTGAACGTCGGCATCACCACCGACAAACTTATGTCGTCAAAGCGCGCGGGCATGGTTAGAGTTTCCTGACGAAGATTATATCAAAACCGCGCTGTTCGTGCTCGATAAAGCCCAGCCGCGTGTAAAAGGCACGGGCGCCGGCGTTGGCCGCGCGCGTGTCGAGGCGGTAGTATTTTACGCCGTTGCCGCGCATGAATTCATCCACGGCGGCAACAAGCATGCGGCCGACACCGCGCCCTTGGCAGGCTGGGTCAACAACAATGGAGGTAAGGCAGGCGCGCACGGGCTGGCCGTCAACAATGACAGGTTTGCTGGCGTGGCGTGCGGCCATCAGTGCGCGCCAACACGCCGGGCGCACCAGCAACTGCAACGCCATGCGCAGCTTGAGGCGCAGCGGGAGGCGGCGCAGCACGGCGCGCGCGCAGGCTTCTTCGTCCAGCGCGGCGCTGACGGCGCCGAGGATTTCCGCGCCATCCACGGCAACACGCACACACGCCCTGGGCAATATCGCGGTGATGCGATACACCGCCGCCAGATGCTGCGGGCCGAGCAAGGCATTCAAGCTGTAGCCCATCACCGTGCGGTGAATGGCGGCTACGCGGGCCGTGTCAGCCTCGTTCATAAGACGGACGCCATACGAGGGTTTACAACTTGTGAAGTGTGTTTTATTGGAACTGGTCATCCACGGAAAGCGGATACAATCCAACGGCGGTGACATCGTATGGTTGACGCGACAGCGAATACAAACGCAGAGTAGCAGGGACTGGGGATCCGGGATAGTGAATAATAATGCCGTATTTTTTAAAGGTGTGCCGTGCACTAGGGGGATGAATAACCAAGGGCGGATACGTAGATTCGACTGAATGATCGTACAGATGGAGGACACACACATTATCAGGAGGGCGTTCGCCACGATAACGAGCGGTCATGGTGAGGAGATACAACCCACGGGGAATCACCCCCAGACGCCAGAACACTTCGGGACAGAGCGGGCCGGAAGGGTAGTTTAATGTAAAGACGCCATTACGTGATGTAGCAGGGCCGCGCAGGTCGGCTTGTACACTATCAATCATGTTCGCACCCAGCATCAAGCGTTCTGGCGGGACCGTGCGGTAGGCGTGCCAGAGGGGCAGATGTGGGGGCGATGCGTCCGGGGAGTGTATGAGCACCGTCAAGCGTTGGACAAATACATCCGGCACAGACTGGTCAGCAGTGCGCAGGATGTCCATTCCGGTAAAATTAACCAGCACAAGCGGGTGCGACAAGACGAACGGCAACATCGCATCGGAGATTAAATTACCATCATACGGAGCCGAGATGATGCGGTGCGGGTCGAAAAAACTATGCACACAGGCATTCCAAAAATCCCCCAACAGGGCAAGTGGTTTGCCGTGCTCATCTGCGAGACGCAGAAGTGGCTGCACGTCATGAAACATTTGCGACGGAGTACGCGGGCGCAGGCGCCACACCTGCACACACGCCACGCTGAGCAGAGCCGCGGCAAGACTCGCGGCCACTGCGATTGGCAGGCGCCGCACTAACGCCGCCACAAGCCATGCACCTGCCGCTATAAAAAGGGCAAACGGCGGTAAGACATACGTGGGATTGCTGTAATTGATGTGCACCCAGCGGTTGGCGCCGAGTAGTACAAGATACACTACCCCGGACACGCTCAGCATGGTCGCAGCGCCATACGGTGTAAGCTGCAGGCGTTGACAGACCCGCGCCGTGAAGCGGAAGCGCCGCAATACAGCGGCACATGAGCCCACACCTGCAATCGTCAGCCCCAGCACCATGATGGCCACGGAAAACGGGCCTGATTTCACGGTGTCACGCACAAACCGCTGTATGGTTGGCATCCACTGGTTCCAGACAAACTCCATCGGTGTTGCCATGCGTGTGGGATGCACGCTGTGGTCGTATAACCTGCGGCACACCGCCGCCAGCCAGTACGCCAGCAGCAAGACCGCGGCGCAGTACGCCCAGCGCGTCAACGCAGCCTTGCCACGAGGCAGGAGTTGCAGAAACAGAAGCGTAAACCACACGCCGATGAGCACCACATTGCCAGGGCTGCTGATAAAAGCCGCTGTAGCGACGACGCCCAAGGCCGGGAGGAGGTACCGCAAAGGGGCATGTAAATGCGCCAGCCGCAGCAGCAGACCAAACGTGAGTAGCACGGTAAACATGGCCATTGGATACACAATGCCGACCCGGCACAACCAGTAATGCAAGGAATCATACGTATTGGCGCCCGGTTGTGCGATGCACAGCACAAACAGCGGCCCTGTTATAAGAAACGTGCGTGCCCCGCGATTGAGCCACAGCAATCCCGCCAGCAGCAACACGGCCTGTTGTGCGGCCAAATAAAAACAGTGAGGAACCCAGCGCTTAAGCCCAAAGATTTCCAATATAACGTGCGCGATGATTAGATGCAGTGCAGCTAATCTGTCAGAGCCCCACATTAACACACCGTCACGCCGCAACGAATGATAAGCGCTTTCCAAGACGGGCCATGCATCATCCGCGTTGACGTTAATGCGGTAGGGATGAAAAAATGTCACGAGCAGCGCCGCCAACACGCCCAGCCACACCCACGCAGCTGCCCGAACCGCGCGGCTGTCATGCGGAGTTTGCAGAGGTGCCATTTCACACGGCACCGCCACCAGCGACGTAACGGCGTGCACAAATGTATGCAGCCACTTAAACGTACACGCAGTGCGCCTACGAATGAACAGACCCGTTTCCATCATCAGGTTCGTTTCCATGTCCAAGCTGTCAGAGGCAGATGACAGTGTGCGCATTCATACTGGTTGTTTGATGGCTGTTACCAGTTGGTTCAAGTGCAACAGAAATCTGCGCCCTTGTACAGCATCTGTTCCGCTAAATCCTGCACGTTGCAGAATAGAGCGTATGTGCGGAATGTTCATCACGGATACATGTTCATCAATTTCCTCGCGGCTGACCAGGCCACACCGTGCCATCACCGTAAGGATGCGCTGCGCGAGTGGCGACGGCGTTGTGATAATGAGCAGCCCGCCTGGCTTCAAACAACGGTAACATTCGCAGCATAACGGCAGCAGCCGCTGCGTGACAATGTGCTCCCACACGGCCAGCATCGTGATGACATCGAAGCGCTCCGGCTCAAAGGGCAGACAGAGGTCGTGCGCAGCGTCCCAGGGCATCACGGTGATGCCATGGTCTTCGTATGACCGGGGGGCAAGTTTGTCAAGGCCATAACGGTGGGGAACGGCAAGCGTGCGGAGAAACACAGGTGCCGTGCCACAGCCGATGTCGAGTATACTTTGCACCGGGCGGCTACGCTGTGCGATAACGCGCTGTGCCTGCGCATGGCGACGCCGGGCCAGCCATGGCTCCAGCAGACCTGTTCCCCGTGTACTACGTTGGTGTGTCATCCGCACAGCCCATACTTGAAAATACACCAAATGGCACGCACGGCGTCGCGCCAGCCAATTTTTTTGCCTTCTTCATAGGTGCGGCCGTTGTAGCTGATGCTGGCTTCAAAAAAACGGATACCCAGCCGTGCCAGTTTGATGGTTAATTCAATCTCGATACCGAAACGGTCTTCTTGCAGGGAGAGCCGCTGCAGATACTCGCGCCGCATGGCTTTGTAGCATGTTTCCACATCTGTTAAATTAAGGTTGGAAAACATATTGGACAGCAGGGTAATGAAGCGATTGACCACCATGTGCCAGAAGTAGAGCACGCGGCGCGTTTCACCGCCCAGGAAGCGTGAGCCATATACCACGTCTGCGCGGTGCGAGTAGAACGGTGACAGGATACGCGGATATTCTGCCGGATCATACTCCAAATCAGCGTCTTGAATTAAGACAATCGTACCCTGTGCTGCCGCAAAGCCCTGCCGCAACGCATAGCCTTTACCATGATTACCGTCCAAGAGGATTATGCGTACGGAGTCCGCCCATGCGGCCAGCCGTTCGCGCGTGCCGTCGGTGGAACCATCATCAATCACGATCACTTCACGCTGCAGCGCTGTGCCCGGCAGCAAAGGCGCAGCCAGCACGCGCTCCAGCACTTGATCTATCGTGGCTGCCTCGTTGTACACCGGTATTACTATGCTAACATCCATACGAATCCTTAATGTGCGGGCACAAGTGTACGCGGTCTATTGGTGGGTGATACGGCATACAGCCAATAATAGCCATTCTGCCAAAGGAGTGTGCCGGTATTACTTGGATGCGACGTAAGTATATGTGTGTAATCGTTACCTGGATAAATACTTTTTGAATAGCCAATATAGGATGATGAACGCAGCATAAAGCCATACAGGTACATGTGGAGGAGCGGAGTGTAGTAATAATCTGATCTGTCTTGCGAAGCAACGAGAATGCACGCCTCTGGCGGCAAGACAGTGCTGGCGGTGCGCAGGCTCGCTGTCTTTTCGTTTAAGAACCGTATTGGGGTGGTAGCCACAAGTGCAAACGGCCAGCTGATGAAACGCAGCGCCATCCACCCGCACAACAGGTATCGTATCAGGCGCGCCCAGAGAGTTCTGTCACGTGCCAGCGTGGCCCAGGCGACACTAGCACAAACACTCAACACGGCAGCGCCAATGATCAAGTTTTTAAAATAACCGTAGCGAGATGTGTCAATCACGTAGGTCCACGCGATTGCACAGCCTGTCGCTACCAGCAGCGCGCCTACCAACAGCCGCGTGTGGCGCGCCGCGTGCACACACAGCCAGAGGAGCACGGCCAGGACAAGAAGAACAGTGAGTGCGGCGCTGGCGCGTTGATACCACACCACGGCCGTACCACTGCAACATTGTCCAAACCAATCTGCGATGAATCCGCCCAGGATGGTCCACGAACGTTCAGGATAACGCGTCCGCGCTGTAAACAGATTGGTGCCCAGCCGGCCATGCAGCAGATCATAGCCCGCAAGGTAGACCAGTTGCGGAGCGGCCATGACATTCGTGGCTATAAACGCCAGCAGTACTCCAGGTGCTCGTTTGAGCACGGGCCATGCGCGTGTGTACATTCCTGCGCACAGAGCCATACCACTATATGCGGCAAGCGCCGCTGCCAGGATGGGGACGACAATAAGAAACGACATACATAGCGCCGCCGATGCTGCGCCGGCAACTACGGCAAGCCGCACGCATCCGGCAGCCAGCGCCCGTGCGAGCACGATATAAGTGACAAGTGTGAGCAGTAGTCCATGCAGATTGTTAAAGTACGCGTCGCGCTGCAGATAGATCAACGGAAAACAAGTCAGGATAGCCGCTGCAACAAACCATGCTGGCACGTATTTCGGCGACAGCCACAATCGCAGCGCCCCAGTCACACTCATTAACAAGAGTGGGATCAGCACACTATTATACGCTCCAACAACATGCTCGGGCGCGGTGTGCAGCATCCAGGCCAGTACCGCCATAGCATGTTCCGTCGCGTCACTGACGCGCAGATACGTTATGCGGAAGTGATTACTACGCAAACTGTCGGCTTTGTACGCCAGGAAGGTCGGCTCGGTGGAAGAAAAAGCCATGCTCCAGATCTCTCGCGCGCTCCACTGATGATAGCCCGCTGTTTCGGTGATGTACACGGTTATGTCGCCGTTGTGCATGGTGGAAGGCCAGATGTCCCGCTGTGTACGCATCGGCCACATCATAATCCACAGGCCAATAAAGGCCGCAAGTATCGTGGCCAAAGAGGGCATATCCGGCGCCACAGGCCGGAGGCCTTTGCTGAACACCCGGCTCCAGCCGTAAAGTACGTACAGCACAACACCAAGTGCGATGACGTGTGAACGAATACCCGCCGCGCTGAGACTTAAAGTGCACATCAACACGGCAAGACCAGCTGCCATGGCAAGCAGCACTTCGCATTGTGAACGCCGCCGCCTGTGCAACACCCAGTCAATGAACGGCCACCCGCAGAGATACATTATCGTCACAATGCCCAATGGCGCCATAGCAACATGCCGGACCACACGGCCTGTGTCCTGCCAACCGTTATTGTAGAGCATGTGCACAACAACGGGGGCAGCGGCAACGGTGTAGACGAAGGCTCCGCACGCCAACGCCGCCCGCCAGCGCACGCCATTAGATGCCAGCTGATACGATGTGATCAAATGCTGCGGCGTTTTCCGTAACGATGTGCGCAACAGCATTCCCGCGCTGACAAGGCCGCCGCAGATGACAATCCACCAATACTGCCAAGTCAGTCCCACCCACAATGGACACGTGTAGAGCGCCGTATGCCGCATGTGCAATTCGCCGTTTGGACTGGCCATAATTCGAATGTGACGCTGATCGGAACGAGCAAAAAAAACCGCCGTTCTGCGAACGTAGTTGGACGGCATCGCGCGATATGCACCCCAAGCGATCTGGCGAAAATCTTCCCGGTCAATGCGATAACGTGTGTCGGCAGGCGGTATCGCCGCAAGACACTCTTCCCATCTGAACACATACCAGCGTCCGCGCTGAGTGGGCATGGCAAGCAGGGCCGTCGCGCTGACGGAAAATTCAGGCTCGTAACGCGCGCTTGGCAACGCCGTGCTCTGTTCGGCATAGCGGTGCGCAAGGCAGCGCAACACAGCGGCCGCTGCGATGCCGAGAGCCACACTAATGGCGGCGCAGCCAGAGCGTTGCAGCGCCGTCATTGCCCGCCTCGTTTGGAAAGAAGTAAGTAGCGCGTTGTTTCGGCTACAATTTCATGCTGGTCATCGTGCCCGATCCAGAGCTCGGCATAATGGTCTAGCTGGTCGCGTTGTAATATGGCAAATGATGCCGCCTCGGGGTGAGACTGCATGACGTTAAAGTCACGCAGGGTGTAGATGAATTTTTCCGGCCGCTGGCTTGTGTGAACAAAAACAGGTGCCAGGCGCGGTGCGCGGGCACGCACGGCTGTTCTGATGTGCTCACTTTCCCGGTCAAAATAGTGCGGCATCAGCGCTGTCCATGCAAACATATTCCACACCAGCAAAGCGTTGAGCAGCACCACGAGCGTGATGCCGGCACCAGCGGCCGCACGCTGCCATCTACTCTGGCAGCACGCCAGCAGCCAGTCACAGCCAGCCGCAGCCAATACGGCACCGCCCATGGCACACACTGACAAGTGTTTTTTGAGGGCGTACGGCCATGGATACACCATCATCAGTACCCCGCACAACGCTGCGCACACAAGTACAAACGCGAAGGCGGCATAGCGCATCTTGCCCGGCATAGCCACTACACCGGCTATCATGAGTACGCCCATTGCAGCGGCGCAGACGGCACTCAGCGGCGGCCATAGCACGGGCTGCGCGGCATATCCTGCCGCGTACACGACGTCGAATCCGCCAGCCACATGCAGCGGTGACAAGAGGACATTAATGTCGCCTTCGTTGAAATAGGGAAACACGGCTGTAACCATCTTGCGCACATGCTGAATGACCGGTGACAGGTCAACGTACGCATAGACACCGGCTGCTGCCAATATCCCCGCACATAGCACTGCACCAAGGATACGGCGCCCGCGGGGCGAAGCCGCGGCACTACAAATCAAACGTAACCCCAGATACGTACCTGCCACACAGATGATGTACATCACTAGCTCGCGGTAGACCAGCCACACTCCCGCAACCGCCAATATGGAACAGAGACCCGACAGCACATACCCGCGCAGCGGCAATGGTTTGTGGATCACAACTACACCCACGAGCGCAATGCCGGCCAGCAACAGCAACCCAGCTGTTTGCGCCAAGGAATTGCCATACAGAGGCAGTTGGGCTACCGGAATTACAAGCATACAGCATCCGGCCATCCACGCCGCCCACAGCCCTACGCCTAGTACACGAGACATGCAAAACAGAGTGACAGAACACAAGGCGTGAAGACAAGAATGCCAAATCCGGTAGGTGACATCGGCCGTCTGGCCCGCGAGGTAATTGAGCGCGGCGTATGTGACACCGATCCCGATGCGGCGCACGACATACAACACTTGCTTGACATATGACAAGGCATGGTAATGCCACTCGCGTTCCGCTCGTGCCGCATCACGCAGATAATCCGCAGATGCTGCATACATGAATCCATCAACGCATTCGGTAAAGAAACCTAGCACGGGCTGGTCTCTGAAAGGGCTCAGCAGCAGCAACAAGCTTAGCACGACCAGACTGGCAGCTACAACCATGTCGCGTATGTCCATCGTGCAAGACGGATGGCGCCTTGGGAGCACGAATGCACTCACGGCCAGCAGTATCGACAGCATGACAAGAGCAGCGAGCGCCTCGGTCAACGTCATGCAAGACATCCCCAAGCAGAGGCCGCACGTCAACCAAGCGAAGCCGAGTGCCGCCCCTCCACACTGCATAACGGGCTCGTTCGTGCTCCACGCATACATGCGCAACAGCCACCAACCAGGGGTGTAGACCAGCAGGATACTTGCGGCAGCTATGTTCAGCGCAGTTCCCGACAGTAGGTGGCCATCGGCCGAGAGAGCATACGCCATGCTGGCGCAGACAACGCCGCACATGGCCGCCGTGCTCGTGAGCTTTATCGTGCGTTGGTGACAGTCCATCAATCCAATCAGCCCACTGCTCATCACAATCACCAGCAGGGTGACAAGCAATGGCCACGGCATGTTTGTCAACGGCTGTAGCAAGCGATGCCGGGCATAGTCCCACCAGGATGCTTCTGACAAGGTAATCCACGCAACATCTAACGGCGATCCTAATGTGGCCATGATGCGCAACATGACGGCTGGTGGTGTTTCGTGCGTTTTAAAATAGTGCTCGTGAATGCGTGGTCCATGCTGCGCTGGCGCAATCGTTGCTACGAGTTCTGCCTCAGGCGGATCATACAGCGGCAGGGCAGAAAAGAGATCCACGCGCACCTCGTCTGTGCGTGTGTGAACGGGCGTGAAGCGCGTGCATACCCGCAGACAATACCACGTGTTGGGGCGAACAGCCAGATGATGTGCAACGGCACGTACCCCTGCACCCCGCGCCAGCACCAGATCGTTACTGTGCTGCGTCACGCCTTCGTAATACTGCATCCAGGGCCATGCTGCCGTAATCTTGGCGTGGTTTGTCCCGCCCACAGGTTCATACCGGTACCAAGGCGGCGTCGTGTTCAGCAACCCGTGCACGCGCAGCGACGCCTGGCCGTATGCAGGCGGGCCTGCCAATTTGACTACTGCATGCCACCACGCAGGTTTCCGCCGCAGACGCAGGTCTTCAAATATCAGTTCACTCGTCGCAGTGCTGGAGATTTTCAGCCGCACACCATGTTGTGCCTTGTGCGAAACATGGACAAGTGCCTTTGCCGTTACCACAGCTGAAGTCTCGACCGGCATGGGTATGGAGAGCTGTGCCTCCGGTGGCACCCCCTGTGCGGTCTCTAACTCAAGCCGGACCGAGTCAAACGGATGTACGGGTTCACTGCTGACACGCAGCCGCATCGTCACGCGGTAGGCTCCCGGTGCCAGCGGCAGCGGCTGCGATTGATATACGGTTCCTGATGCGGTCACGTGTTCCGACCAACGCAGCGCCACCGCATCAACATCATGCAGGAGAGGCTGAACACCACACGACAGTCCCGCCACACCCCATGTAGCCAGGACAGCTGCACGTGCTGTGTGCCCGCCTGTTTTTCCTATAAGGCGCTGTAAAGCGTTAATTCCCATCATGTTACAGTGTAGCAAAGTAGTGCAGAAATGGCAAGAGCGGCCATGAATAACTCATGGGGTTTGTGGATCGCACGTGCGCACATCGTTACGCTGTGTATCTCAACCGGTTTGATGAGCGCTGTGACCGCTTTGCATCGTCGAACCGCCATGCGTGGTGCGTGCAACGGCGATGATGTCCTTGGTGAAAATATGGGTCGAATGCCGGCCGTACAAGACAAATAACAGCCGGAACAAACCACCCAACATCCAGTGCCCCATGCGTCCGATCACATTTACAACAGGATTGAACACCCATATGTTTTGAGGATAAATGGCCGTCTGAGCAAACCCAGCTTTGACACACACATAGCGCAGGCTTTCTTCTGTAAACAACAAGGTGTGCGTAAAATCAATGTAACGGCTCCCGCATCCCAGCAAAGGCTGCGATGCGTTAAGGGTCTTGATAATCGCCACACCACCCGGGCGCAACGCGCGCCGCACGGACGTCAACAAAGGTAACACCGCTTCTTTGGTGATATGTTCGATAACATCATTCATGATAATGACATCAAACGTGTGCGGGTGCGCTTCCAGATACTCACCCGCTTCTGCCTGCACGGCACGCTCGCGCGGAACGAGCCCCCGGGCGATACACTCTTCCAATGCTTCCGCGCAGACATCGAGTGCCACAAATTGTGTATAGCCTTCTGACTGCAAATAATACAAACAGTGTCCCAACCCGCAGCCAACATCTACAATAGACGCATGTCTATCAGCCGGCAGAAAGCGCTGATAATTGGCGCGAAAATAACGCCGGTACTGCTCGTATTCTTTCACGTCGCCACGATAAATGTAGGATAAATGGGTAGTAATGTAACGCTGATAGACTTCATGCGGCGTGGGCATGACGATGCTCCTCGCGCCACGGATTAAAAAAATATTCATGTAAATAAGCCACGGCGCCAATCAGTGCAAGTCCTGTCATCATTAGCCGTGAAACCAGCGCCAGCAAGGCAGCTGTCTCATGTGTCACGCCGGCCTCTGCGTACAACCATACCGACGTGTTTTCGAGTATGCCCAGACCATTGATTGACACAGGTATCAGTCCTGTGGCGGCCGCCAACGGGCTGACCAGCGCAATAATATGATACGGTATGTCCAAGTTGCATGCGCAGGCCAACCCGTATATGGTCGTCACATCGGCTATCTGAATGACCAGCGACCATCCCACGGCACGCCACAACATGCGCGGCGCAGCCCGGTACTGCTCCGCTGCGCTAATGACATGGGTCAATCCATGATGCAGCCACGGCCATCTCCGGACGACGGTGTGCTGCAGACAGCGGGCGCCGATATGGGGATGCAGCATCAGATAACTTACCGTAGCACACGCACAGATCAATGTCAGCAGCACCACTTGCACACCGCGTGCCCGCACCAGCATCGGCGAAACGCATGCCGCTCCAAGCGCCACCAACACCAAACCAATAATCCCTGCAAACCGGTCTGCGGCACTGGACATCAGGCCCGTCAAAGTGGTTACAGCGGCGTGCCGCTTCAAGAGTGCACCCTTGATAATGTCCCCACCAACGTTAGTTGGCAAGAATGCATTAAAAAAGAAACCGATCAAATAGAGTTGTACCAAGGCTGATAACGGCACAACTTGCATGACAAATAAACGCCAACGTAGTGCCGAACATACTACCCTCACCGCCACCACCATCATCACAATCACAATCCATACCAGACGCATGTTCCGCGCCAGCGCGCTGAACGTGTGCCACTCTACGTGGCGGATGAAATACCACGTGGCTGCCACGGCGACCACAAGTTGTAGCGCCGGCCATATGCGCTGCCACACACCACGCGCAGTCGTCATGCCTGCCTCTGACTCAGACGATACACACCGACGTAGCGTTGAGCGATCACGTCGCTATACTGCTGGCATATGTCGGCACGATTGTTACGGCTCATCTGCATACGCACAGCGCTGTCGTCATGTATGTGCAAAACGGCAGCGGCGATCGCACGCGGATCACCCACCGGCACGATGAGCGCGTTACGCCCGGGCTGAACCACATCCGCCTGGCCCCCGTCGCATGTGGTAATAATGGGCAGCCCCGCGTACATGGCTTCCTGCAGCACAATGCCAAACCCTTCGTGTTCCGACGCCAACACAAACACGTCCGCACAAGACAGATAGCGGTATTTATCTTGTTCCGCAACGGCGCCCAGCCAGCGCACACGGTCTGCCACGCCAAGCTCTTCAGCAAATGCGCGCACCCGCGTTATCTCAGGACCGTCGCCGATCAGCAGGAGCTGAATAGTGTCCGGCAGCTGTGTAAGGGCGCGAACGATATCAACATGGCGTTTGCGCCGGATGACGCGGCCAATTGTGATCAAATAAAATACGCCGTCGCGCAATCCGCATGCCGCGCGCGTGGCGTCCGGCAAGGGCGTGGGAGTAAAGCCCAGCGGAATGACGTGCACGCGCGGCGCAGGGATAGCAAAGTACTGCATGGCGCGTGTCCGCGTATCGCGTGAAATTGCCGTCAGTGCATTGGCGCGCAGGCACAGCCATCTTACCAGCTTGCGCAAGAGCCAATAGCGGTGAGGACTGGTGGCTTTGCACGGTTCGTACAAGTCACCGCCTACAAGCGTCAGACAATGCGGCGTCCGCGCCAGCCAGGCACACGGTACTGCAGCCACCGCGGAAGGCACCACAAACCACGAGTGAATTACATCAAAACGCTGCCGCCGGTGCAAGCGCCAGCCTGCCCAGAGCGCCGGCAGGGGGTAGGTCAGTAATGAGCGCAGCGATGCCGTGTGCAACGCATGCCGGCCCCACACCAGAACACGCACAATGTTGACCCCGCACGCCGTTTCCTCGCGCGGCAGGCTGGCGTATGCGCTCGTAATCACCCATACCTCGTGCCCTTGCTGCACTAAGGCTTCCGCCAAACTGCGAGTGGCCACGCCGCCGCCGCCACCCAGCGGAGGATATTCATAATTAAACATCAAGATGCGCATGAATGTGGGACAACTTCGCGCACCACGTAAATAGGTTTATTCTGCGACTCGTGATATATCCGTGCCAGCATCTCGCCCAAGAGGCCCATACTTACCAGTTGCATGCCGGCCAGTACCAGCACGATACCGACAAGAAACAGCGGCCGTGCACTCAGTGCATACGCATGCACAATGCGCCCCATTATCAGCCAGGCGCAGATCATCGCGCCGGCCGCGCTGCATACCAGGCCAGCCGTGCCAAACACATGCAGCGGCCGGGTTGAGAACTTCACAAGAAATTTGACAGTCATCAGGTCGAGCAGCACACGCATCGTGCGCGAAAGACCATATTTCGACGTGCCACGAGTGCGCGGGCGGTGGTTGACCTTAATCTCCGTTACACGCGCCCCCTGCCAGCTGCACAATGCCGGAATAAAACGGTGCATCTCGCCATACAAGCGTACGGCACGCAGCATATCTCCGTCGTACGCTTTAAACGAACATCCATAGTCATGCAAGCGCACACCAATTACCAAACTGATAAGCCAGTTGGCAATACGCGAGGGTAATTTGCGCAACACCGTAGCGTCGTGCCGCTGATACCGCCAGCCGCTGACCACGTCAAACCCTTCCTTCATTTTGGACAGCAGCGCCGGAATATCGGCGGGGTCGTTTTGATTGTCTGCGTCAATAGTGATAATCACGTCGCCACGTGAATGAGCAATACCAGCTGCAAACGCTGCAGTCTGGCCATAATTGCGGCGCAGCAACACTGCCCGCGTGTGCGGCTGTTCCTCCGCAAGCTGCTTGAGAATATCTGCGCTGCCATCGGTACTGCCATCATCCACATATATAATTTCATACACATCTGCGATGGTGCGCAGGACTGCGTCCAGCTCCCGATGACACTGCTCAAGATTCTCAACCTCATTGTACACCGGCACTACTATACTAATCATACACACTCACCATCCATTCATCTTTTACGATGCGTGTTCTCCAGCGAAACATCGTGACGCGACGTGGAAAGATCAGGATATGAAAGCAAACGCCGGCATACACTTACGGCTCGCACGGTGTGCACACTAGGGTTGTCATGCGCTCCTGCAGTGCCGCCGGGTCAGCGGCCATGAGGGTGCTGCCGGACAGGGCATGTACACGGTACTTCAACGTCGTCATCCAGTCCACCAAGTCCTGCGGGCTGGCATGCGAGACGTTTTTGAGTTGCGGCGGATTGCATTCGCACATCACCACCGGGCGGTCGCGGCGCAACAGGCGCTCCGCCCCGCGCAGCGCAAGCAGTTCCGCCCCTTCAATATCCATCTTGATGAAGCGCACCGGATGCCGCTCCACCACATCGTCAAGCCGCACGGCTGGCACCGTGAGGTGCTCGTGCTCAGGTGGCAACTCCTCGTGCTGGTCAATGTACGGGCCGCCCCAGTTGATCGTGTGCAGTGGCACGACCATCTGCACGGTACCCGCGGATTCAGCTGCCGCGGCACGCATCACCGTGATGCGGTCTTCAAAGTTGTTCTCTGCGCGTGAACGTTCCAGCAATTCAGCGTTGCGCGGCACAGGTTCAAAGGCATACACATGGCCGTGAGCACCAACGCGCTGCGCCATGATCATAGTGAAGTAGCCGAGATTGGCACCAAGATCAATCGCACAGTCGCCCGGTGTGAGCATGCGTTCAACGAACGCCGTTTCGCTCGGCTCGTAGCGGTCGTGCAGCATCTCAATGCCAATCACCCGGTCCGACAAATCCAGCCATAGCCGTGCGCCGCACGGCAGTGTTTTGATGACCAGCAATTGTGATGGTGCGGCGGCGGCATCGGGGTTGCGCTGGTGATACTCGTGCGATTGCAGCAAATCCGTGCGCAACTCACGTGTCGTGGCCCACGCGGCCAGTTTGCGGCGCACAGTTTCTTCGTGCTCTGGCTCGCGGTCGAGCAGCAGACGGTATGCCCAGCGCACATGTTCAAGCGTGAGGACAGTCGCCGCGCGCGGCACGGCGCTCGCATCTGCCTGCGCGCGCACACACAACGCCTGACCGGCCTCGGCCCCAATACGGCACGGCGACCACTTCGCAGGATGCTGCAGATGCTGATACACCTCCAGTTCAGGTGCAGCGCATCCCCCGCCATGAGCGCGAAATGCCAGACGGCATGTGGCGCTGTAGTGCTGCGGCACATTGGAGGCGGTCATGTCACGGCTGCATGTTGCAACATGCCATACACCATAGATAACTTTGGCGCCGGCTTGGCAGACAATCAAGACGTCGCCCGCTTGCACGGCCGCAGCCGCAGGATTGCGCCACATGAGGGTAGCCGGCTCACCCGCGTTGAGCATTTCACGCCACTCATCCGGTGCGCAAAAATGAAGCCAATAGGTTGCCATCGCGATTCAATGCGCACTTACAGCGCCCGAGAACGCCAGGCATCGGCCACTATCGTACGCAGTTCGCTGCGCTGCGGCTGCCAGCCCAGCACCGTTTTCGCGCGGGTTGAATCGGCCACTAATTGCGGCGCATCGCCTGCGCGGCGCGGGCCTTCCACCGCCGCCACGCGTCTGCCCGTAACCTCTTCACATGCGCGGATAATTTCGCGCACACTGTAGCCGTGTTCAGAGCCCAGATTGAACACCTGCGATGCACCCCCGCCGCGCAGATACTCAAGACCAAGAATATGGGCATCACTTAAATCATTAACATGAATATAGTCGCGAATGCACGTGCCGTCAGGCGTCGGATAATCCGTGCCGAAAATCTGTACGTGGGGGCGTTTGCCCGCCGCGACGTCAAGTACGATCGGAATTAGATGAGTCTCCGGATCGTGCCGCTCGCGCAACTGGCCGGCCGGATCGGCGCCAGCCGCGTTGAAATAGCGGAAGACACAGTGCCGGATTCCATACGCGGTGTCAAAGTCGCGCAGGATCAGCTCCACCATGTGCTTGCTGTGGCCGTAGGGGTTGAGCGGCGCGATGGGCGTCTCTTCTGTAATCGGCACCTTTTTCACATCGCCATACGTGGCGCACGTGGAAGAAAAGATGAACTGCGTGATGCCGTAATCGCGGCAGGCTGTCAGCAATGTCAACGTTTGGGCGACGTTGTTTTCGTAGTACTCCGCCGGCTTTTCGACGGATTCGCCGACGTAGGCCAAAGCTGAAAAATGCATCACGGCATCTATGGGCCAGCGCGCAAAAAGCGCGTCAAGCACGCTGCGGTCGCCTATGCTGCCCTGCATGAAGTGCGGCGTGAGCACCGCATCGCGAAAGCCGCGTGAGAGGTTGTCAAGCACGGCCACCTCGTGGCCTTTATCTATCAGCCGTTTTACGCAATGGCTGCCGATGTAGCCGGCGCCCCCGGTAACGAGAATCATGGCGCTGCCTCCTTGCGCGCAATGCAGGCGCAGTCACGGTTGCCAAACAGTAATCTATTAAGCATGTCAAAGTTGGCGCACACTCTGTCGTTGGTTCCCGCCAGATCGCAGCGCAACTGCTCGTCCGGAGGGAAGGGATGCAGGAAGCGCAGTTCCACGGACACAAAGCCGGCCGCGCGCAGCGCGTGTTTCAACAAGGCGGGATGTACGGGCCGGACGTGCGTGGGGTCTTGATAGAACTCGCTGGCCGCAACGCGCAGGTTAAGTGCATTGGGGGTCTCACAAATAAACAGCCCGCCAGGACGCAAGACGCGGTGCACCTCGGCCAACAATCGAGTAATGTCGCAGTAGGTAAGGTGCTCGATCAAATGAAACGCCGTGACGGCGGCAAGTGTATCAGGCGGCGTGTGTGCGAGGGTCTCGAAAACATCTCCGCACGTAACCTGCAACTTACGCTCGCGCGCGGCGGCCACCGCAACCTTGTTCAGATCAACCCCGCGTGCGTGCCGCCCGGCGCGCTCCAACAACTCCAACAGTTCGCCCCGCCCACAGCCCAGATCAAGAATGTGCGCGCTCACCGACGTGTCGAGCGGCGCCAAGAACTCCAGACACCATTGCATGCGTGCTTGTACGTCTTGTTCACTGCCACGTTGCGCGGCTTCAAAGCGTTGGTACTCGGTGTCATTCCACAACGCCTGTACCTCTTCCAGCATGGCGCGCTGCGTACCCTTGGCACGCGGCGAGCGTGCGGGCGGCAACGCATGCGCCAGTCCGTCTCGCAACAGTGCTACATGCGTGTCAAGCATTTCAACCATGCCGCGCAGCTGTACAAAACCTTCTTCCGCACGTAAGATGCGCGCGCCCACCTCACCCGCTTGGCGCATGCCTTCCGTGAACTGTTGAATCAGGTGTTGCATCGTGCGCACATTCTCGTCTTGCCGCGCGGTAATCTCCCGTTGCACGGCCGCCAGCTGCTCCTGCGTATGCACGATATCATTCTGCCGCGCCGTGATGCCTTCGTGGGCGCGTGCCAGCTCGTCCTGCCGCGCCGTGATGCCTTCGTGGGCGCGTGCCAGCTCATCCTGCCGCGCCGTGATGCCTTCGTTGGCGCGTGCCAGCTCATCCTGCCGGGCCGTGATGCCCGCGTGGGCGCGTGCCAGCTCATCCTGGCGGGCGAGCATGCCGCTCTGTGCGGACGTCAGTTGCGCGTGCGTCTGCGCAAGCTCATGCTGGCGGGCGATGGCTTGCGCAAGCGCGGAGTGCAGTGCACTTAGTTCTGATTCGAGCCGCGCA
>Ga0129299_1000972_pt1 | contig 19203 bp, 13 predicted proteins | sample ConPoolayeCmetaG_FD_94477 | JGI IMG/M metagenome (GOLD analysis project Ga0129299, IMG submission 94477) | Hot spring microbial mat communities from California, USA to study Microbial Dark Matter (Phase II) - Cone Pool mat layer C metaG ...
CGTGCATCCCAGCGAATAGATGTCGCTCCGCGCGTCGGCGGTGCGGGGGTCGCGAGCCTGTTCGGGCGAAATGTAGTCGAAGGTTCCCAGCGTCACGCCGCTGGCGGTCAGATCGTCGGCCTCCTCCCCTGTCTTGTACAGTCTCGCCAATCCCAAGTCGATCAGCTTGGCCTGTCCCTCGGCGGTAATCAAAATGTTCGACGGTTTGATGTCTCGATGCACGACCTGATGGGCGGCGGCATGGGCGAGGGCCTCGGCGACTTGGTACGTGTAGTGAATCGCCTCGTGCAGCGGGAGAACCCCCCGCTTCTCGACCAGCGTCCGAACGTTCATTCCCTCGATGAACTCGAAGGCAATGTAGGCAACGCCGCGGTCCTCGCCCGTGTGGTAGACTTGAACCACGCTTTCATGATTCAGGCGGGCGGCGGCTTGGGCCTCGTTCCGAAAGCGGAGCAAAATCTCGCCATCGGCGGTCTGCTCGGGCGTGAGGACTTTCAAGGCGACAATCCGGGCGAGGGCGGTGTCCCGGGCGCGAAACACCATTCCCATCCCGCCACCGCCAACGCATTCCAATAACTCGTAGTTCGCGATCCGAGTGCCTGGACCGAGCCGCTCTACCCGGGGTGTTGCCGCTGGAACCGGTGGTGCGGCCATCTCCATCGGGGCGCGACTCGAGATGACCGTCGGCTCGTTGTCCGGCGTCGGTGGCACACCCTCGCCGCGCGGGCTGGGCGAAGCCGTAATCGAACCATCTCCAGGCTCGGGCAAAGCCGAGGGCCGGTTCGAACGAAAGCTGGAACTTGCGCCGCTCATTATTCCATTCTAGCCGCGCGTGCGGTCAGTTTGAACCCCAAACCCAACGGAAGGCTGTATTTGAATCCAGTCATTATGGTGGCCCCGGCGGGGAATTTCATTTGCCGGGGCGCAGCTCTATCGTTGGGGCCCTGTCGCCCGGCTACTCCTTGGTGGCCGCGCGCGAAGGACGGTCGGGGCTTTTAGCCGTCTTCGGCCCGGTGCGACGCCCATCCTAACCGTGCGGCCTCCTCTTTATAATGCGTCGTGTGCGACGGCGATTCGCCGCGCCGCGGACGGAGGTGTTCCGCCAATTGCATCCCTTGAATTGACAGGAGAAAACAGGCGATGAGCAACACAATTGAGCGACGAACGTTCTTGAAGACCGCCGGTGCGGTCTCGGCGGCCATGGTCTCGTCGGGGCTTTGCGCGGGGTTCGGGGCCAGTGAGGCTGGCCGCGGGACGCCGCACGCCGAAAAGCTAGGATGGCGGGTTGGCTGTCAAGCCTACAGCTTCAACCGTTTCACGTTCTATGAAGCCATCGACAAGGTGGCTTCGCTTGGCTTGGGTTACATCGAGGCCTACCCCGGCCAGAAACTCAGCGCGGAAAAACCCGACCTCAAAGTCGGTGACGACCTTTCCGCCGAAGCCCGCGCCGAGGTCAAAAAGAAGCTCGCCGACTCCAGGGTGAAACTGGTTTGCTTTGGCGTTGTGGGCCTCCCGAAAGAAGAGGGCGCTGCCCGAAGGGTTTTCGATTTCGCCAAGGACATGGGCATTGAAACCATCGTTTCCGAACCAACCCCGGATGCCCTGGACACGATCGCCAAGCTCTGCGACGAGTACCAAATCAATGTGGCGATCCACAACCACCCGAAGCCCTCGCGGTACTGGAACCCGGATACGGTTCTGGAGGCTTGCCAAGGCCGGACCAAACGCCTTGGGGCCTGCGCGGACACGGGCCATTGGATGCGTTCGAACATCAACCCGATCGAAGCCATTAAGAAACTGAAAGGGCGGATCATTTCCTTCCATTTCAAGGATCTCAATCGTTACGGCCAAGGGGCCCACGACGTGCCCTGGGGAACCGGCAAGGCCGATGTGCGAGCGATTCTCCAAGAGGTCTACCAGCAGGGATTCAAGGGCGTGTTCTCCGCCGAGTACGAACACAACTGGCTGAATTCCCTTCCAGAGATTGCCCAGTCGGTCGCCTTTTTCGATCAAGTCGCGGCGGAACTCCAGAAAGGGTAATCACCGCAGACTGCCTTGCTTCTTCTACTTGCCTCACCTGCGTGGTGCGTTTACACGGCTCAGGCTTTCCCACCGCGAGCCAAGCCACGGGTAGGCAGGCCGCGCCGGCGGCGAGCACTCTCAACGCTTGTGGTATAACGCGGCGACTGACCCCACCGTGCTTCGGTGGGGTCTTTTTTTCGCCGCTTTGCTCGCCCGCCGGGCCTGAACACGACAAGCGGCATTTCCGACCTAATCTCGCCGGGCGATCGCGATAAAAGTTTTCCAGAAAGCAAGATACGCCAATCGGAAGGTCTTTTTCGTATTTGCGGCTTCCAGGCTAGATGGACACCTGGGAAATAAGACTAGTTTTCTCGATAGCACTGATTTCGTTGCTAGCAAAGCATTTGCGTCACCAGTCTCGATCTTCCGAAAAGACTCCTGGCTTGAGTGGTGGTGGGTTTGAGTGGCTTGGCGGGCAATGTCTATTGACCGTGCATGTTGCATTTTGTTTGTGCAATGGGAGTACAACCCGGTTTTGTACACCACACTGAATAGTGGTGTATTATAGTAGCTGCCTGCAAATCGGGCAGGCTGTCAGGGGCTGAAGTTCGTCCCCTGCCTCGTGGACCCCATGATCTTGGGGTGAGGTCTCCGTGCGTAAACTTTCGGCAACTGGTCGCGGACGCCAGCCACGCAATCTCACGGCGTTCGTGGATGAAAGTAAACGAGGATGGGAGCTTTTGGACATGATGGATGAAGTCGCGCACGGCAGGGACGCATCGGGAAACGCCGAATCATTTGGCCCGCAGGTCATCGATGTCTCTACGACCGCTGAAATGGTGTGCCAACAAGGCACGGAAGAATCGCTCGGAGACGCCGAAACAATCGGCCAACAGGGCACAGGGGTTGCTGTGAATGCCGACTCGCTCTATCAACAGGTCTATCAGGTGGCTCAAGACCTGTTCCGCAAGAGGGTGGACTGGGTCACGTTTTATCGCGAGGTTCTCGGACCCCGAGGGATTGTGCGAAGATGCTTTTCAGCCCGGAAGCAACTCGCAACGTTCAAGCAAACTCAGACTTATCGGGAGATCCAGTGGATGCTTTGCCAGTTGCGCCGCATGGCCGGCGACATCCCCCCCCGCAAGGAGCCGACAGGGGTTATCACGATCCGGGTTCCGAAGAGCCTTCACGAGGCCCTGCGGACGGAGGCCTACGAGCGACGCACAAGCATCAACAAGCTGTGCATCTCGAAATTGCTTCAGTTCATCGACCAGGAACTCGTGCCATCGAATGCAGCGGAAGAGGAAGGACTGCGAGAAGAGGATAGCGAAGCCGGGCTGTAAGCCGGGTTCTGTTCCCGCCTAGGTAGGCGGGCGATGGCCATTTCTCTAGGACGCCGATTGCTCGGCGACTCGAGCGGTCTACCCGGAGGTCGAAGACGGGCCGGGCCGACCCGCGGAACGAGGCGTGCAAACCTGTCGCACGCCCGGTTCCCTGCCTCCTATTTGACCTTGCTCCGGGTGGGGTTTGCCTAGCCAGATCGGTCACCCGACCTGCTGGTGAGCTCTTACCTCACCGTTTCACCCTTACCGCGCCGAAGACGGCCGGGTCGGCCCCGGTCGCCTCACGGCGAGGCGGTTTGCTTTCTGTTGCACTTTCCCTGGCCTCGCGGCCGGTGGGTGTTGCCCACCACCCTGCCCTCTGGAGCCCGGACTTTCCTCTCGCTCCCAAGCTCTTGGGCCGATATGGCGGCCCTGGTCTTCGGAGCCAGCGGCCATCCGTCCGGCTTCGCCATCCAGAGGAACTTTAGGATGCTGGCCGCCTTTTGAAAAGGGGGCCCATGCAACACTACGCATCGGGCGACCCATCGGCGGTGCTGGCGGCCAGAGCGTCCGCGGCTGTCAACAGTTTGCCCTGCCACGAATCGCGTCGGGCAAACTCCGCCTCCACGGCCACGCGCAAGGCCGATTTGTCCTGGCACCAGGACGGGGCGAGGAGATATTCCGGCGGCGCGGTTCCGCCGAGGCGATCCACGACGCATTGCGGCGGCGTGATCTCCAGGAAGTCGACCACTTGGGCGGCGCAAGACTCAAGGTCCAGAAGTCGCACCTCCCCGCAACGCACCAATTCGGCCAGTTGCGTGTCGCGGACCGCGTAGAGATTATGGAGTTTGATCGAATGAACTTGCGATGCGGCGACCAGCCGGGCCGTCGCCAGCACGTCGTCGCGTGTTTCTCCAGGAATGCCGAGAATGAGGTGGACGCCAAACGGCAGGCCGCGGGCGCGGGTTCGGGCCGCGGCGTCGAGGAACGCCTCCAGTGTGTGCCCCCGACCGAGCCACGCCAGCGAACGTTCATGGATCGTTTGCAGTCCGTACTCGATCAGGACCCAGGTGCGACGGCTGAATTCGACCAAAAGGTCGAGGGTCTCGTTGGGAACGCAGTCGGGCCGGGTGCCGATCAACAGGCCCACGATCTCCGGATGGTTGGCCGCCTCGTCGTAAACGGTCTTTAATCGCTCGACCGGGGCGTAGGTGTTCGTCGCGGGCTGAAAATAGGCGAGAAATTTGGTCGGACCGCGCGGACGGCGCAGTCGCCGGACTGCTTCGTCAATTTGCTGGGTGATGCCGTAGCCGCTCAGACGCCGGCTAGGGCTGAAACCGCGGATGTTGCAAAAAACGCAGCCTCCCCTTCCCACCCTACCGTCCACGTTGGGGCAAGTGAAGCCAGCATCGACACTCACTTTGGCCACACGGCAGCCAAACTTTTGCCGAAAGAACCAATGGAGGGTATGATATCGTAATCCAGCGGTACGCCAATCCGAGGACATGCCGGCAACTCGCGAACAACCGCCTGATTGACGGAAATTGAACGGGATTTTACACTTGTAAGGGCCGCGAGGTCATCTTACGATGTCCAGCGATTTTGTCCCAGGGGTGTCCGCCAGGGATGGCAGTGTGTCAGTGGAGATGGGAGTGGATTGATTTTTCGGGCTTGGGCGCCGCGTCGCGCGGGGCCAAGGTTGGATGTTCACGGGTGGTGAGCTTGCAGAGCGATAGCGGGACGAAAAAATCGACCGGGGCATGATGTTGGTTGGGATGGGCAAGCCGAAGAGGAAGATCCGAGCCGAATTCCGCAAGAACCGAACGTACCGGACCCGTCGCACCGATCTGACCCGAGAGTTCCATCGCCACTCGCTGGATGCCGCCGAGGATGCTCCCAATGTCGAGCGGATTGGCGGGAAGAGCGACTTGAGCCGCCGCCGGACCGTGGTTGCCGCGGATGAGGTGCCCCCCGACGCGGCCACGCCCACGCTGCCCTTGGAGATCGACGAGAGTGTTTGCCGGCCAGGCCGGGTACTCTCCGTCATGGGGCTGGTAAGCCTGGTCGAGGACGAGACGGGGCGAACCTATCGCTGCGCGGTCCGCCGGATCCTCAAGACGTTGAGCACCGACCATCGCCACGTGGTGGCCGCCGGCGATCGCGTCCAATTCCGCGCCGTCGCGTCGAGCGGCGGCGTCGAGGGGTTTATCGAGCGGATCGAACCCCGGCGGGCCTGCATCTCGCGCGACGTGAAAGGCCGCCAACACGTACTCGTGGCCAACGTCGATCAGGCCCTGATCATCGCCAGCGCCGCCCAACCACAGTTGAAGCCGAACCTCATCGACCGGGTCATTGTGGCGGCGGAAAAGAGCGGCATTCGACCAGTCATCTGCATCAACAAGATCGATCTGGTGGAACCAGTGGACCTGATGCCGCTGGTGGGCGTGTATAGCCGGATGGGCTATCGCGTGCTCTTGCTGAGCGCGGCCACGGGGTTCGGCATCGATCGGCTGCGGCGTCAGGTGAGGGATCGCGCCAGTGTGGTGATTGGCCAGAGCGGGGTCGGAAAGTCGTCGTTGCTCAACGCCATCGACCCCTCGCTTTCCTTGCCGGTCGCTCCCGTCAGCGAGGAGAACCAGAAGGGACGCCACACGACCACGAATGCGCGGCTCGTGCCTCTGGCGCTGGGCGGCTACGTCGTCGACACGCCAGGAATGAGGCAATTTCAGCCCTGGGACGTGGCGCCGGAGGAAGTCATCAACTTTTATCGCGACCTCCGGCCTTACGTCAGTCTGTGCAAGTTTCCCAACTGCACGCATACGCACGAGGCCGACTGCGCCATCAAAAGCGCCGTGGCCGACGGTCGGCTCGATGAGCGGCGTTATGAGAGTTACTGTTATTTGCGGGCCGGGGACGCGGAATAGGCGTCGAGAGCCAATTATTGGTGGGCGGGGGACGTGGTTTGGGGGCGATCCCTTCCGCCCGGATGCGCGATGGCGGATTGACGCCATTTTCGATTTTTTCGTCGGGGCGGTTTTCTTTCCGCGACTGAACCCCCGGTCCCGCAATCGTGTCACTAAGGAGAGACAAGTTTCCTGACCGTTTTCCTGACCGTTAGGAGGCGAGATTGAGACGTGACTGAAATGAACCGCGTGGGGAGCGTGGCCAGTGAAGCGGCCGTGCTGGTGGGGGTCCTGCTTGATGGGCGCGTGGGTCCTGGAGAGGCGCTGGAAGAGCTGGCTGGTCTGGCCAAGGCGGCTGGGGCGCGGGTGGTGGGGCAACTGACCCAGCGCCGCGCGGCCCCCGACGCCGCCACCTACCTGGGCAAGGGGAAGGTCGAGGAACTCAAGAACGTGGTCCGTGCCGCCCAGGCCGACTGCATCATTTTCGATAATGACCTCACCCCCGGCCAGACTCGAAACCTCGAACGCGAATTGAAGCTCAAGGTGCTCGACCGCACCGAGCTGATCCTCGACATCTTCGCCAACCGTGCCCAGACCTACGAGGCGCGTTTGGCCGTGGAACTCGCGCAGTTGGAATACTCCCTGCCCCGCTTGAAACGCATGTGGACGCATCTCTCGCGGCAAAAGAAGGGCATCGGCCTTCGGGGACCCGGAGAGAAACAATTGGAAACCGACCGCCGACTGGTGGAAAAGCGGATCAATGATCTCCGCGAGGAACTCCGAGCCGTGCTCCGCCGCCGCGAGCGCGAAGTGGCCACGCGCAGGGATTTCATGACGGTTTCGCTGGTGGGTTACACGAACGCGGGCAAGAGCACGCTGTTGAATCTTCTCACCGGGGCCGACGTCCTGACACAGGACGCCCTTTTCTCGACGCTCGACACGCGGACCCGCCGATGGCAATTGCCCGGCTGGGGGCCGGTCCTCTTAAGCGACACCGTCGGCTTCATCCACGGATTGCCCCACCACCTGATCGCCAGCTTCAAGGCGACGCTCGAAGAGGCGCGCCAGGCCGACCTCTTGCTCCACGTGGCCGACGCCAGCAACCCCGCGGTGCTGGAACAAATCGGCGCCGCCTACCAGGTCTTGTCCGAGATCGGCTTGGAACGGAAGGACTCGATCTTGGTGATCAACAAGATCGACCGATTGCCCGATCGTGCCCGCGTCGAATGTCTGCTTAGCCGCTACCCAAACGCGGTGCCGATCAGCGCGCGGAGCGGGGAGGGCTTGGCCGAGTTGTCGCTGGCCGTCAGCGAGACGCTCAGTCGCTCATTCCGCGACGTGGACGTGGAGTTTGGCATCGACAACGGCCGGATGATGGCCTACCTCGCCGCCCATGCCGAAGTGCTCTCCCGGCAATTCCACGATGCCCGCGTGATTGTCCATTGCCGCATCCCGCAGAAATACCTCGGACGCATCGATCCCAACGAGGCGGTCGTCCGGCCGCGCCGCAATGGCGTGCCCACCTGGTCGAACGGCGCCCTGGAGCCATCGGCCCGGTAGCTCGCCCGTCCATTCTTGAAACCGAACCTCAGGGACCAGGTAGCTGACCAGGACGGGTAGCGCTGGCGTCGGCAAGCGTCGGCCGCCGCCGCTCGTCTAGCCTTCTCCAAGCTGGTTTCCGGCTGTTGCCATCGGCCGGGGCGGATTGTCTACGATTCAGGCTTTGGCGACGTCTTTTTCGGTTCGTAAGGGTGGTTGCGTTTGCGGAGGACCTTGGCCTCGACGATCTTGTCGGGATCGGGGCCTTGAGGGTTTTCCGGGTCCCTGCGCTGGATCTTGGCGAGGACCTCGATGCCGTTGACCACGCGGCCGAAGACGGTGTGTCGGCCGTCCAGATGCCGGGTGGGACGGAAGGTGAGGAAGAACTGCGAGCCGCCCGTGTCCCGCCCCGCGTGCGCCATGCTGAGACTGCCGCGGAAATGAACGCGGAAGTCGGGCCGATAACACTCACAGGGAATGGTATAGCCGGGACCGCCCCTGCCCGTGCCCGTCGGATCGCCGCCTTGGGCCATGAACGTCGGGAGCACGCGGTGGAACGGGGTGCCGTTGTAGAATCCCTTTTCCACCAGGGAAATGAAATTGGCCACGGTGTTGGGCGCCTCGTTTTCGAACAATTCAAGTTCGATGTCGCCCTTGCTGGTCTTGAGGAGGACACGGGGCAGATCGTCGGCCTTGGCCTCGGCGTCGCGGAGCAGCCGCTCTTTTTCCCAAGCCTTCTTGTAGAAGGGAATTTCCTGGAGCATCATCGGCCCGAGCTTGTTGAACTCGCCGCCCATCTTCTCGAAAAGGTTGTTCTCCTGGGCGAGCTTGAGTTCGCGTTCGGCGGTGTCGAAATCTCCGACACAGAAGGCTGCCCAACCGGCCCAACCGTGGACGATCGGCGCCTCGAATTGATGGTCGAGCAACAATCTCCCAGTGGCGTGCGCCGCCTCGTAGTCGTCCGACTGGCATTGAGAAAAAAGGACGCCCAAAAGGTACTCGCCCGCCTCCTTGGCCCCTTGGGCATCCGCCCGAAACCATGCCTCGGCGGCCGCCGTCAGGCGAGGCTGAAGCTGCAAGCCCTGTTGGACCAGGGCATTGTACTGCTCTTCCATGGCGGGACGCTTTTCGGGCGGCGCCTTCCGGTATTCGGTCCGCATGTCGCGGAGTTTGCCCAAGATCGATTTCCATTCGCCGTAAAGCTTGTCGAAATCTTCCTTCGCCGAACCGAGGTTCTCGGCGGCAGGCCTCTCGGCTGGCCGGACCGAGATGGGGACACAAAGCAAGATCAACGCCACCAGGCGCGCCGTTCGCGAAACCGTCATCGCGTCGCTTTCTCCCTCGACCGCATGTAAACGTCTTTTCCAACGGATAGATTCACGATACCATATTTCCCAGAGTCGGAGAAGGAGCCCTCGGTGGCGCCACGGCGCTCGCGCTTACGGTCTTCCCAGCCCTCCCGGGCGCGGTCCCACGACCCGGGCGCGGTCGGTTTGCGCATCATCGGCGGCGCCTTTCGCGGGCGAAAGCTTCGCTACAGTGGCGATCCGGCCGTCCGCCCGATGAAGGATCGCGTGCGCGAGGCCGTGTTCAATTTGTTGGGTCCGGCAGTGCGGGACAAGCACGCGGTGGACTTGTTTGCCGGGACGGGCGCGTTGGGTCTGGAGGCGATCAGCCGCGGGGCGGCCAAGGCAACGTTGATCGAACAACATCTGCCCACCGCGCGGGTAGTGGCCGAGAACATCAAAACGCTTGGCGTCGGCGCGAGGGCCGAACTGGTCGTCGGCAATGTGTTCTTCACGGCGCTTTGGCGGGACCGGCTGGGCCTTACGCCGTGGCTGGTCTTCTGTTCACCCCCCTATGCCTTTTATCAAGATCGACGCCAAGAGATGCTCGAATTGATAGGCGGCCTGATTGCGGCGTCGCCGGCGCAGAGCGTTTTTGTCGTGGAATCGGACGACCGATTCGATTTCGCCTTGTTGCCGCACTTGGACAGTTGGTCGGTTCGCAGGTACCCGCCCGCCGTGATTGGCATTTATCGGAAGTAGACCGTGGACATTCAGAACATCAACCGTGTTCCCGCATTCGTCACCAAAGACGGCTCGGAAATACGCGAACTGCTGGCGTATCGCAATTCGTCGATCCGCAAGCAGTCGCTGGCCGAGGCCCGGCTTCGGCCCGGGCGGAGCACGGAGGCCCATCGGCATCCGATCGCCGAGGAGATCTATTACATCCTCGAAGGCGAGGGGGAAATGCTTCTCGACGGCGAAATCCAACGCGTCGGACCCGGCGACGCAATCGCCATCCCGCCCGGTTCGACGCACCAAATCACGAATGTCGGCCAGACGGTCCTCAAGTTCCTTTGCTGTTGTTCGCCGGCCTACGAACATTCGGATACGGTTCTAGGCGAGTGATTCGCTTCTGGGGCGAACTATTGCGCATGGCGCACGGTTTGGTCGAACGTCGATCGGGCCGAGAATCGGTCGCCTTGCCCTTGGCGCCAACCACGTCGCGGCCCAGGCGAGACGGCGGCCCGTTGCGCCCGACCCGCGCTTTATGTCGTTGATGTTTTGGACGAGGGCAGGTTCTCGTCGATGATTTCCGCGGCGGGGAAGGAGCCGAGGACGTCCAGGCGAAGCGTCTTGTTTTTCAAGGCGGCGAGGGCTCGCCGGACGCGAATGTCTGTCTCATGGCCCTCCATCTCCACGAAAAACAGATAGGCTCCTTTTTCGCCGGGAAGGGGGAAGGACTCGATCCAGGTCAGATTGAGGCGATTGCGTTTGAAGATGTTCAGCGCATCGGCGAGTCCGCCCGGCCGGTGCGCCACCTGAAACATCATCGCCGTCTTGTCGCGACCCGTGCGGGGATGCTTCCAATCGCCAATCACTGCGAACCGCGTCGTGTTCGACGGATTATCTTCGATCTGTTCGGCCAGAACATTCAAACCGTAATGGATTCCGGCTTGCAGGCTGGCGATGGCGGCCGCGCCCGGCTTCTCATTGGCCAGTTGCGCGGCCGTGGAGGTGCTGGTGACCTCGATCGGCCTCGCTTGAGGCAGATGCCTGGCCAGCCAGTTGCGGCACTGAGACAGGGCTTGGGGGCGGCTATAAACTTCCTTGACGTCTGCCCGGGAACAGCGGGCGAGCAAGGCGTGGTGGATCTCCAGCTCGACTTCGCCGCAGATTTTCATCGGCAGCCGGGTGAACATATCCATCGTGTCAGCCACGCGGCCGTCCGTGGAGTTCTCCATGGGAACGATGCCAAAATCGCAGTGGCCCCGATTGACCTCCTCGAACACCGCGGCAATGCTTCCGACGGGTAGGAACTCCACGCTCTGTCCAAAGCGGTGGATCGCTGCCAGGTGGCTGTAACTATAAAGAGGGCCCAAAAAAGCAACGCGGAGTTCATGGACCAACGAGCGGGCGCCAGAAATCAATTCGCGAAAGACCGCCCGAACTGCCCGCCCTGGCAGCGGCCCCTTGCTCGACTCGACCGCCTTGGCGATGGCCTCTTCCTCTCGACCCAGCAAAAAAGCCGGTTCGCCAGCGACCTGTTGGGCTTTCGCCTGTTTAACCGCCAACTCGGTTCGCTCGTTGAGGAGTTTTACGATTTGTCGGTCGAGCTGTTCGAGTCGCGCTTGATGGCCCGACAACCCCGATTGCCGGGACCCTCCCCCGCGAGGCTTCTCCATCGCCCGGTTTTCCGTGATTGATTTAGCCATGGTGCTTCATCCCTCCGAGGGCAGTATACGACGCACAAACAGCTTTCGCCACCGGAGGTCCAACCGAGGTGCTCGCCAGTTAGAGATGTGTGCCAAAACGGCAGCCGGGGCTTGAATGAGGTAGCCACGCAGTGCTGCATCGATTGAGTCATAACCATATGATATATAGAAGTTTAGGTGTGGCCATTCAGCAATCCAAGCAACGGCACGGGCTTTGCTTGCACCTATTCCAACAAAGGTCAAGTGCCACAGAAAGGGCACGTGCAACATTATTGTCGAGAAAAACTGCCTTTATTCTATCTTCGTGGGGTTAACAATCCACCCATAGTTAGTGAAGTGGTGGGTTCAGCATACAGTTAAGGAGCAGGCAATGGCTCGTGGTGAAAAAATCATTGGAATCGACCTGGGAACAACTTTCTCCGTTGTCGCGGTGATGGAGGGCAAGGAGCCGAAAGTAATACCCAATGCGGAGGGGAACAGGCTTACCCCTAGTGTGGTGGCCTTCACCGACAGTGGGGAAGCAATTGTCGGCGAGCCGGCCAAGCGCCAAGCGGTAACGAATCCGACGCGAACAATTTACTCGATCAAGCGATTCATGGGCCGCCGACACAACGAGGTCGCCGTTGAAGAAAAGATGGTGCCTTACAAGGTGGTGGGCGGACCCGACGAGTACGTGCGGGTAAAGATTGGCGACAAGGAATACACGCCGCCTGAGATCTCCGCGATGGTGCTCCGCAAACTTAAGGAAGCTGCCGAAGCCTACTTGGGCCACACGGTGAACAAAGCGGTGATCACCGTGCCGGCCTATTTCAACGATGCCCAACGCCAGGCCACCAAGGACGCCGGCCAGATCGCTGGCCTGGAGGTCATGCGGATCATCAACGAGCCTACCGCGGCCTCTCTGGCCTATGGGTTGGATAAGAAGGAGGCCGAAAAAATCGTTGTGTTCGACCTTGGCGGCGGCACGTTCGACGTGTCGGTGCTCGAGGTGGCCGACGGGGTCTTCCGGGTGATCAGCACCAACGGCGACACGCATCTCGGCGGCGACGATTTCGATGAAGTCCTCATCAACTACGTGGCCGACGACTTCAAGAGGCAGCACGGGATCGACTTGCGCAAGGACACCATGGCCTTGCAGCGGCTCCAGGAGGCGTGTGAAAAGGCCAAACGCGAGCTTAGCTCGGCGCAGACGACCGACATCAATCTGCCCTTTATCACCGCCGACGCCAGCGGCCCGAAGCACCTTCAGATGAAACTGACTCGGGCCAAGTTCGAGCAGTTGGTGGATCATCTGATCGAGCGATGCCGCGGGCCGGTCCTCCAGGCAATGAAAGACGCGCACCTGACCCCGAAGGACATCGACGAGGTGGTCCTGGTCGGCGGGTCCACCCGCATCCCGAAGGTCCAGGAACTCGTCCGCTCGATGTTCAACAAGGAACCTCACAAAGGAGTCAATCCCGACGAGGTGGTGGCCGTGGGCGCGGCGATCCAGGGCGGCGTTTTGGCGGGCGAGGTGAAGGACGTGTTGCTGCTGGACGTGACGCCGCTCTCGCTGGGCATCGAGACCCTCGGCGGCATCATGACCAAGCTCGTCGAGAGGAACACGACGATCCCGACCGAGAAGAAGCAAATCTTCAGCACGGCCGACGACAACCAGACGGCCGTGACGATCAAGGTGTATCAGGGCGAGCGGGAAATGGCGGCCGACAACCGCCTCTTGGGCCAGTTCAACCTCGAGGGAATCCCGCCCGCCCCGCGCGGCGTGCCCCAGATCGAAGTCACCTTCGACATCGACGCCAACGGCATCTTGAACGTGTCGGCCAAGGACCTGGGCACTGGCAAGGCCCAGAAGATCGAGATCAAGCAGTCGGCTGGTCTCTCGGAAGCCGAAATCGAGCGGATGCGCAAGGACGCCGAGGCCCACGCCGAGGAGGACAAGCGCAAACGCCAGCTTGCCGAACTCCGCAACCAGGCCGATTCGATGTGCTGGCAGCTCGAAAAACTGATGAAAGAGCACGACGCCAAGCTCACCGCCGCCGATCGCCAGGCGATGAACTCGGCCATGGAAAAGGTCCGCGAGGCGGCCAAAGGCGACAACGCCGAGGCGATCAAGTCGGCCCTCAGCCAGCTTGAAGCCGCTTCCCACGCCTTCAGCAAGACCTTGTACGAGAAGGCCACCGCCGGCGCCCAGGCGACGGCCGGGGCCGGCGCGAATGGCGGCAGCGCGAGCAAGGGCGCTGGCGGCGGCGACGATGACGCCATCGACGCGGAGTTCGAGGTGAAGGACAAGTAGCGCTGAAGACCTGTCCGTTGTCGACGCGTTCCTTGAAGGACGGGATCGCGATCGGTCCTGCGCAAGCGTGGGCGACAAATCCCTCGAGCCACGTCGATGCGAGGACCGAGTCGCGTTCGATCCGATGGCCGAGAGACAACCCTATGCCGTTCCGATTCGACAAATTGACCATCAAAGCGCAAGAGGCGGTTGCCCAGGCCCAGGCGATGGCCAGCGAGCGGGGGCATCCGGAGATCGACCCCCTGCACTTGTTGGCCGCGCTGACCGCCGACAGCGAAGGGGTGGTTGTGCCGATTCTGGAGCGGATCGGCGTCAATCGGCCACAGCTTGATCGGATCATCGCGTCGGAGTTGAACCATTTTCCCAAGGTGTCGGGAGGGGCCCAGCCTGGGATTTCGTCGAGCTTGCACAAGGTCCTCGAAGCGGCCCAGCGCGAGGCCGACGCGATGCGCGACGAATTCGTGTCGACCGAACACCTCCTCCTGGCCCTGGCGAAGGTCGACTCCAAGGCCCGCAATGTCCTCAAGTTGAACTCCATCGGCGAGGCCGAGATCCTCAAGGCCCTCCAGTCGATCCGGGGCAGCGCGCGGGTGACCGACCAGAATCCCGAGGCCAAGTACCAGGCGCTGGAGCGGTACGGCATCGACCTGGTCGAGCGGGCGCGGCGGGGGAAACTCGATCCCGTCATCGGACGCGATCAAGAGATTCGCCGCGTGATCCAAGTTCTTTCGCGGCGGACCAAGAATAACCCAGTCCTGATCGGCGAGCCGGGGGTGGGCAAGACTGCCATCGCCGAAGGGCTGGCGCTGCGGATCGTCAACGGCGACGTGCCCGAAAGTCTCAAGAACAAACGGGTCGTGGCGCTCGACATGGGGGCGCTGGTGGCCGGGACGAAATACCGCGGCGAGTTCGAGGAGCGGCTCAAGGCCGTGCTCAAGGAAGTGGAAAGCGCCGGCGGCAACGTGATCCTCTTCATCGACGAGCTTCACACCGTGGTCGGCGCGGGCCGCGCCGAGGGAGGCAGCGACGCCGCCAATCTGCTTAAGCCCGCCTTGGCCCGCGGCGAACTCCGCTGCATCGGCGCCACCACGCTCGACGAGTACCGCAAGTACATCGAGAAAGACGCCGCCCTGGAACGCCGTTTCCAGCCGGTCTACATCGGCGAGCCTTCGGTGGAAGACACGATTGCCATTCTTCGCGGACTGAAGCCGCGCTACGAGGCCCATCACAAGGGCGTGAAGATCAAGGATTCCGCCCTCGTCGCCGCGGCCCAGCTCTCCCACCGCTACATCACCGACCGTTTCCTGCCCGACAAGGCCATCGACCTCATGGACGAGGCGACCAGCCGCCTGGCCATGGAGTTGGAAAGCGTGCCCGCCGAGATCGACGTGGTCCAGCGGCGCCTGGTGCAGCTCGAACTGGCCCATCGGCAGCTTGCCGAGGAGACCGAGGAACACGCCCAGAAACAACGGGCCGAAATCGAGGAAGAAATGGCCGAGCTGCGGGAGAAGCTGGCCAGGCTTCGGGCCCAATGGGAAAAGGAAAAGAGCGGGTTGGGCAACATCCAGGACGTGCGGCGGCGGCTGGGCGAAGTCGAATTGGAGTATAACCGCCTCGCCGCGGCGATCAAGGAGAAGCAGTCCTCGGGCATCCCGCCCAGCGAGGCCGAGTTCCAGCGGCTCTACGAATTGCACCAGGAAAAAGGCCGTCTGGAGCAGCAGGTCGATCAGATGGAGGAGACTGATTCCGCCGAGGGCGGACGACGGCTCTTGCGCAAGGAGGTCGGACCGGAGGAAATCGCCGAGGTCGTCAGCGCCTGGACCGGAATCCCGGTGGCGCGGATGATGGAGACCGAGCGGGCGAAATTGCTGGTGCTCGAAGATCGGATTCACCAGCGGCTCGTCAACCAGGACGAGGCGGTCGAGGCGGTGGCAAACGCCGTGCGTCGCAGCCGTTCCGGCCTCCAGGACCCGAACCGGCCCATCGGCTCGTTCATCTTCCTGGGGCCGACCGGAGTAGGCAAGACGGAGCTTTGCAAGGCCCTGGCCGAGGTCTTGTTCGACGACGAAAACGCCATGGTTCGGCTCGACATGAGCGAATTCATGGAGCGGCACACCGTCAGCCGACTGATCGGAGCGCCGCCCGGATATGTCGGCTATGAGGAGGGCGGCCGACTGACCGAGGCCATCCGCCGCCGCCCCTACGCCGTGATTCTCTTGGACGAAATCGAAAAGGCCCACCGCGACGTCTTCAACATCCTCCTCCAGGTGCTCGACGACGGCCGCTTGACCGACAACCAGGGCCACACCGTCGATTTCACCAACACGATCGTGGTGATGACGTCGAATATCGGCAGCCAGCTCATCCAACAGATTGCCCGGGAAGGCGGCAGCGAGGAAGAGCTTCGCGAGGGCGTGATGACCGCGCTTAGCGCGCATTTCCTGCCTGAGTTTCTAAACCGGATCGACGAAACCATCATCTTCCATCCCCTCAAACGCGATCAAATCCGCAAAATCGTTCTCTTGCAGGTCGAGCGGCTCAGAAAGCAGCTCGCGCAGAAGAACATCGAGTTGGAAGTGACCGACGCGGCCATCGAGGCCATCGCGGAACAGGGCTACGATCCCACCTTCGGCGCCCGGCCGCTGAAACGGGTGATCCAGCAGCGGATCCAGAACCCGCTGGCCGTCGAGATGCTCAAGCGCGAGTTCGACGAGGGCAGCCGGGTCAGGATCGACTTCCGTGGCGGCGAATTCACCTTCGAACGCGCTTAGCGTTCGACCGGGTCCCCGCCGTCCGGCCCTTTGCCTAGAGGTAACCGTTCATAGCGCGGCTGCGCCCGCAACCCAATAGTGAACATCCACCGTGCAAGATGCGCGGACTGCGACCAAGATCTTAACGGTCTCGAACCCAGACGGTGACGATCCACGTGTTGCGTGCCCCGGAGGGGCAGTTAAGACCAGCCCAGCAGTCCACCGCTGGGATCACACGGTTTCGATCTCCTTCTTTTCGCTCCGGAGGGACGGCTGACCCTTCACGGCGGCCGTTCGCTCGTCCCTCCGGGGCTCGACGCGGATCGACAGCCTCTTTTCCCCAGCGATGAATTGCTGGGCTATTATTAAACGTTGCCCCCGGCACGATAGCGCCGGACAGCGTTTTTCAGATCCACAACGAGAATCAGGAGGTTGCGAAGATCGCAAGCAAGAGGTTGCGCGACGAGGCCGCTGACGGGCCTCTGCGTAAAAGCCTGCCAGGCGACATTCTGCTTCATCGATTGCCCCCACTTTCTGCATTGCCTGTTTTGGCGACTAAAGTAGAATACCCCTTTGCCGCCATCCTCATGTCTTGCCCCCTTTACGATCATATCCGGGCGGGGCGAGTCCGACGTCGGTCTTGTTGTCGAGCACGCCGCCGTCGTCGATCCGATTGGGGCCTACGGAGTAGATCAACCAGCCCTGGGGGAGCCTCTTGACGCGGAGCGGTTGGCCGTCGAAGGGATCCGTCGTGACCTCGGGCGGAAGGCCGAGGTCGGAGAGCTTGGGCGGCTCCTTGCCGTCCGGATCGGCTTTTTGTTGAATCGCATTGAGCACCCTGAGGCAGCGGACTGTCGCGCGGCTCGTTTCCATCGCAGTCCTCGCCGCGTCCAACGCCGGCCGGAGCAGCTCGATTAAGGCAACGTGCGGCGGGGTAAACAGGGTGCGGTTCCTGGCGACCGGCTCGAAAGGCTTTACGTCGTAGTATGGCCGCGAGGTCGCCTGTTCGTATTCGCGGATCGCGTCAAGATAGCTCAATTGCCCCGCATCATTAAAAGCGCGTCCCAACCACGATGTCGCCCAAGGCATTGCGCGGAACATATCCAAACCTAGCGCACGTTCCGTCTTCAACATTCGGATGTGCAATTGCACCGCATCGTATCGGTCGAGTTCGCGTTCCAGCGCCTCGCGGGCCTCCTTGCCGACGGGGCCGGACTGCAAGACGACGTTAGCCCCCTCGACCGCAACGCCACGGCAAGCGATGGCCACCAGGCCACCGATGATCATCGGCTCGCCGTCGAAATGACGGCAGAGCTTCAGGAGCAAAACTATAGCGGCGAGGGCATCATCCGCTCGCCCACTTGCCAAAAGCAGCGACGCGCGCGCCCGCAAAACCCTGGCCGCAACGCGGTGCTTCTGCAACGCATCCAACCGCCTGCCGAGAAACGCCTGTGCCGGGATGGTGTAGTCGAGTTGTGGATCGTAATCGGGGCACGCCGCCGCTTGTTCCAGAAGCGGCATGAGATTCGGATAGGCGTCAAAGAGCTTTTGCAGTTTTTCTTGTTCGGCGGGTTGGAGCGGCCCTGCCGGGAGCCCGCTCTCGGGAAAGATCGCCGACAACTCTTTCTGGATGGCCTCCAGGTCGTTTTGGGCGCGGCGGAGAAACGTCGCCGCGTTTGTTTCCGGCGGGATGGGCGGTCGGGCCAGGTCCTTCAGCGCGATCGGATCCCCGGCGGCGAGCAGCTCGGCAAGCCGCGATTCAAGCCGGGCGCCATTCCTCCGCACGAAATAGGCGTTGATGCCAAGAAGTATCGCCGCGATCCCGGCCACGACGATGCCGGTCCAAAGGAGGAACTTCCTCATGAGAGTCACCTTTCCCTGCGAGTTGGAATTCCTTGAGGATTCTCTGGTAGTCGATCAGGTGGTGTCGGAAACTTCCCGGCGGGTCGCGCCGGGAAGTCATGCGCCTGTAAAACCACCGGCCCGTCTCGGCGTCGGTGACGGCCGCGACGTCGTTGGCCAACTCCTGCGCGGCGCGCTGGAGCGGTGCGGGCCCCACGATGCGATCGAGCCGAGTTGCGACGGTGCGATCGGCCCAGTAGTTCAGTGTCACGCTCACCGTCAGCGCGGCGGCCGCCGCCAGCGCGGAAAACCGCATCCATCGCTGGCCGGCGCGACGCCCCAACTCGCGGCCTAGGGCGGTGAGGACCCGATCGCGCAGCTCCGGCCGCGGACCAGGAGGCGCGAGTCGTTCGAGAATCGATTCGAGGTCGTCGTTCATGGTCCATGCCTTGCCAGCTCGATTCGCATCTTTTCCAACGCTTTGCGGTAGCGTGTGGCCACTGTGCCTTGGGGCAGGCCCGTCACTTCGCTGATTTCGTGGAACGTCAGGCCCCCATAAGTCTTCAATTCCACGATGTCGCGGAGGCAAGGCTCCAGGCGGGCCAGCGCGGCGCCCACCCATTCGACCGCCTCCCGGCCTTCTAACTCGCCCGCCGGCGCTGCGCGCAACTCCAATCGCGCCGCGCCCGCCGTCTCCGCGACGGCCCCGCGTGCGCGCCGTGCAACGAACCGGGCGGCTTCGTTGCGCGCCGCCGCGAACAAATAGGCAACCAGATTGGTCACTTCCGTCAGGCGCTTTCTCGTTCGCGCC